>Ga0214480_100867_pt1 | contig 14548 bp, 11 predicted proteins | sample M1_20Mar14CPVII9_3_FD_165042 | JGI IMG/M metagenome (GOLD analysis project Ga0214480, IMG submission 165042) | Marine eukaryotic communities from Monterey Bay, California, United States - M1_20Mar14CPVII9sort6BwellE17 | ecosystem: Environmental > Aquatic > Marine > Unclassified | place: USA... | reverse complement strand
GATCGTATAAGAACAAAGTGAATACTCTTGAGGAGAAAGTTGAGGTACTTGAGAGGCTAACTGGAGTTAAGAACAAGAAGAGGAAGAACCGTTCTGCAGATGCTATGGACATATCGTCAGTACGACCGGCCGTGCCTTCGTCGGTATGGAAGACAAGTGAGAATGATTTGAACTTCAAATGGATTGATATTGAGCTGATTTCTGGATCAGCATTGGCGGAGAATCCCCATGCTGGTAAAAGGGTATTTGGTGCAACCAAAGGCATTGTCCCTATTCTTCGCCTGTATGGAGTCAACGAAACTGGAAATTCAGTTGCCGTTTTTATCCACGGATTTACACCATATGCATATTTTGCCCTCCCTCACGGATATGACATTGAAGATTCTAATGATAATTTGGGGCAAGTTCGTCAGATCCTTGAAGATAAGTTACGTGCCGAGCTTGGTATGAGTAATCATAATCATGCTAGCGAAGAGGATGAGTATCCGAAGGCATGCCTTGGAGTGCAACATATATCAGGCAATCCTACGATGAGTGATACATCTCATACTATATTTCTGCAGATATATGTGGCTATGCCTAGGATGCTTACGAAGCTCAAAGAGATAATGGAAAGTGGAATTACTTTTCCAGGAGTTACAAATGCCAATATCACTACTAGGGAGTTACTGATCTTTCCATCCTTTGAATGTAATATGCCACTTACAATGAGGTTCATGCATGACCAAGATCTTGAGGGTTCAAGTTCATTGTGTTTGCCAAAGGGGACATATTCATTGAGGAAGGGTCGGGATGAAAAGGAAACACACTATCAGGTATGATTCTGCTATTTTGTCAACGTCGTGATACATATTAAATCATTTCTCATTGTTTTGTCGTCATCATTATGCAGATTGAGGCGGATGTTTATTTTGATGAGGTGTCGATTTGTAGTTAGACGAGGAAGAGGGGGATAGGAGAGTGTAGAAAGTACATAGGAAGAGGATTTGTGTGTTTAGTAGGTACTGTCTATGTCACTATTCTAATAGTTATAGTTCAAGTTCTGTCTCAGTCTGTAGTTCAACTTTTCTTTACAATCTTATGCACAAGAACACTACTCATATGCCTTTCCTTTCACCACAACCGAATCAACAAGAACATCATCTAAACTATCATCACCCTCAACTCTTAAACGAATAACTAAACTTTGCACATCAACAGTAGTTGCGAACTCATGACTCATCTCTGCCCATATACCATTCTCAAAAGTATCCTTCGTCCAACATCTCTTTCCTGTAATTGCACCATTATCAAAAGCGTAGTCTAAGCACAAACTATCATTCGATTCCATACCAATAGACAGAAAGGTAAATGATATCTTAATCCTTGACACGTCTTTGTTAGCAAGAGGAATCTCATTAGAAGTAATTTCTGCCATCTTTTCGTTACTACCTCCATCATGAATGATACGAACTACACCGCTTTTAGCCTCACCCATATTCAATCCCCATGTACTTAGATAATGTTTGACATTACTACTACTATGATTATTACTAAATAAACCATATCATCTAGTAAAACTTTCATTAACAAGTGTTGTATATCCATCTCTATCGGGTCGTAAATCAACAGTCGGTGGATGAGAAGGAGGTAGAGAAGGAGGTGGAGTAGGCTGTTTTGATGGTGAACTAGTTGGATATCGGGACGGTGATGGCGTAACCTTCAATGCCTCAGCCCAGTCCGACATATCTATTGTTGGTTTACGAGTTGGTGATTGAGTAGGAGGAGATAGTGCTTCGAACCAATTTGATAAATCAATTAGATGTCTGTTTTGTTTCTGTTGTCTAATGGCTTTAGATGACGATGATGCCGTTGATCATATCAGAAATGATACCAAGCCAATGAGTAGCAGTACTGCTGCAATGATGGATGATTTTGTGTATTGCCTATCTTTCTTTGCTGTGGCGATGGATGACGATGAACCTCGGCCAGTCTCCACATCAATATCATTGGTAGCTACAGTAGACATGATGTATTGATATATACGAGACGATGACGAGTTCTATCAACTTCAGATAATGAGTCAATCAACCAGATAAGATCGTCGTCAGTATTGCAATGCTTTTGCAATGATGAAAATTATGTGCACATCTCGTGCACTTTTTATACTAATATCACATCATAAAGAACTGGGATTACTATACAAAAGCTGGAGCCGTTACACGATGCAATTAAAGCATGATCAGTCTATTGCTCTTGCTTTGTTGTTGTTGTTATTGTTGTTGTTTAAACGGAGAGTGATATGCCGCATTGTGACGGTTGATACTATTAATTGTGACTTTTACTTATACCAGTGATTCCGTCAGCCTACCTAACTTGGTAATAATGGAATACTTTGCGGATTATGGCTATATAATTATACACAATGGAATACTATTCTGCAAAAGGAAAACGACGACGGGCGGAACAGCAACTGCTATCTGCTTCGAATCAAACAACAACATGCAAAACTTCTTCGCGAGATATGATATCTTTAGAAGTATCAACTACAAACAATACATCAATCAATACTTTATACGATGATTCAGATGATGAACTTGGTGCTGAAATATATAGAACAAGTCAAACTGCAAAAAGACTCCGCGAGGAGCAGCATCAGGCCGCGATTTTATCAACACAAAAAGCAACAACTCGACGCAAGTCTTCTCGATTAAATAATAAATCTAAAGAAGATATCAATAGTGTTATTAGATCTAATAAAAGGAAGGCGGCAGCAGTATCAGTAGATGACGATGTGTGTACTGAAATAAATGCTGCATCAAAAGTTCGTATTGTTAATGGGCGGAGATATAAGCTTTGCTCAACTATTGGTTGCAACAGCAAAGCTCAGAAAGAAGGAGTTTGTAGAAGACATGGTGCAGTTGCAAAGACCTGTAGTCATGAAGGATGCAACAGTAATGCACTGCAGAGAGGAGTTTGCATAAGGCATGGTGCCAAGAGACAGAGGAAGCCTTGTAGCCATGAAGGATGCAACAACCAAGTACAGAAGGAGGGAGTTTGCATTCGTCATGGTGCAAAAGTTGCATCAAGGAAGACTTGTAGCCATATAGGATGCAACAACCAAGTTGTGAAGAGAGGATATTGTAGAAGTCATGGTGCAAAATGCAGCCATAAAGGATGTAACAGTAATGCTAGAGGAAAGGATGGAGTTTGTATTAAGCATGGTGCCAAGAAGTATACATGCAGCCATAGAGGATGTAGCAATCACGTACAGAAGGGAGGAGTTTGCATTAGGCATGGTGCTGTGATAAAGAAGGAGACATATACATGTACCGCTGAAGGATGTACCAAGTGGGCTCAGAAGGAAAGACTATGCATAATGCATTACAAAGCCAAACATTCGTAATTAATAATTTAGAAGATTTGTGATGCTATGGGTTAATCTACTTAACTAAAACGACTGTCTATCCTTCTTTCTTCTTGATCATCAACAATATTTACATCCATACTTATCCCAACAATACCATTTTGAATTGAATAGACTACTATTACTAATTACTAACCAAACATTGCCTTAAATCTCTGTCTACGAGATAACTTCTTCTTCTTCTCTTGTTTGCAATCCCCATTCAGATCACTACCGCCACTACGACGCCTCCTCTTATTACCAACTACTTCACCATTACCATTATTAAATCGTTGTCTATTCTTAACACAACGTCTAACAGCATCATCAATCCATTTACCATTCTCCATAAAATCAATAACATTCCATAAAACAACCGTATCATCAAAGTAATGCATATTACCTTCCATAAAGCAACCATTATCTTTAACTTTTGATGCTCGTTTCAAATTAGCTGCAGTAGTTATAGAATCGGTACCATTTAATATTGATTGCTTACGTTGTATTTCTAATTTGGCCAAGATGTGTGGTTGACATGTTGATATGTTGCAACATTTTACACATGCTTGTTTTATACAGTCTTTTGATGAATGTTTGTGTATATATGATTGTGGTTAATATTATTTTAAGAGGAGATATGAAAAGACGGTGTGACATTGCATCACGGGGTGTATGGTATGTGTGTTAGACAAGAGAGCAAAAGACTAAAGACGGTGCACATTTAAAAAATGACATGATGTGCACAAAAACACATAAAGGCTTCCATACATTCAGATACTGTATACTCACTCTTACGAGCTAATCTCTTCTTACAAATAGAACACTTTGGACAATCCCCAACTGAACCAACCTCTTGGCAAAATTGTGATGGTGACGTTTGCTCATCAGCTGATGCAGAGTTATCTTTACTCTCCATTATTTGTGATGCCGATATTATTAGATGATGTGAATTGATGATGAATGGATATGAATGATTGTATATATATATAATAGTAGATGATGAAGGAGACCGTGGCGTTTAGCCAATCAAAGCAAAGGTACATAGGAGTATAGGTCATAGGAGGCAATAGGCAAATACACTCTCATAGAAATCACGTGAAGTTTTTTGTTGTGTGGTATCCTCTAGAGGTCCTTGCTCATGCCTCTCGATCGATAGGAGATGCTGCCTATTACCATCAATAACCAAGTAATTCACTACCCTAGAACATTCGGGGAGAGACTACAACATGCATAATAGATTGCCGCTTGTCAAACTAGACAGTGGCGGCGGCAGCCTTAATGCCGAAGTTATGGATTCCAGAAATGCGGCATGCGGTATCCTTTTTTTCAAGGAGTGGAGTAAGATGGGAAGAAGTTATTACACAAGGTCGTGTAGGTATAGAATAAATGACGCATTTCGGTTCAATTTGTCTTTTTAACATATAATAAATGAATATTGGTACATTTGATTGATATTGTTTTGTTGTTGTTGTTGATTTCCCATCTTCTTCTTTCTTCTTCTCCTATTATTTCCCTCTTCTCATTATGAAATTGATATATCTTCTTCATTCTACTCTCTTCAGTGTATCACATCATCCTATGACATTGATATACTACATTCATACGACATATCCACATCTCATTTCCTTAACACCCTAACAAAACATAAACGCCTAAACAACTAACTTCTTCTACTCTGCCTTCTTCTTCTCTGCCGCCGCCTTCCTCACCGCCTTCTTCTCCTTATTCTCAGCCCACTTGGCGTTGTTGAACAGTTTGCAGTGCCTAATGCAATATCCATCGTATCCAGCCTGTTTGAGGCTTGAACAGCTCTCATCCCTGCATACCTTGTCAGGTCGAGCCCAAAGAGTAGCCGTCTTCTTCTTGTTGGAGGCCTTCTTCTTCGGTGGCATTTTGGCAGGACTAAAGACACGTTGTTGAAACAACTTCTTCCTTTTTTCTTTCCTCTGTTGCTCATCTAGCTTACGAAGAGAGTTTTGGATAGACGAGGCAGCAGCAGCTGTCTTGGATGTTGATACACCCAACGAAGACAAAGACTTCATGCCCGATGATGACACCCGAGGATGCTGTGGCTCCATCTGCTCAATGGGCAGGAAGCTGATTGAAGATGGCTGATCATTCTCCTTACGAATACGACGTTTCTTTAGTGGAAGTTTGACCGATGCCTGTTGATCTACTTCCCTCTGCTGCACATTACTAACAGAGTTGTGCATCACGACTGACGTGGCTTCCTTTTTCTTTTCATCGGGAGTAACCTGTCGGGTCAGCTCGGTAGTCTTTGGAAGATGTGCAGGAGTGGCTGCTAACGTGGCTGCTAGTTTCGGAGAAGTAGGTGGAGTTTGTATCATCGGTGACTCGAGAAGACTCTTCGCCCCCATCATGAGAAGATCTTGTTGTAACTCAGCATCATTATTATACCGTGGTAGAAGAGTTAGTGGAGAAGACGTGGCAGAGGCTGCAGTAGATGCTGGCACCGAGGAAGGAGCTGACACAAGACGAGGTGATGATACTCGACTCCCTTCTTCCCGAATAATGCCTGGTACCCGAATAATGCCATTAAGCACCAGATCCGTACAATTGGAAGCTCCTGAATCAATCCCCAATAAAGTCGAAAGATCTTCAGCCTTCTTCACCTTCTTCTGCGGTGGGTTGTTTACTTCATCAGGCTGGGAAAGCGTTCCAACTAACGTCTCGATTGGCCAATCATGAAGAGACCCTAACTCGGGAACGGCTGCTAACTCCAGAGGATCAAGTCGTAGTAACTTAGCATCATGATTATGTGGTAGAGTTTGTGTAGATGTCATGGCAGAGGCTGAAGGTGACACGAGATGACGTGATGATACTTGACTACTCCCATTGAAAGAAAGATTAATACCAGTTTCCAATTCGAGCTGTTGCACTAGTTGCAAACCTTTGGCATGATTGGTAGCTCCCGATTCAATCCCTTTATAAATGCTTTGGATCATAGAAGAAAGATAGTCAATTCGAGCTCGAGTTGAATCATCCATATCTATGGCTGGAGGAAGTTGTTGTTGTTGTTGTTGTTGTTGTTGTTGTTGTTGTTGTTGATGTTGATTTGTTAACCAAGACATGTCAAAATTACACATCTCATTGTTATTGGTGGGATTGGGGAAGTTCATATTGGACGTATCAGATTCTTGGGGAGGGTGTGTTTGTCATGTGGACGTGTAAACTATATCTGAGGGTGAAGAGAAAAAAAGTGTGCATAAGATATGTCATTTTTTTTTGTTAGTAAAGCATGTTGTATGATATGAAAAGAAAGTTCAATATCTTCTATCACAAATATCAAATAATTGAAACATTTCGACTCATTCCGTCTGTATCCTCTCATATCTATACTTGTACCCATATCCACCAACTTTTTAGCGGATATAAGATATGCTCGCAACTTGATAACATATTATGATATGCACAAATTTATATGTCCCTCCTCGCCCTCACCGCATATGGATACGATCTCAACCACTAGCCACCTAATAAAGTGCCTGTATATTGCAACATGCCCATCTCCGTACACCATCTTCTAATACCAACTCTCGGGGTATATACCCTCAGCATATTACTATATCGTCGTACGATATCCCCTATCACAAATAATATATATCGGCAGTACTAGTACAACTCTCTTCATAGCATAATCATAATTGCAATATTGCAATAATCAGCTATTCATGAACAACACGAGGGACCACTAATATACCAATGTTCAACCTCAACATAGTTTAGTTGGGCAATGACAGGAGAGGTCAATGATTATCTCGTGCTCGACGACTGAGGATACGCCCAACAAATTAGCCACTAGCCACCGCCGCCGCTGCAACAACAATGGATTGTCCTACTTACCTTCTTATATATATTACCTTGCCCTTCTTTTAGTAGTTCTCTTACCCATCAACTCGTTGCTGTTAACAATGGGAAAGTTGTAAAGTTGAGAGGTGTGGAAAGTTGAGAGGTGTCTGCGATTCTAGCTGACTGGAACGTTTTGTGGAGTTGTAGTGTAACAATTATACAATTTACTTATTGCACTGTCACTTCTTAATGAGTCAGCAGAAAACATTTCTCAGAATCGATTTGGCGATCTACTTCATCCTACTAACTCGCGGCCATTTGCATGCTGCTATTGCTTTGCTGCTGTTAGTTAGGAGTAGTAGCAGGATAAGTAGTTCTGCCATGAAAGAACGATAACAATTGAACAAAAGGTGAACAGCTATAGGGTGATCCTATTCTGCCGATTCTAGTACAAAAGGTTTAAGTTAAGAACTAAAGTAGCTACGACCTGCTACTCATGTACTGCCAACTACTGTGAAAAAGATATGATAAACGGTTGTCGAACTTAAGTGGTCTTCTTAATATATAATTAATAAATATTGATACATTGGTTCTTCTTCTTGTTGTTGATGACTTCTTCTTTTGTTGATGTTGCTGATTTCAATCTCATATCATTTCGATTTCCACACAGTTCCTTGACATAAGTCGTCAAGGCACATATACCTCATCTTCTCCAATAACCCATAGCCGAGACAACTTCGAGACTATGCCCAGCCTGAACAGGGTTTCTTCTGCTGATTACTACTGGTATCCTTCCTCATCATCTTCCTTGCCATTTTCTCTTTCTTACACTGAGCCCATTTGGCGTTGTTGAGCTGTTTGCAGTGCTTAATACAATATCCATCATGTTGAGCCTGTTTGAGGCTTGGACAACCCTCATGCCTGCATATCTTATCAGGTCGACAAGTAGCCGTCTTCACCCTAGAGGCATTCTTCTGCCGTACTGACTTCTTACTCTTACCACGAGATGAAGCGTTACTTTTAGCCTTGTCTCGACTTGCCTTCTCATCTTGATGGTCTACTGAATCAAGATGACGACGGCCTTGTTGATCAGAACGAGCTGCCAATCCAGCAGCGTTGAACAGCGGACGTGGAGTAGTGAACGATGATTCATCAACGTTAATTTGACTTGGGGGATTCATGGCCGGCGGTGGATGATTCGTTGCTACAGCAGTTGCTTGAGAAGATAATGCTAACAAGGATAAGGCATGCTGTAACTTCATCTGTTGTTGAAAGTTGATCTGTGATACCATGGAAGCATGACGGTATTGAGCCTGCTTGTTTAGACGTTCTTGTAGAATAGCAATTTCTAGCCGAAGCAATTCCATCTTTGCATTAATCTTTGAATGTATCTTTGCAGTAAGTCTCGCCGTATATATTTCGGCACAGAGCTGTTCAACTGAGGTTACTGAACCGTATTCCATATTGTTAAGTTAAGTATGGAGTAGATTCGTATAATATCGGTTTGTATCGCTGCTAGAATTGGAAGGAGAAAAAGTGTGCATAAGATATGTCATTTTTCAGTAAGCTGTTGTGGTGATATGAAATAAAAGTTCAATATCTTCCATCGCTAATGCCAAATAATGAAGCATTCCGACTCATTTCGTCTGTACCCTCTCATATCTATGTCCTCTCATATCCACCAACTTTAGCGGACATAAGATGTGCACAAAACTTTTAAACATATGATATGCACAAATTATTTGTTCCTCCTCGCCCTCACCACATAGGATACGATCTCAACTTCTAGCCGCCTAATGATGTGCCGCCTGCTTATTATTGCAACGTGACCATCTCCGTACCTCCAATTAGAAACACTCTCGAGTATACCATCAGCATGTCGTGTCGTCATTGTCAGAGGAACGCCGACGATATCCTCTCACAAATAATACATATCGGCGCGACTCTCTTCACAACATATCTATAATTGCAATATTGCAATAATCAGCTATTCATGAACAACACGACGGACCACTAATATACCAATGTTCAACCTCAACAGTTTAAGTTGGGCAATGACAAATGACAGGAGAGGTCAATGATTATCTCGTGCTCGAGGATTGAGGAGATGCGCCCAACAAAAAAACCACTAGCCGCTGCCGCCGCCGCAAACAACAACAATGGATTGTCCTCTTACCTTCTTTATATATTACCTTGCCCTTCTTTTAGTTCTCTTACCCATCAACTCGTTGCTGTTAACAATGGGAAAGTTGATGAGGTGTCTGGATTCTAGCTGACTGGAACGTTTTGTGGAGTTGTAGTGTAACAATTATACAATTTACTTATTGCACTGTCACTTCTAATGAGTCAGCAGAAAACATTTCTCAGATCGATTTGGCGATCTATCTGTACTTAGCTTTCCCGATGCCGTACTAACTCGCCACTGTTGCTTTGTTGTTTAGGAGTCTTTGCTTTGCTGCTGTTAGCTAGGAGTAGTACCCGGGTAAAGTAGTTCTGCCATGAAAGAAAGATATTATCGAACAAAAGGTGAACAGAGGTGACGCAACAAGGAAAGGATGGTTAAAATGTTTCATATATTCAATACCGACTATTAGGTACATTATCAAACTGTGTAATCATTACCATGCCGATTGGACTACCATTATCCATACTCATTAATGTTTGAGCACCTTCTTCTAACGTTACCTCCCTCTCGATAAGCTTCTTGGGATCGAGCTTCTTATTTTTGACAAGACTTAAAATGGCAGGCATATCATTACCCGCACATCCATGACTTCCTACTATCTCTAATTCCTTCCCGGCAACTACTCCCATTGGAATAATAGGTGGTTTGTGTCCGATTGGCAACCCTACTTGGATCATTCTACCTCCTCTCCTTGTTGCATAGACTGCATTTTCGCATGTAGCTTTAAACCCGGCCGCGTCTATCGATAAGTCAACGCCTACCGTGCCATTCTTATTCGTCAAGTTCATTATACATTGTTGTACATCTTCTCTTCTTGCATTGATTATATGTGTAGCACCAACCTCTTTAGCCTTATCTAATGCTTTGTCTGATACATCAACTGCAATGATTTGTAGATGACTTCCTCCATATGCTGCTGCAATCATTATACAAGATAAGCCCAATCCACCACATCCGAATATTGCAATAGATTGTATACGATTTGATGTATTACCCAATCCACCTTGCTGTACTACTGCTCTGTAGGCCGTGGTGAAACGACAGCCTAAAGCTGCAGCTTCCACGAAGGAAACTTCATTTGGAATAATACTCAAGTTGTAATCTGCTCGGGGTATTGCAACATATTCTGCATAGCTACCCAACATAGTAAAACCCGGCTGCTCTTGACGTTCACATATCGTCGGCCTTGAATGTTGACAACACATATTGCACTTTCCACAACTTAATATGAATGGTACTGCAACTCTATCACCCACTTTGAACTTTTGTACATTATTGCCAACCTCGACGATGATGCCACTAACTTCATGACCGGGTACGAAAGGGAAGCCATTCTTCTTTACATAGTTTTGTATATCACTATCATGTCCATTCCACCCATGGTGATCACTGCGGCATACTCCTGTTGCCATCACCTGCAATATCACGCCATCATTGTTGTTAGAAGATAATGTTGGCCTTGGTATCGATTGAACAGTGATCGGGCCGGAGAATGAGTTGTAGACTGCTGCTTTCATCATCATCGTTATCGATGTTGTTGTTGTACGTACATCACATACTGCTCCTTTGATATAACCACAAACATCAATGCTCATCACCCACAAAAATGACGGGAACAAAGTTGTCTATTTGGCGAGTTACTGAAAGCAGCACAACGATGCAGCTAATGGCGCTACAAAAAGCTATACAAAGCACCTTTGTTAGGTGAGCAACCATTCCTATATCGCTCATTAACGATTTGTTATACGTGATACTTCTTTCACCTTTTCGGTTGTAGTTGGCTGATTAAAGCGGTCTTAATTTACATATTGCAAAAAAGTGCACACCTTGATATTAATCCCTAACTTCACAGCCACATACCTATAGTGTACTATCAGATCATGCGGAGACGTAGACAATGGTCAAAGAAGAACATTGCCCCTAAGTATGAGATTCCTAGGAGTTATTGGGTAGAGCAAGGGTATGATGATGACTACATTAAACTTGTAGAAAATCTCATAACAGAAATTGAATTTGATGTAAGGATATTGACATCTGCCGAAGGGAGACGCCAGATTTTCTTATCAGGTTGTATGGTAATGAACCCAGAAACCGATGATGAAGAATGTATTAGTGAGACAATTTTACATGATGATGCATTAATGCCATACTGGAGGAAGTTTTCTGATGCATTGAAAGTATCAAAAGAGAGCAGCCTATTTGCATTTGACCAAGTCCAATTATCAACAGAGTTACTTGATTTGTTAGAACCTGCAGTTATTAATCGAAATATCAAAAATTTTGGTTTACGTCAAAATGAGTTTGACAATATTCAAAGAGGTATATCATATGCTGTGAATGTTATGGGTAGCATACGAAGAATGAGAGAGTTTGAATGGTCATATAATGAGGTTTATAGCGGGGAAGATTTCCGACCTCTGTTGGAAGCAGTACTCCATCACCCTTCAATTAACAAAATTAGTTTTGCTAATAGTTTAAGAGGGGGCGTTGACGATTATCATGTCATGCAATCATTACTCAGTAGCCAAAAAAACTTTACCGAAATCGATCTCGAAGGAAATAGAATTCAAACTTTGTCGGCTTCGGGTGAGCGGTTGACACATCTTCCAGACTTTTTAAGAACGAATCCACCCTTGATGATATTGAATTTATCTGGCAATTGTTTAGATGATATCGACCTTGGATTAATTGCAAATGCCCTCAAATACAACAACAATCTGATCAGTTTATTTGTTTCTTACCAACAACCGGGTGTGGGAGAAGAAGGTATCAGTGCGTTGCAGAAGGCCATATTTGATGATTCGAGTTTGAATTCAATCTCTGATTCTAATCATATTTGTGGCATCATTGTTGATCATGGGTGGAGGGGTAACGCCCTAAAGCTCAACAACTGTTCCGACAGACGCAGATCATCATACCGTACGAAAGCTCAAAATCGGGCAATCAAATTATACTCTGAGTTGTCAAGTAGGAACAAAGAGAGGACTAACGTATATCATTTGGGTGTGGAGCTGAAGGATGAGGATTTGTCGTGTATCAATTTTGGTTTGATGCCTAGTGTATTGAGTTGCATTTACACGTACTACGCACATCGATCGGAATGTAGACATGTTCCCGACTGGAATCCAGAGAGTTGTTTTGTCGTACCACTATCCATCATGTATGAGATTCTTTCTGGTACCTTGGCTGATATTCTGGGCTAATTGGCTATGATGCCAAAGGGAAATTAAGCTAAAAGTAATACCATATAATACACGAAATCTCATTAAACTTAATCAAAACTTTATCTCCTACCATGCTCGAAATCTCCCCTTCCCATTCCAACTCTCAACATCTCCCCCCCACTTCTAATACACCTCGTGCCAGATGTACATCACGGACGTAAATTGCTCGAGGTAGTAATTGTTCGTTTCTTACCAGTCCTTGGATCTGTAATTGTCACTGTCGTAACAGCAGGTGCCGTCGATTGAGTCTCCTCCTTCTTGCTAGGCTGTGCCGTCTGACGAGGCTTATTCTCCTTCTCAGCCACTGCCGATGCCCGTGCTTGCTGTTGTTGCTGCTGTTGGCGTCCTCGATTGACAGGGGCGGCAAAAGTAGCTGGTTGAGTATTACCGAATCGATTAGCAGAACCGATCCTAACACCCGATGCTTCTGAATTGCCAATCTGACCAAGAGGTGGAGGCATTTGAGGTGTGGGTTGTCGGACTTGATTACTTGCTTGATCTACGTTCGCATTTGAAGGAGGAGTAATTTGAGGTGTTTCCACCTTTGGAACTTGAGGAGGAGGTTCACTAGTATTGACTTGCCTTGGAAGTAGCACTGCTGCATTTGATGATGGATCGGGACTTGCTGCTGAAGGAGAAGAAGATGGGATACTAGACTGTTCAAGACCTGATAGGAACCCATCATCTCCACCACCACTTGTTGTGCTTGATCCTTGTTTCATTACATTGGCCATACTAATCGATTTACCAAATGTCTTCTTCTTATTCGTAACTGATTTGCCAAATGACGTACTGGATTTGGGTGTTGGTCCAGCACCAAAGAGTTGACTACTGCTGCCTTTTAACATTCCGCCAGCTCCGCCAGATGATGACGAACCCCCCTTGAAGGATGACTTGCCATAACTCTTCTTGACTGCGGACACGGGTGACTTGGCTAATCCTTGAGTGGTTGGACTGCTACTCTCTGTCCCCTTTGTGACAGGTGGTGGTGGTAACGATACGGGTGCAGCTTGCTTCGCCACAGGAGTTATGGGCTTAGCAGTTGATGTCGAAATTGATGATTCAATGGGTGAAGAAGAGACAGCCCATCCGCCTGGAGATCCCTTCCCGGAACTCTTCTTAAATGAAGACTTGGAAAAGCTCTTCTTCACTGGTATATCACTGCTGCTGCCACTACTCGGAGACGAAGGGGGTGTTTCACTTCCCTTCATTGTTACACTGTTCGATAGCATGGAGGCGGCAGTGGATGAGCTACTACTTGTACCAAAACTGTTTCCCATCCCTCCGCCACTAACAGGGGGTGTCGAAGATCCAACCATCTTATTATCAGAAGCTGGGGGTGACGATTTCATCTTGAACGATCCTTTGGCAAAACTCTTCTTCACAGGCACGACGTTATCACTACTTCCACCCATAATATTACTCTTGGTAGAATAGGATGGAGTTGGCAGAGCTTGGACTGGTCCATTACCACCACTTGATGTCGGGGACTTGGCCACCGGTGTCTGTTGAGATGATGATGTTCCACTGTCGATGGCAGATTGTGCAGCCTTCATTGCACCTTTTAAGTTAGTCTTTGCAAATGATTTCTTAACTGGTGCTTTGGCTGATGAACCTTTGGTTGGTAACGAGTTAAACATGGACTGCTGCTGCTGGGCAGGAGAAGTTGCTGCCCCCTTGACAATCTTGGCCATGCTAATGCTCTTGGTAGCCTTAACTTTTGACACGGGTGGAGGTGGAGAAGATGACGCACTGCCACTAATGCTACTACGCTGAACATCCTTCTTCATTGCAGCCTTCTTCTCGGCTACACTAAGCAATACCTCTTCCTTATTCGTTCCTCCCTTCTTGTCACTACTAGCAGTAGCACTACTACCACCTCCCTTATTCGTTGACAACGGTGGCAATCCCTTCCAATCTTTACCCTTTTGTTTCGAACTATTC
>Ga0214480_100866_pt1 | contig 14562 bp, 12 predicted proteins | sample M1_20Mar14CPVII9_3_FD_165042 | JGI IMG/M metagenome (GOLD analysis project Ga0214480, IMG submission 165042) | Marine eukaryotic communities from Monterey Bay, California, United States - M1_20Mar14CPVII9sort6BwellE17 | ecosystem: Environmental > Aquatic > Marine > Unclassified | place: USA... | reverse complement strand
AAAGTTTCGTTTTCCCATAGACTTTCTGAGAACCTCGCAACATCAAGTGGTGACATGCCATCATGTGGGTGCTACAATAGTGGTTGTTTGGCATTGTATATGTGTATAACAAGTCCCTGAACACTCCAAGAGAATCCCAAATTTTTGAGGGAAACTGAGCCATTTGTTTGGTGTCCACCACTACCTTGTTGTGCTCTATTTTCCTGCCAGTGCTTGTCAAAGCCATCCTATGTATAGGTAAGGACTTGGGAATGTCTACTGTGGCATATGCATGACTCACGGTGGAGTTACAACAAGACGCCTGTCTCTGTGAGGCAAGAGAACTGTGTATAAGTTGCACACATGTTTGTTTAATTTCCAGATTCTTATTTTATCTGAGACAAGTTATATTTTGTTTAGACAAGCTGGCATTTGTCTTAGCACAAAGTTCTTTGATGTTTATTTTAGTACTCCATCTTGTTAATATCAAAGTTTGTTGTAGGGTGCTAAACTCATAACATAAACAAAAAATCATTCTCTTTTTTTACACTATCACAATGGAACAATTAAACTTTGAAAGTCTCCAGCAAACTTATTCTCTGGCAAACGTCCACCAAATGAGAGCACTTGCACACCATTCTTCTCATGTGGCGCTAAAACACTTGAATGACCAACTCGATTTGCTCCACCATTAGAGGCATTCTTTGACTTTTGATATTTTGGCTTAGGGCCTTTACTCCATGTCCAAGACTTTGTATCAAGTAGAAAACTATCATCAAAGATCAAGTCATCACCTTTCTCATCTTCTGTATTAGGATCCCAACCGCCGTATACAAGTATAGTCGATCCATCATTCAACAGAGTTGCTGTGTGTCCTGTTCGAGGTGAAGGTCCATCACCCTTGCATTTGGGATGACTCCAAACCCATTTCTTTCCATCTCTTCCTGTTTCTAATACATGAACACCATCGAAACATTTATCACCATCGTTACCACCAAAGATTACAACTCGGTCCACATCATATGAGTCATCACTTCCAATTGCAGTGGAAGTATGATATGATCTAGGAGGTGGTGCATCGCCCACAGCCTTGACCGTAGTCCATCTCCACCTATTAGTGTCAAGCGTAGACACTGAATTGAGCCACTTACCATTCTTGACACCACCAAAAACAACCAACTCATTTGAATTAGGAAGGACACAGGAGGCATGACCTCCTCGACCGCTTGGGTTTTGACCGCTGACTTGAGGTGGGTACCAAAGCATGATTTCTGTATCCAACACCATCACTTCCTCTGTGGTTACAAGCTTGCCAGTATCATTTAGCTTTTCACCACCAAAACAAAGTAGAAGTTGTCGTTCAGGTAGAAAGTTAGCAGTGTGCCATGTCCGTGCTACACCATTACAGTTCATAGGCCTTGTCCAAGATCCATCTTCTAAGTTGTAAACAAAGAGATCTTCCAATGGCTTCGCCTCACCATCATTTTCAATTGTTTGTCCCCCGTAAACAATAAACCGTGTGTTATCAATCATAGTCATACTTTGTCCCCAGCGGCTACATGGTCCTCCTAATAACTTTTTGTTTGTTACAATAGATGTTTCCTCCATCGGTTTTAGGGGAGACATATCATACGAATCCCTTGAATCCTCTTGACTTGGCATTGTCTGTCCAAGACTTTGAACAGCAAATTCTTCGCCCTGATGAAGCCCGCAGATTTCAAGAGGTGGTGATTCTGCTTCAGATTTTCGTGATTTCTTCCTGTTTGCAGATTCCAATGTACCTTCATTACGTTTAGACGATGATGCTGCCACACTTGACTTTTGCGTTTCATTACGTTTAGACGATGATGCTGCCACACCTAACTTATGAGCCTGGTAGTATATGTATGTTGAAGAAGAAGAGAAGGATGATATGAATGATGAAAAAAAAATATAAAGCAGCTATCAATAGAGATAAAAGACATATCATGGTGCACCAAAAAAAAAAATGACATATCATTGTACATACCTCACTCTTCTTGCTATTAACCTTCTTGCCAGGTTTACCAAAGAAATTTAGCTTTTGTTGTCCTTTTTGATCTTTTGTTTCTCCATCGGCTGCCAACTCCTCTTCATTTCCTTCACAGCTCTTCATTGGAGGAGAAGGTGTATCAGTAACTTTAGGTGCACCCAAGTTGTTATTAGTATCAATGCTCATATTTTCATCATCATTAATATCATCATTTGCCTTTAAACCGGTATTCTTAACTCGTAATGTACCACAGTAATTGTTCAGGTTGATTAAGACTTCACCATTATCAATTTTTGTTACATTCATATTCATGATTGAGTTATCATTGTCATTGATTTTGTTAATGGAGATGTTTGGTTCCAAACAGAACTCAATTCCACCAAACGACAGCGTGAACGAGGTACTACTAGTGCTCTCCGACATTGCAATGATTAAGAAACTGCAATTAATCGATTATATTATAAAGTTTACCTATATTTAAAGTAATTGAGTTGGTGCATGTGATAAGTGAACTCTCGATACTCGATACAATAGTCTATCTATCTAAAAAGCAGAGGGGTATCCGTTCTGGTATCCTTTCGCCAAGTCATACTGACCGTCGGTGTCTTCACTCCTACTTTGCTCTCTACAATGGTGAATCAATGACTACAAGAGAGTAGGATGGCTCCCCGTATACACATAGAGCTATAATGATAATCTTAAAAGAAAGCTAAGAGCACATGTTGTGGACAATGTTCACTATGTTTTTAACCTCGATATTGTTTCAGACAAATCGTTATCTCCCTCTAGCGTGACCTTACTAACAACTACCGCCACTACCCCCTCCTCCCGGCCCAAACAAATCAGAATATGCTCCATAGTTATTACCACCTTGTTGGAGAAGGTGTTGTTGAAAATGTTGTAGAGCGGTATCAGTATTGACAACACTTCCTCCACCACCCATTTCACCAGTCTGCTGAGTTTGATTAAAGACATCATTCAAATCAAATGGGGGAAAACCTTGAGTATTTGCATTCCCTTGGGCAGATGTTACCATCGAACCATCTCCCCCTTCTTGTTGAAATACCATTGATCCTTGACCAAGATCTCCAGTTGTATTGTACATACATATCTGTTGGTTAAGCAATGCACGTAAACTGGCAGCTGAATCGATACGTACAAGGTTATCCGAACTGCACGATCGAGAAATCCCTCCAAGACTATTTTGAGCAGAGAGATGTGCATCATTATTACTCCAATTGCCGTTATTGATCATACCAGTGTTGACAGGCTGTATGCTTTGGGAGGGTTTTTGAAGCTGCTGGGAAATGCCTCCATGGTTCGGTATGGGAGGATTGCTTTTAAGAGCATTAGCATGTGCCTGTTGCAGTTGAGCCAGCATAAGTTGTTGTGTATTGAGGAGTGAAGCCGCCTGCATGTCAAGGGAGCTACTGTTTCTAGAAGACACGAGATTGTTGACATCTTGTGATGCTATGACTTGATGATGATTCAATGGCAGAGAAGCACTAGCGAAAGGCAAAGCACAACGCTGTGCGGCTTGTAAATGTGCGGCCTGGAGTTGTGCGGCTTGTAGCTGTTGATGTGCTTGCAGCTGTTGATTAGCTTGAAGAAGACGATTTGCATTCAAGCCGCTCGATCCAGTCTGCTTTGCCTTCTCTAACATTCTTAGATTTTTCTGTTGTGCAATGAGCTTTGCAGCGGCCGCACTCATACCAGCTTTCTTGCGCTTAATATAGAGGAGACTTGATATATCTTTCGTGGCCTTTTCATTTTCGTATGAACAGGGAGCCATCTTGCCCTTACCTGCCATCTTACGAAATCCAAAGTAGTTCATTTGACGTTGCTAGAGGGTAGGTGTATGTATGTATACAGGGGATAGATTGTAATTGTTCGGTAAGAGAAGATATCGTACACAAGGGCGGACGACAATGATTGACATCATCACTATACTTACAAAGCTTGAGTAGTTGGAATGACGAAAGTACTTTGGCAAAATGTCTTTTTCAACACCCTGTGATGGGGTTTTGCATTATAATTTGTACATATGATGTGTGAGAAAGTATTCCCATAGGAAAAAAGAAAGCAATCAATATATAGAACTACTATTACTTACCGGAGGATCATGTACAACTATAGATCCATCACGCCATTCAATATATTTAGTATTATTATCTGTAAGCATTTTAGTTAATTGGAATAAAAACTCGGCGATTGCATGTGGAGGTCCATCCCGTAGCATGATTGAGCTTGGTGAAGTTGTTGTTGTTGATGTGGTGGATTGATTGGACGACGCCGCGGCATATGGAGCAGCATGTCTAGATGATGATGATGTATTAGTCACCACTGTAGTTTGATCACTTGGTTGAGAAGGTGTACTGTTGTTGTTGTCATTGGTATTAGTCTTTGTTCTAGTACTATCTTGATGGTTGTTCATTTGCAATAAGTTCTTGATAGCAATTGATCCACTGGCAGCGGCACTTCCCATCGTTGCCGATGCAGCCGAGGGCAAGGTTGATACTGATGACGATGTTTTAGCGGAGTTACCCGATGCTATAGAGCTAGCCGCAGATATTATATTACGTCTCACCCTTGGTAGATGAGATTGTGTCTCCATTGAATTATCAGATGTTGATCCACCATTATTGGGAGCTAAGTGTGAATATGGCTCCATGTTGTTAATATAGTTGCTATTCATGTTAGATGTACTTGTCATTGGCAGTTAGTTTAATGATAGGTAGAGATTGATGCTTCCACTTCCACATGGCTGAGGAGGGGGAGGAGTTTTGTGGTGACATCATGCGAAAAAGCGAAGTTTCTACTCTCATAATCTATGATACGATACCCCCGATTTTAGAGAGGGTATCCTTTGCTTTTCTTTTTTTATTGTTTTGGCTGTTGCAACAAAGTCGATAATCACGGTAGTACCTCTTGTGGTGAGCCCTCTCTTATCAACTGTTTGGATGGATGAATTGGTAGTTATTAGATAGTATAAACTTTTGTTGTGGTGAAAATAATAATAACAATAGTATCGGCAAACAACATGAACGGGTCATCAGCAACCCCTAACAATAAAGAGGGTGGTATATCCCCAACAGAATTATCAAACATGTTACGAAAGTCTGCAGATATAGTAGAACGGAAGGAGTTTCATCCATTATTATATCAAACAATGCGTGCATTAACTGCCTATGCTGGTGAGTATGCCGATGGGGGTATCTCATCATCTACAACAAATACAAGCAAAAATAGTAATAGTAATGGAACTACTTCTAATCAGCCCAATAAACAATTGAATAGACAAACATCGAATAATTCTAAAGATCCACCATCCTCTGCATTCCATGATGTACCCGATAGTGTATTAGATAATACCAAAAAGAATAATCTACGATCGTCTACTACAAGTAGCAGTGGTGGAGCCGCCGCCGCAGCTGAGAGGGTAGGTTTAGCACCGGGTAGCCAATTCTCATCTGCTCAATCTGCTGCAGCTACTGCTGGTAATAAAGCAACAACAGATGCAACTTCAAAACACTCATCATCACACAAGGGCGTATTCAGTCTCAAGGGTATTAAGAAGGGATTAACAGAATTAGGGAAAGATGTGCATAAATTTGTAGGTGAGATTGAAGGCAAGGTAGTTCGAGATGAGAATGCACCATTTGATGAACAACAGCAGCATCCAGAAGTAGATGAATATGCTTGGTGTGATGAACATTTTACTAGAGGTTGTGCATGTAAGACACGGGGTGTTCAACAACAACAAAATGACAAAAAGATTGATACAAGTGCATCTACTGATTCACTTAATAATAATATTACTCAACCAATACCATCATCATCAGCACCCTCAACTTCAGATGCAGTAGAAAGTACAGATAAACCAAGTAAACCATGCTTCCAACGTCCAATTAATCCATCATCGAATTTGATAGCCAATGGATGGATAGATCAACAGCGTCGATCGAAGATGCGTGTGGTATGGAAAGACGTACTAGCCTCCCTAGTTGAAGGACGTCGTCCAGGCGAAGAAACAACTTTATGGATCCAACGTCAAGTAATTAACGCCACAACCGGTAAAGTAACTGGATTAGAGGCATTACATCAAATACCAATGAAATGGTTAGAAGATGTGAATTATGTTGATTTGTATGGTGATCATCGATTTACATTAAAGGTTTATAACATTGCTGAAGAATTTTATTTTAGAACACGTGATGAAAGTTCTGCACAAAGTTGGGTATTAACATTAAGGAGTGCACGGGATGCTAGTTTGGAAAGTACGAATCGTGCAATGAATGGGGGTAGTGGAGGTGAAGGGGTACCAACTGGGAATGTTGAACAGAAGAAACCGTCAGCTACGGAACTTGGGTTGGACGATTTAGATGATTGGGAAGGTGGTGGTGGACCACAGACTGGAGGAAGTGATAGTGGTGGGGATTCTAGTCGTCCATCCTCGGCACCTCAACAACAACAGCACACTGCACAAACTGTACAGCAACAACCGAGGTTGAAAGTATCTGAATTGCGAGCAATCGCTCATGGCGCTGGATATAATACACGAGGGATGGAACGACAAGATCTTGAACGCATCGCAGCTCATGTTAGGAGCGGTGGTGCCCCTATAGCGACAACACAATCAGTAGACGCCGAATCAGACCACATTAAACAAAGCATGAAACAGGAAGCAGCGATGCGTGAAGCTGAACAACGTGCAGCTGCTGAAAAACGCGAGAGGCAGCTGAAAGAGGAAGCACGTGTTGAAAATATGCGTCGTGAAAGGGAAGCTGCCGAGAAGCGTAGAGTAGAAGAAGCAGGTGAGCAGCAGCGTCGTCGACAGCAGCAGGAGTTTGAAGCAGTTGCCGAGATCAAGCGAAAGCAGGAAGAGGATCGACAGAGAAAACTTGCAGCTATGCAAGAAGAGCAGAGAAGAAGGGCTCAGGCAGCTCAACAACAGGCACAAAATGCTCAACAACAGCGTCCTACCACTATTCCATCTCCTCCTATATCTGGTGGGTATACTGGTGGCTATTCTCAACAAAATAATAATTTCCATCATCAACAGCAACCCCAACACCAACAGCAGTGGGGACAACAACCTCAGAATAACTATCAACAACAAGGGTTTAATCAACAGTATCCTCCTCAACACCACCACCAACAGTTTAATCAACAATATCCTCCTCAACATAATCAACAATGGCAACAACAACAACAACAGCAGCAGCAGCAACATCATCAACAACAGCAAGCTTGGCAACATCATCAGCAGCAACAAGCACCAAAACCACCACCGTCAAATAATACCTCGAGCACTCCATTGCCCTCAAAGTATGCCAAGCAAATGGAGGAGAAGAGTGATGAAGATCAATCGGCTAGTACTCTGCAAATTAAGCGATCTATACTCATCAATTGGGCATTGCAACCACCGAATCTTAATGTACTTCGTCCCATAGATCAATTAATAACAACCATACATACGGCCATGCCTCCTGCCTATGGAGTTTCTGCTCATTCATACTTTGCCAAATTCGCACCCATAACGCGTACTGAGTTGATTGTTAGTACAGCAATGGGAGGTCATCCTGACGAAACAAAGTTGAAAAAGGCTGTACGGAAAGTTAGAGTATTTCTACATCCTGATAAATTACCAAGAGATTTATCAAATGATCAAGCATTCATGGCTAGAATGCTCTGGGATATAACAAGTGATTCCTGGGAGGAATTTCAGAAGCACAAGGACGAGCTGGATTGGATTAAAAGTTAGAGTGTATTGACATGTAAAGGGTGTTTGACTCGATGTAAATGTGATATCTCGTGTCAGTATAAGTATAAAGTAAAGTAGACACCTTATATGTCCAGCGACACAAGTTCGTTCATTATTAAATACTATCTCTACTGCTTACTACCTACTGATTGACTCTGATCTCCTTTTATCTCAGAACGGAGGGGTTACAGCCTCTATCAATCAGCCATCACTTCCCTTTCTATACTTTTTCATGCTTGATGAAGTCGATGGATCTTCTCCATCGTGCTCACTACGACGCTGTCATCCTGGCTCAACTCGACATTGTTTGCTAGATCAATTGTAGATACATATTTTTTATCCTTCATGGTAATAACATTATCCTGGCTCTTCCATTGTTCCAAGCCTTAAGAATATGGAAGAAAGACATTAGTGTAGTGTATGCGAGAAGGAACGTCACAAAGTAATCAATACTTACCTTCGCCGAACCATAATCCATTTCTCAAGGTAAATCTAAGCCACTGTCGCCAACATGTATCCCTCCATAGGGTGTTTGGGTCGCCGACAGTTATGGATAGATTCTCTGATCGTGTCATGGCCACATTGACTTGTTTTGGCAACCCAAAGAGACCCATCTTCCTTTTGATATCATCCTGAATAAAAGCATGGTTTGCTCGTGTGAGAGATAAGATGATTACATCCTGCTCAACAGCTTGATAGTTTTCAATGGTACCCACATTAACATCATGGAAATATTTCTTCCTTAACAACTTTCTGATTGCTACAACCTGTCCTCTAAAAGGCGCCATGCACCCGATACGACTAGGATCAAGACCATCCTTGACGAGAGCAGATACAATATCAACGACAGCATTAGCTTCTGCTATATTCTGCCAAGAATCTGTTCCAGCGAAGTTTGTCAACGTAGCTCCAGTGTCTACACCCTTGACTCCTCTAAAGTGTATTGGCCACGTTTTTTGTCTGTGTATATGCGCAAACATATTATCTGCACCTGGCCCACTATTGTTAGGAGATTGTATTGTAATATCCAGTGGAGTTGATAGAGCTTCAACTTGGCGGAGCTTGTTACACCAATATGAATTTGACTCAAGGTCAGGGACTTTAGCAGACCTCAACCTATCAAAGTAAAAGAAGGAGCTTGGCATCATGAGAAAGCTTGAATGACCTCGATAATTTTCCACAAGAAAAATAGTTAATTGTTCTGCTCCATCAACGGTTGCATAGTAGCGTATCAGATCAGTCAGTGATCCAGATCCATCGCCCAATAAAGAGTCGGATTGCTCGCTTGGACCCAATAACGATGATTCTCCTCCACCGAGGCATGTCACTGGTCGCCGAAGTAGGCGTTCCATGAAGGATCGACCGAGAGTATCTGCAACACTGGAAGAATAAACACGAGGACTCAATTGTCTAGGGTCACCGCACAGAGCTATCTCTACCTTTCTCCCACCAGACGGATCAACAACACAGCTGATGGTTGCTAGAATTTCTGGTTCAGTAGCCTGTGCTGCTTCCTGTATACATACGATTGATAGAATGATATTGACTTAGATACCCTAATACTGGTTAAACATTCACATACCAAGATACTCACATCAATGAAGAGGTGGGTAAAGAATGGATTCTCATTTACTACAACCTGTCCAATACTTAACCCGAGAGGATTCTTTCCACTCATTAGAAATGTTTTAAAGCATTGCTGTTTTGCTCTAATGAGAAGAAGAAGTAAATATCATGTTAACAATACCAAACTTGAAGCAACACATATAATTAAGTACCAATGAGCAGTACTCACCTAATAGAATGATTAGTGAGTTGAGCGCGGTATAAAATATGCGCGTCCATACATGTACAAATCACAGCCTTCAAGCCCTTCCAAACAGACGGTGGAGGCAAAGTAAAACAGTCAGAACCTGGCACTTGGCATGTAAATGGCAGAATAGAACCAGGCACTGTCACAGATGGACGTGATGCATCGTAGAGTCTGAAGAGCTCCTTCCTTTTCAGAAGTCCACTTAGGCGCCGCGTCAGTACATCAGATGCAGCATGACTGGGACAACAAACCAACACTCTGTTGTTGTTGGGCATGCCTCCAGGAAGCAGCCCTAAGCAGTCGGCTATTGCATAGATTAACGTCTTTGTCTTTCCAGTCCTTTATTATTGTTAGTAGAGTAGAGGAAGGGAATAGATGAGACCACACTTGGAATAAATCGACACATCGTACAACATACAAGACAAACTGTTTACCCTGCAGGTCCTGTCAAAATCATTGGGGGCCTTGTGGTTTCAAAGCTTGGGTCGAGTGTCCTCGCTCGTACCATTCTCACAAAGCTCGACTGCAACTCATTAAGTGGCTTACTAATATCACTTATATCTACCTCTGTTGGTGCTCCACAGGAGATTATTTGCTGCTTTGGTGTCAACGGTGCCACTACTGGAGCTGTAACTGGAAATAGTATGGCTTGAAGAGTACGTTTCCCTAACATGGATAAACCCTCTAGCCAATCAAGAGAAGTTAATGATCGGTTGATTACCATTGCTATATTCCAATATGAGAGAGATAGAGAGAGGTAATGCAGTATACATTAAGCATAAAATTGGGCCAATATCATTATTGAACAACATACACATCAAATATCAAACTTACAGCTAGGGATGAATCTAATCGCATACTCTCTGAGAAAGGTATGGTCTCGAAGTGCTTCTTCCTGCTGGATACTTAGATCCCAATTAATTGTGATAGTATCTGGTTCTTGTCGCTTTCCTCTAACGATTGAAACAATTCTTGATTCTATCTCGATATTATACTGACTCTGTGTTGGTTGCCCCCATTGATTTCTAAATACAGCAAGTAAAGGTTGCATTGGCCTCAAGAGTACTACATCTCCGACATTTAAGGAAGGTCTCGCATCAGAAATGCCTTGGAGTTTGATGTGCGCTACCCTTGGTGCAGTATCTCCTACTAACCTCTTTTTGATTAGCAACCTAACCCCAAATTGTGTATACTTCTCAAAAAGCCTCATCAACTCCTCATGTTCTGCGCGGAGTGCGCTGCGGAATGTTAAAGAATACTCGGCCAAAGATGTTGTTTCATCAAGATCTGCAATATACGGAACCCACTTCTTCTGATTACTTGATGCAGCATATTCCTCTTTCAATACAAACATTAGGTCTGGTGGGACAAAATGACTATTGTTTGGTTTGTAATAGACTGGACCATGAATGAGGCCATCAGCTGAACAGTAACAACTAACTTTTGGTATGAAGTTTGCGGCCATCTTTTCAATCACCGGTTCCATATTACGTGGATTACTAAGTGCATCATCAATCCTAACTCCATCATTATTACATAATACCCACCGTTCACTAACATTAGCTCTTATGATTTGTTTCAAGTGAGCTGGGATGAAGTTATCCCGCAATATAGATTGACTACTAATCTTTTCCTTCTTACCACCACCTCCCCTAAGAGATGTAGGGCTGACAGCGTTGTTGGCCTGAGCAATAGGAAGAGTTGTGGGTCGACTACTTGCACTATTGTTGCTTATTTGTGGACTTTGAGGTGTTGATTTGCTTTCTTCAATCGGTGGCGCGGATGATGACATAAGTTTTTGTGAAAGTATCGCAAATCCTTTGGCTTCGCTCTCATCTTTACTGGGCCTTATACCATTATATCCACACGTACCCATGTGATTTAGAGTTTTGCCCCACGTTTCAAAGAGACGTGAACAGCCATCCACAAGGCATGCATATCTTTCTTCATTAATATTAACAGTGTGATTGTGATTCGATCGCGGAGCAACATACGAAAATGGTGGAAACGCACTACCGTTTTGATATAGGAAGAATCTCTTCTTACTATTTCCTCTTGTGCTCTTACCACTTAAAGCATATTCAATCATTACTCTCAATCGATCCTTTGATAAATCCAACTCTCTACAAATACGATCAACACCTTTTACTTTCACTTTAATCTGACGCACTGTTATACCTTTACTTATTCCATCATTAATTGGTAAGACGGATATCATTTCTGCAATTAGACTTTCTGACAATATGGGGATTTGTCTTCCATGGCGGCCATTAAAATCCTTATAACCAACTACTCCTTCTACCATTTTCTGAGGTTGTGATATACTTGCCTGATTAGTAGTACGGTCACTACCGGGTGGTGGTTGTGCCCACTTTGTTTCGCTAGGAGGCATAATTAGTATTATATATCCTTTGTAATACTTAATACACACAACAAACTACACCATCATCTATCATCTATCTGGCACTCTCACTCCGTTCGGTCAAAAAATTAAGAATAAAATTTGGCGAGTATTGGCGATCTCCGGTGAAACAGGACCACCACCATTAGAAGGTGACCAGTTGTGTTAGCATTAAGCAAACCGAACTATGATGAATACATATGTATCATATATGATACCAATTCATACCGAATCACAACAAAAAACATCACGTGGATAAGTACTCTATCAAATCGATCCTATTCCTTCAATATAAGATGGCAGGTAGTATTAATATATCATCGTCAACTTTGACGGTTTTAGTAATGGCAGTGACATTATATCAATCATTATTTATTGATGCATTTATACAACATCAACATACAACAACACACAGAATACAAAGAAGGTACTTGGCTTCCTCGAAAGATGATATTGATATACCTTTAGATACCACCACAACAACAACACTCACATCAACACCCAGCAATCCATTTCTTCCGCTATTGAGTAAAGGCTTACATCAAACATCCATTGCAATGAATAAAGATACATCGGCTAATCAAGTCTTCTCAAAATCATCATCATTACAAAGATTACGGAAACAAGTTATAACTAATACAAAGGTTGCACCATCCTCACTTGGTGAACATGCAGGCCTTGGTTTATTTGCAACGAAGAATATCAAGGCTGGTACAATTGTGGGTTTATATCCAGCTCATGCCTTGGGATATGAACTAGTTGTACCAATTAATGAGAGTGATGATGACGATGATGCAATCAATAATGAAGAGAATCTACAAGATCTAAGTATGTTCATGTCAGGTAACGAACAAGATGAGAAATACTTTGCAGAGCATCCACATGGTAATTCACCATACTTGCATGCAACAGATCAACCATTGTTTCAACGTCCTTCATTACTGTCACCGTTGTTTAATGAAGATAGTAAAGATGAAATGTCACCCCCGCTATACTTGGATGTTAATCCTACACGGAATGATGAATTAGATCCTATTTGGACATCGCATTATATTAATGACGGGGCATCTCTTCTTGATACAATACAGCAAAAAGATACATCTATTGAAGATGGAATTGAAGAATATTACACACAGTCTACATCTAACAAGAACTGTATACATATACCGTTTGGCCCGTCACCGATACTTGCCACAATTACAACAAAGAAGGTCAAGAAGGGTCAAGAATTGTTTACAAGCTATGGTGTTGTATATTGGCTTGGAAGTGTAGATATGGAAGACGATACTGCATCATCGACAAGTATGACTGAGACAATACAAAATCAGATATTGTCAAGTGCAAGAGATCTGCAGGCTGCAATGGAAGTAGCAAAGAATGCATATTCAAATGAATCAAGTGATTTAATAGCAGCTTTTGATGACCTATAAAGTTGGATTGTCTCTAATTTGGCTAAGGTATTCTTATACTAGTGCATTGGAACCAATATATCTCAATCTCCGCTCATCGTATAAGTATATTTATTTGCCATCAGTCTTTGTCATCGTCTTTAGCCCGAGCTACTTCAGCACCAAGTCCATCAAGGAAAGATCTGCTGATTCCTGCTCGATATCCTATAAGAGAGTAATTTTCATCGCCATCCCCATTCTCCTTTCCCTTTGCATGGCCAAACTTGTTAGCTTCACTTCCACTAACATCGTTACTATCATGAAGATTATAGGGATTCTCTTGACGCAATCTTGCACCAACACTTTCCGAATAGGGACGAGCAAGCTCATAGGCTGGGATTGTTGATTGTTTCCCTCTGACGAACATGCTTCTTCCACCTTCTGTTAGCTGTGACTGTTTAGTTTTTGTTTGTATTGATGCCGACTGAGCTTCAGTCTGCCAAGCGATAGAACCAACTATTGACGGATTGTCTTCTGGAACAGGACCTTTGAAGTTTCCTGAGCTGTCTATGTGCTTATCGTTAAAGACCTTCAACTTTGGCCTCCAGTTTGAATTCTCTTCTCCTCCAACTCCTTCTTTTTGTTGGGGGATGTACTTCCTACAATTCGGTGGCGGAACATACCCACTCCAATCTGCACTTTCGTTGGGCATGTTTAGCACAAAGTGCGATCTTTAGCTACTTATCGTACTGAGGGAAGAAAGAGAGAAAAAGAAAGTGTTTAGCATGTTTAGGTAGTTTATGGGACTAATCTTTGACTCTTGCTACACATCATATTAAACAGGCTGTGGACTAGTGGACAGAATTGATCATCAAATGTTTGTCAAGAATAGAACCAAGGATACCAATACATAATCGACTGGGTATCCTTACTTCAGCCTCCTTCAGCTCAGTCTGTATAGGCATATGATAATACAGCCATTACTCTACTTGCACAGTGTAATTATAACCTAATCAGCCAGTCAACTCTTAATTTACAGATGCAACTAGCTATTTTTGTTCCTATCATGCAGTATTCGATAGCTAGCTATTACCTCCCCACAAACGACTAGCTCGATATTCGACGAATGTTCATATCATGCTGTTCTAACTGTGAGGTGATAGTTTTCACTGCTGTGGACTTTTCATTGTCTGTAATATCCAAGGC
>Ga0214480_100865_pt1 | contig 14581 bp, 11 predicted proteins | sample M1_20Mar14CPVII9_3_FD_165042 | JGI IMG/M metagenome (GOLD analysis project Ga0214480, IMG submission 165042) | Marine eukaryotic communities from Monterey Bay, California, United States - M1_20Mar14CPVII9sort6BwellE17 | ecosystem: Environmental > Aquatic > Marine > Unclassified | place: USA... | reverse complement strand
TAGCTTGTGTAGAAGGTGATCCTGATATTATTGACGATGATAATAATGATGTACTGCTAGAAGAAAGAGTTGGTCCTCGATATTGTTGTAGTTGTTGTTGCAATGTTCTCGGAGTGATGGGGGAGAAGGCAAAGGAAGACGACGATGCTGTAATAATCGACGCCACCGTTGATATAATTATACCTCTCATTCTATCGCTCTGCTGCTGTTCTATTGCTTATTTAAACACACTCTACCATACATACTTGCGTCATACATCTCAATCATCGAATGTCATTTTTTTTTCAGTAAGATAAGGATACCGTATCTTTTTTGCTTGGGGTAAGGTAATACTCGAAACAGAATAATGTTTGGCAATGCAACATGTAAGAGCATATTATAAAGGTTTACACAGGCATATTCTTTCTCTGATATATCGTTGTAACGTAGCCCATCGTCATGTGGTTTCAGCTTCAATTTCAATATATCATTCCAGATCATTCCACCAAGTCATATTTGAATATCACTAGTTTCTACACTTCCACCATCATCGGAGACCCACCAACAATAGCAAAGACGAAATTGTAGTATTGACACTGACAATAGAGATGCTAAGTCTAGTACATATTACAAGTGATGAGTTAGGTAGACATATGATGACTTTTAAGATCACGGAAATAATTGAGTACCGTAGGTAAGTGGCTTAGTAGTCTACGACTAATTAAGAAAGCAACAAAGGGGCACTTTTGCAAAAGGAAGCGAATAATCGATTGGTTGTGGGGATTATAAAGTAGTTCAGTTATTCTATTGCATTATATATAGTTTGAATAGGTTGTTAACAATAGTACTGTATATTAAACAGTAGATAGAGGTAAGAAGTGCATACCAAAATAACAGAGGGACACTTTTACTTTGCAACTTTGCATTGCTAGAGTTGGGAGATTCTCCGCTTCGTTGAAGAATACCTACTACCCCATCACTTGTACTAATTTTATAGTCAGAGTAAACGGTGTAATAGATATAGATATATATATAGAAAGGAGGGTAATCATCACAGATACAGGGATATACTACAAAACTACACAAGTTGCAATCTTGATCAAAACATAAAAGAGAGAAGGTTAATATACTCCTCAGATATATTTAAGATGAATATGGATCATCATCAACAAGAAGATGCAGATACACCAACTGCCCCAGTAGCCAATGGTTGGTTCCGTGGTTTATTTCGGAGAAGATCGGTAGATCCGTCGCTGCCTCAGAATCATCATCGAAGAATAGAACGTAGGCATTCCACAACATGTAATAATAATACCACATCACTACAGCATCCTCCAGTTAATCGTTCAAGATCACTTGATTTGGCACATGATACGAAACAACAAGAATACCATCAACAACAGCAGCAGCAAGGAGGATATCGCCGACCGATAAGAAGACCATCCATACCATGGGAAATAGAAAACACAAATTATACAAACTCAAATAACAAAACAGATAATCTATTAGATGATTCACTACGGAGTAATACCGATCAATCAATGGTATCAGAAGTTACATTCATGACATATAGTGACGAGAAGGCTAATATAATTAAAGAAGAATTCTTCAAAAGGATGAATGAATATGAACTTAGTAAGAAAGAAGAACTTACATATGAGGAGAAGAAGGTTCTACTTCAAGAGATATCGAATAATGCCGAGGAGATATTGCAGAATCGAATAAAGAAGAAGAAAGAAAAGCCTATTAGACAACGTCGTATATCTCAAGAGTCGAATATAGATTGGAATACTGTTGATGATAGCGGCACTTCAGGAAAAGATTCTCCCGATATGAAGGAGGAGCAATTATGTGTTCCCAAGAAGAAGAGCTTGACCGAGTCATTAACATCAATTATGACAATGAAGCGTCGTAATTCAATATGTTCAAATGATGACAACAACAACAAGGTAAATGAGACGTGGCCTTCAATAGTTAATTCCCCTCAAGATTATCCCCGGCCGTCTGGTGCTGACAAGAAGAAGAAGATTGGAGGGAGAATAAATGAAGGGTTCCAAGAAGAACCTCAAGCTTGGCAACATTGGCAGAAGCATGCTACTGTTTCTCAAAAACAAGCATCATCACCACAGGATAGACAGCATGATGATACGGCATCTACCAGAGTTAACATTGATGAGATGATAGAGCTCAAGCTTCTTGTCGCCAACCAACAAGCGACAATTGATACTCTTTCTACCAAGTTACATAATCTTGAAATCAAATGTAATCAATATCAATTGAAGTCAAACGAAAATGAATCAAGAATGCACAAGTTGGAGGAGGAGAAACGTGCTCTATCAAGGCAGTTGAGTATGCATCAAGAGAGAGAAAGTGCAGGCTTGAGGAAGCAGCAGACTATACATGAACATGGATACTATAGAAGTCCAAGTGATCAAACAGGAAGGAGAGATAGTATAGTTACTGCCTCAACTATGCAAAGTGGTTCGAGTACAAGCCGTACCTTGTAGAAGTATGTAAATAAGAAGCAATGGTATGTACAAACTTAAGGTCCCAATTACCAACATGCTGTACTTACTAGCTAATATCCATTGGCATCTAGTATATCCTACTTATTCTTACCTAATGTTATTGCACCTACTTTAAAAGGTTATGCCTCCGAAGATGATCTGGTAGATCTCGAAGACCTCCACGAAGCATCAGTTAAGGCAGTTTGCATGGTTGAATTGCTCTCCTTAAGCCTGTCGCCACGCAGGCACACCTGCTCTAACTGACGCTTCAATTCTATATTTTCATCCTGCAGTTCTTGATTCTTGGAATCCCCAATCTCTTTACATTCACGGAGTTGTTTGAAGAGGTTAAGCTTCTCATCTTCCAACTGTCGTATTCTTGCTTGCTCTTCTTGTAAAGTACGCTTGGAAAGGACGTCAAGATTATGCAACTTGGTTGATAGGGTGTCTATAGTTTCTTGCTGGTTAGCAACAAGGATCTTGAGTTCTATAACATCATCAATACCATGCCGTATGCTATGGACTTCATTAGCGGTATTCTCTACTTGTTGATCCTTCGGCTCTGCTTCAATTGAATTACGGTGCTTTGTAGTTTTTGTGGATGTGAATGATGATTTCAGCTCTTCATCCTTCTTGGACTTGGATAGCAGATGTTGCTTACTGCTAATCCTATGCATTCTTTCGTCATTCTTCTCACGAGTATGCTCCTGTTCCTTTTGCTGACGCTTCTTTTGCATAAGATCCATTAGTTTAAACTTCTCCTCCTGATCATTCTGCACCTCTTTGAGTAATGTTTGCTTCTCCTCCATTGAGAGTTCTCTTGTTCGCTGCCTCATTCTATTGTAGAACTCTTCCTTGATCATGTTAGCCTTTTCATCACTGTATGTCTATATATGTTTGAGTAGCAAAGAAGGTGATGTCAGACATATTTGCAAATAGAAATGTTAGGGTTACAACACATGTGATATGCACAGGGATACCCTCTTTGAGCACACATCATTTGCAATACTATATATGATATGTGCACATGATATGCACACATGTTATGCACATTAACTTACCATTAGCGTAACCTCACTCAGAACCGATTGATCCTCATCATCTCTACTCATTGCATCTTCTTCATCTATTACCTCATCTGTATTATAATGGCAAATGGAGGTTGGTATAGAAAGTCGTCGTTGTTGTCGGGGAGTGGTGTCAGCCTTTGACTTTGATGTCGATGTTGTTGAGGTTGTTGGTTTGGTTGTGGTATCCCCCAAAGAGAACATACGTTGCAATGGTTGACTTGGCTTATCCAAAATCGATTGCTGTACTGGTATAGCTGTTTCCATTGGCGGTTGTTTCTCCTGGTTCATCTTATTGATAAATCCACTAAGCCATCCATTCCCTTGTCCTAATATTTGATGTCGACGATCATCTTTTTGCTCGGATGTATCCTCCATTGTATCCATTGTCTATCACAACGCCGCCGCCACGATCCCTAACGCAACTACTATAAGCCAAACTCTTCCTTTATTGCCAAGCAAAAGGGCTATATATATAACGCCATTGGAAGACAATTTGTGGCGTATTGCTGTCACGATTGCTACGGCTATTGATTGAGGTGAGAAGAGCAAGCCCTAAATTGACTGAGGAAACTTCTTATATTACGATCGATGAAGTTTCTAGGCTGATTTGCAAAATGGAGATAAAAGCAGCGGCGAAGTAAGTGTAGTACCATGTTTAAAGATGAGGTATTGCATGTATATATATGAAGGTGAGTGTATTGCATGTAGTGTATGGTTATTGGGTTTGGATATTTTTGGGGGTCGAGAATCTGCGAGAGTCATGAGTAATACCCATGACATTAAAATGATTGCAACATACACAATACCATAGTTGGTATTTGCAATAATATACATTGCTCGCTTGACTGTTCTAACGCTATTGATATTCTCAATCTCATTATCTTTTTGATGCATAAAGATTAATGATAAACTTGTGAGAGTACAAAGATACAGAAAGGTATCTTCATCTATATCACATAGTATTTACACTTTCAATTGATAGCGGTCGATAATTAATATCTACGGTACCATCCGCCATTAAACAACTATACAAACAAAACCAACACAAAAGTATGCGGTCCGGACTTGGTGCCAAGTTTCTCGGTATAGTCAACAAAGACAAAAATAACCAAGATGATTCGGGAAACATTATTAATGAACGATTTCATGAAGCTAAAGTTGAAAATCTATACCAAGGATTACGTAGTGTACGACATACTAATAGTGATGGGATGGGAACAATACCTAATATTGGTTTACAAGATGATGAATTGTCATTATCTGATGATGATGAATCACAAATGAGTATGCCCAAAATTGATGATAAGCCGTTCGGTATGTCACTTATTAATGAGTCTGTTGAGGGGGAATATTCAAGTGATGACGAGTCTAGCGATGATGAAGAGGGTGCTCGTATCTTTGGTAGTAAGAAAAATGAATCTATTGCAGACGATGATAACAAAAATGAACATGGTTGTGATTTCATCCCAGCAAGAGTTGAATTGAATATGAGTGCCCACCGTCAGGGATCTGACATATCACTGCACAGTACCTCGAATAAGAAGACTTTATACCGAGAAGAGTCAGATAGATCTACACACTCCAATACTAATGAAACTTGGGCATCATCTCAAGCAAGTTTGGGCAGCTCTGCTACAGGCGGGAGGTTTCTCCGTGCTCTTGGAATAGGACAACGACAGGAATCTACTAGATCCGTGAATAATTTATCCAATAGTAGACGGTCTTCTAATGATAGCGATGATAAAACACAAAAGTCATGGTTTGGAACTAGCTTTAAAAAGAAGTTGGAGGACGACGAACATGACGATGATGGTGCATCTGATAATGCAGCAAACATAGTTATAGAAAAGGAACCTCCTCCTCGATGCTCTGCCACAGATCATCATGCCAAGAGTAGATCCAATTTCACAAAGCGTACTGTCCAATCCATTACTGCATCTAATGATGAATCATTTCGTATGTTGCAACAACGAATGAAGGAAAAGGGTGCTGTAACTGCTAATTCCGTGAGACATATGCTCCAGGAAGCAGCCGAGGAACATGTTGTTAAGCAGGAATATGTTGGGGATGGGGATTTAAACTCTGATGACGGTGAAGAATCAATCAATATAGAGGAAGTATGTCTGAATGATGATGAAGGTGAAACCGATGACAGGGTTAAATCAATATCGAGACAGCAACATCAGACTTCATGGTTTAATAATAGCGTCACCTCATTTAGTGATAATATTGCAAACAAAACATTTCTTAGAAGGAAGAGCTCTGAAAAGGAACTTCAACAAGCGGATGATCCAATGTTTGGCTGCAATAAAACAAGCATCAGTAGCAGTGGCGTACACAACATACAACCATACATAACCATACCTTCACGGGAGACTTCCAAGGCTGAAATACTATTTGATGTTGTCCGAAGTGCTGCTGATAAAGGTGAATCTCGACTACTAACGGTACATGGATCAAAGTTTGTCGGTAAGACACGACTTATACAGAATATTATAGACACTGGGCAGATAAATGGATTTGAATACACATTATTAACTTCGACAAGAACATCGAATGATACACTTACATCGTTCTTCCCTTTCCGGGAGGTCATAAGTACTGCTTTGAGAATGTGTGATGCAGCAACACAAAGAAGTGATGAATCATTTAATTCCAGTGACACCAATAAACCTGGAGATGAAGGTGAAGAAGAAGAAACCGATGTATCGATTGTTCGGCGGCTCATACAAAGAAAGATACTGAACAAAAATGATCAGCTCATGATTGGTAGAATACTTCCTGAGGTAATGAATGATCAACTCCTTAGTTTACTGAAAGGCCGAAACCCAGTGGCTTTGACAAAAGACGTTTGTGAGTCGCTGTTTAAGATATTGATTCCACTACAGCCGGTTATGCTAGTCTTTGAGTCAGAAGGAGATGAATGTGACATAGATCCCAGCTCATGGTATCTTATAGAAGAGTTGCTCCTATCCGCTGGCAAGCAATGTCCTCAACTCCTGTGCATCATGGTATCTCGACAATCCTTGTCAGATAATATCCCGACAACTATTAGCGATAAACATGTTGTTGATGTTCACATAGATCGGATGGATAGACATGACACAGAGTGCTATATAAGGGCATTGTTTTGTGATCCCAACTGTATCGACCGCAATACGGAGGTGGATGAGAATGTTGTCGATGGCATATATGATCGTGCACGGGGCTGTCCTCTCTTTACTGAGCGCCTCGTTTTATGGGCAAAACGCAAAGGTCATCTTGAATTAGACGAGAGAAGAAATGCAGTAGCTTTACACTTTCCCAATACAGACAGTTATGATTATGATAATGAGGTGGCGCTATTTCTCAATAAACTTCCTGATAGTTTGAATGAAGAAATCTTGGTGAGTCAGTAACTGCGCTTTCTTCTTTGCTTATCACCACTCCATACTGACAAAACATTCATCTCTTCTTTCTTTGTAGGAGGCGATTAACAACCTTCCTGATCACTCATTAGACGCATTGAAACTCTCAGCGTGTCTAGGATTAAATTTCGACTTGGACATGTACATATCACTGAAAGATGAAGGCTTGTATTCCTCTCTTCAAGAGATTATTTCAAGCCTTGGTATATTCGAACTAATAGATGGCCATTATTTCCGATGGAAACATGTAGCTGTGTTCGAAGCAGTCCAATCAATCATCATTTCTAATGAAAGACGGGAGCTTCATGGGCAAATTGCTGACTCGTTGCGTAATCTGACGAATGTTCATAACAGTAGATATGCGAGACACTCAGTCTATGCTGCTCAGTTCGACGACGCTTTTGATAGATATATGAGTGCAGGAGATGAAGCAGAAAAGAAAAGTGATTACTTGGCAGCCGTAGGCTTTTATCAACAGGCAAAGGTGTGTCTTTCCAAGTCAAGTACCAAACCAAGTCTACGACGAAGGCTTTCTCCGTATGCTGCTCTAGGATGGTGCCTTAGAGAGTTGATCCGATTTGACGAGGCCGAGATGGAACTAGAGTATTGTCAGTTAGAATGTTCTAAAGTACCAGAAGAGAAGCGTAATCAACGGTTTGAAGAAATTGAACTTGATGTGACAACATCACTTGCAACACTTAAGCAGGCACAGAGCAAATACTCAGAGGCAATTGATATGTATGAACGAGCTTTACCCATTGCACGAGCTAATGTTAAGAAGCATTCAAAGGTCTGGTTGGCAAATCATGTTGGTAAGTTATACTCTTTGATCTCTCTTGAGGGGTTGTTGAAATGACACATCAACTCATCCTTTTCTTTCTCTAGCATTGTGTGCTGAGACTCATAGAAAAAGTGGAGACTTGGAAGAGGCAAAGGCCCTTCACAAAGAAGCACTGGAATATCGTGAAGAGGCAGTGAAAGAGCACTCATGTACAGTGCTAGAACTTGCAACTTCATATAACCAGCTGGGGTGTACCATGTCCCAACTTGGTGATTATGATTCTGCTTATAGTCTGCACAAGAAGGCCTTAAGTGCGAGAGCCGAGCACCTCGACTTTTCTAGTGCATTAGTAAGTGAATCTCTCAACTACTGTGCCGATGCTCTACAAGCACTAGGAAATGGGAGGCAAGGAATACCGTTAGGGATGCATGCTGTGAAGATACGACATCATATATTTGGGCCGCATCATCCTGCTTATGCTCATGCATTAAGTGTGTTGGCCTCGTGCTTTCATTCTGTTGGAAGAAGTGCCGATGCTCTCAGTCTCTTAACCGAGTGCTTAGATATTTGTGAGAAGGCCTTCTCATCCAACCATGCTAATCTTATTCCGAATCTGTTGCTCTATGGTAAAGTTCTAATTGCAATGGACAAATGCGACAAGGCAAAGGAAGTATACACACGAGCACTTGGTATACATCAGGCAAATTTCAATGAAGATCAAAATAGAATTCAGCTTATCAAGTTACAGGATGCTATTGAAGAACTCTATAGTAGTTCAGAGACATCCCCAACAAAGGTTTCTATTGAAATGCCAATTCCGTCATTCGAGCCTGATAGTTCAAAGACTCATGTAGTTGCATGTGTAGATATTGGGACTAGGGCAAGTGACGAGCTCATGTTATCAGTTGCTGCTTCGTTAGAAGAGATGGGCAGTATCAAGCTAATGTCAGTTATAGCCGTTAGTCCTCCACAGGTTACTCGATCCAATATTGCAAGGGGTGCACTAGACAGTCTTATGCTTAGCGGCGTTCCTGTCGCTTATAGTGGTGTCGTATCAACGCAGTCACCCAGTGGCGGTAGGTCAACTGTCATCTCATACAATGATGACTATAGCAAGCCATCGGCCTATGTGAATAGTACAGGAATCGATCTATTGACACGAGCTTTACTACAAGCACCATCCAAGTCGCTAGTTATATTATGCACAACTTGCTTGGGAGATGTTAGTGAAGTCATCAATACACATCGTGAGCTATTTGTCGACAAAGTAAAAAAAGTTGTTATTTTGGGATCCGTGAAACCTGTCAAGCGAAAGTGTTTTATTGAGCCAGAAGAAGGTAAATCAAAAGAAGTTGCAGCTGCAACCTACAACGTTTATCAAACTTGTCAAGAGTTAGGAATTCCCACACTCAGTTTGTGCAAAGACATTTCACAGGGCTTCCCTTTCGCAAGCTCACTCATTGACGACTTAACATCATCGAATCATATTGTGAGCAATAGAGTACAACAATCAGAAGAAATTCACGTGAATGGTATTTATGAACTCATAAAGCAGTATACAAAAGAATCAAAAAGCTATCGACTACCTCCTTCCAAATCTTTGGATATGAAAGCATTTTACAAGTATGCTCTTGGAGGGAAGAATCCAAGCACTGATCAGTCAACTATTTGGCCATTAATAAAGTCGATCAACCTTGAGTTGGTCCTTGGTCTCTTGTGCTGTATTCCTGCTTATCAAGACACTCACTTCAGATGGAATAGTACCGAAGTAAAGGGTGTGCAACACAAAATATGTCGTCATGCCAATTCAGCAGCAGGTATTATCAAACCCGAAGCTTTATCGAATGAGATCCACATGCTTATTGGTTTCTCATTTCGAACATCACTACTCAACACCTCGTGCTAGATATTATACTATGGATAGTAATAATAGTAGTACTATGCTAATCTTAGTAGATCATAACGTCTAATATAGTAGGTATAGTTTCAGTTAGGCGACTATTCTTGAGGGACGAGAAGAGCACTAGCTAATAGCTAGCTAGTGTAAAGGATACCACAACCAATTTCTGGGTATCCGCTTTTTCTTCAATTGCTCATCTCGCTCCGTCCATACATTAAGTTATTGGCAATTGGCGGCCGTAGTATGATATAACGGAGTATCGGTGAAAATTGCAGTAGAAAGAGTTCACAATGATTGGTGGTCCACGAAATGCCGACTCCGATCAAGCCAAGCTTCCTCATAATGCCACATTTGTTAGGTTAGGACGGAAGGTGTGGTTTACGTTAGAACATTCTATCAGAGCAAGAGGGGAAGGGGAGGAACTGAGCAATCGTTTGGAGAAACTTAAAGAGCAACAAGATCAAATTGCTCAAATGAATCTATTTTGGATGAGAATCGGTTCTTTTGATAAGAGGAGGACTTGGAATGACGATGAATGGATCGCTTTCTTGAGAACATGGCAAGTTAATTCTTCAAATGTATTTATGGATGGAGCTACAGCTGAAGAAGAGAGATTGGCCAAGGCATTTACAATATATTTTGTATACTACAGCAATTTACCAAACACTCCTGACCTACCTGATAATGCACCGGATGGATTTGACATGAATAAAGCGAAGACAGATGTTGATGCTAAACTTCAAGAATTTGAGGATCGTTTAGGAGACCCCCTTTTGCAATGTAATACTTGCAAGACATGCGCTTTAGGGAGAAGGATGCTTCGGTGTAGCAGATGTCAATCAGCCTATTACTGTAATATTGAGCACCAGAAGAAGAATTGGAAGCAGCATAAGAAGACATGCAGGGAGATAACAGAGTAGCCAATAAAGCAAACAAAGCAAGCTGTTGTATATATCAAGAAGTAAGAAGAGCACACCTTATGAGGCTCAAAGAGTTGTAGATATAATGTTGAACATGAAATTATTGTACTTTGTTTAACATTTACATTCATTGAATTGTACTGAATCTGAATCATCTTTGCTTGTCTAGATTTCTTTCCCTGGATCGACTTCAAACCTTGTACAAAACAACACATCTACGATAGAATACCTTCAACCTTAACCATACCCTTCTCCTGTAAATCTAAAGTCTGCCAAAATCTATCAATCTCTTCATCATTCCCCTCAATTGTTATTTCATTTAATGTATCATCATCATTTGTTGCTAATTTCACTTTCATATCATCAACACGATCACCTGATTTCCAGTAGTATATACCGGCATATGGTGATAGTAATGTCAATAAAAACCAATTGGGAGAACCAATTCCTGGAAGGACTAAATCTTGAAATTGAATCTGTAATACTAATGCGAGTGATGCCATACCCAAGGCAGTACAAAATGTTAAGAAGAATGCCTGTGATGTTGATCGGGCGACTAATCCTCTGAAGGTGATGGTTTCTCCTGCCTCGGCTACTTCATAATTGTTTGCCTTCATATCTGATATTGTTATTTTGAACATTGATGTTGTGTAGTTGATATTATTGGAATATATTATAAGGACCCAGAAATAAAAGTTTGTCAATATAATGATCACAAGATATGCACATATGGGTATTTGGCATAATACAATGTACTCACAGGCCATAATCTCTCCAGCTTGTTGTCTTAACTCCTTTCCACCTTCGGTAGCTGCCTCACCAGGACTATTGTTGCAATTACACATAAGAAATAGTTTTATAGAGATAGATTTGTAAAGTTGAGCATATGATATGTATGCATAGTGCAATCAATACAATAGACAATATGATAGACACAGTAACAAAAACTCACCTAACATATGTCTTTCTCTTAACCTTAGCTTTTGTACTTCTCTTAATCTGACTCCATAATCCAGGGAAGCTTGCCACATATAATGCCAATGTAGTGTAGTAGGATGCTTTGGAATACGTCGGTGCAAATGATTTACTACCCTCTTCGACAATATCAGAAGCAGTGTCAACGGCAGTGGACGATGCAACATCTGCAATGGCATCGGCTGCATCGGATATCAGGAAACTAATATCATGTATTGGTGCAAGGGATAATACTGACGATGCAGTTTGTTTTTGTTGAAGTTTGGTAGTAAATTTTGTTGGTGCAAATGCAAACACATCATTACTGCAAATTGCAAGTAGTATAGCGGTAGTTGTAAGTAGAGAGTTCATCATTATTAATGGTGCAACTGTGGTGCTTCTTTGCAATATAAATCGATATCACGGCGGCGTTTTGGCTGCTCAGTAATAGTAAGACAACTTGACTTGATGACGCACACTGCACACTCGGTGAAAACTGATGAATGAGTAAGGCAAAAGGCCCAGTACCACTTGAATATATCAATACAAACCCACCCCGCCAACAGCCGTCAACAGAAAAGTAATGCCACATTTGATACACGCTAGAGTATTATGATTGTCAATTAGTATAGAATTAAAGCAATTCTTTTGCACAATATACTATATACGCCAGTAATAGAGGAAGATTTATTTTTGCATTTTACATTGAAAACCATCGACGTTTAGGTTAGTATCATTGATACCAATAGTACTTATCACTTATCAAATGCAAATTGCAACATCACTTGCCGGTCAATAAAGTAGTATTCGCACAACAATGAGTTCAGATGATAACAGTATGATGAGCAATGAAGAGGTGGATAACTCTGGGGGAGAGAGTAGTATCGATGAGTTGGATCACATGATGGAAGATGAGAGTAGTACCGAGGACAACACTCCATTGCAATACAATTATGAATACATACCGGATAAACATACAGTATCAAACGACGACAAACAACGTGAGAGGATACAAAAGATTGAAGCGGCAGCAATAAATATACAGAGGGTAATACAAAAGTATGGTGAGACATCTCTGCCATCAATAAATCCCGACAATATCAACAATAAGAGTAAGGGATCATGGGAGGTAGATAACTCTAGTCCATGGGCAGATCCATCTTTGGCAATAAAGGAAATTATTGGTGCTCGAGAAGAATTATGCAAAGCGTGGGATAGAGATGATAATGATGACGGGGAAAGAGGCAGCGGAGAGCTGACGGACGGTATAAATACACATCAAACAGAAGAGTGGTGGAAGTCCGTCCTGCATACAGGAGATAACAGCAGCAAAGATATAGACAGTCATAGAACACACATCAATAATAAAGACGGGGAGCCACCATTGACAACAGAAGAAGAGCAACAATTCCAAGAGATATACATGGAGTGGGCAACAAATGCATATAGTGTAGAACTAAACGCATTGAGAGAGGGAGAATTGGGTACGCTAACATCAACGAAAAGGAAACAAAAGAGTGCCGGCTCTGCAGGTTCTAAAAACGACAAGAATACAGTTGAATTAGATCCTACACAATACTCATTTATTGTCGAGAATAAGAGACGGGATACCAAAAAGGAAGTAGAACAAGTCGATGTCAAAGTGTTAGGCGATATGATGTCATCGGGGAGTTATGCTTTATCTAATTTGGAAAAGAGAATGTTGTTACAGGCTAGACAACATGCAATTGAGAGAATAGCAGACAATAGTACTGATACAGATGCTGGTATCTCTCTTCATGAACGGAGGAAACACGAGCTTGGGTTCTCAGTAGAGTAAGCATGGTAAACATATACTTATCGTCATAATATGTATTTCTGTGTAGATGAAGTACTGTTTTATGTTATGTATCTGGTGGTAGACCTAACTTTTCAATAATACTTCTCTTGCGCTCATCTGAGCGTCGATCTAGCAAGATTTGTGGAAGAGCTTTGATATCTTCCAATTCCTTCCGTAGACGAGCCTCTACATATAATACTGGCATACCTCTAACAAATTGGTATATGGACGAGAGCTTTCGTCTGCTGATATTGGGATCGAAGTTCATTGGCATTTCAATCCAAGATGCTCTCTCGAGCCATTCGATTATAAGAGGTAACACACTAAATTCCCACTCAAAGAATGGCTGCACATCAAAATCAATATGATATTTGAGAACCTTAATTATTGCAACCTCTTTCTTGTCAACATCATCATTTAACCCGAGTAATCTTCGCAATGAGCGCGCGTTTGCGCCCATATGCTTAATGGTGTGATTGGATAGGAAGGTTGAATTGACACTTGACTTGTCACAAAGTAGATCTTTGAGAGATCTCCATCCATTGTCAGTAATTGGTATATCATTCATAATTAAATTTTCCAAAGCTGCATTACTTGGTAAGGACATAGTAAACGCAGTTACTGCCTCATCATCAATATTGTTTCCGCTCAAATAAAAGCTCCTTATATTGAAGTTTCCGAATACAGTTGCAAAATGTTTCCACCCTTTAGCTGTGATGTGTTGGTTGGAATGAAGTCTCACAGAATTTAACCTGCCATTCATCAGAGCAGGGACTAAGGCGTATATCCCCTCGTCATTAATTTCATTATTAGAAAGATCAAGCGTATGCAACTCGATAGCTGAGTGTTGCAGTAGAGTTGCTATACATCCATTTGTACTTAACCGATTCCCATCCAAATCAAGTTTATCCAAATAAGGATGATTGTTACAGCAAGAGCTTAATGCTGTAATAATATACACCAATCCCTTATCTGCAATACCATTGTTTTCCAGCTTCAAAGTTTCTAATGATTTGCAACTCCCAAGTGCTAAAGCAAACGATCGACAGCCCTCTACTCCAAAATTGCACCCACTTATACTAATATAATGCAATTGGGAGTTGCCTTTGAAGAATTGGTCCATCGATGTGAATACACTGCCATTTGTTAAATCAAAACTATCAAAATCAATCTTTTCAATTGACCTGTTGCTGTTAACACCCTTAAGAAATGATATAAGAACGTCACTAAAACTTTCATCCACC
>Ga0214480_100864_pt1 | contig 14590 bp, 11 predicted proteins | sample M1_20Mar14CPVII9_3_FD_165042 | JGI IMG/M metagenome (GOLD analysis project Ga0214480, IMG submission 165042) | Marine eukaryotic communities from Monterey Bay, California, United States - M1_20Mar14CPVII9sort6BwellE17 | ecosystem: Environmental > Aquatic > Marine > Unclassified | place: USA... | reverse complement strand
ATGCAGGATCTTTTTCAGGGTATTTGTGAAGTATTTTGATGGGTGGGCCACGGTCATACTGCCTGTTCATGAAACTGTGCAACCAAATCACGTTTGGCGCACAAAATGCAACAAAACGCCTGAGAAATACAGAGATATGCCACATTCATGCTAAGTTTCTCATCAGATATGGACTGATGGCATCAAGTAGACCACATTAGAGTGCTTACTGACTTGAAAATACCCAATATTGAGTGAGTTACATTTTGTTAGTAAAAAAAGCTTTGGGTGTGAAGTTTAGTGGTTGGAAGAAAGACTTTCTGGCTTTTAGAGAATGATAAGGAGAAGGCCGTTTTGGCGCCAAATGATAGTGGGAATAGAATTGATTTCTGCATCCAAGTCATCACCTCTCTTCAACCTCAAAGATCGGAGCATAACAAATTAGACGGTGTGGTTGGACGCTGTTTAACCAGTAGGGCAAGATGAAGCAGTCAATATCATACATCATATCGCTTACAATAGCGGCAGTGCCATCGTCGGCGTTTGTCCCAACAAATCCACTCACATCATCAATTGCAAAACAACCCATAATATTAGCATCAAAATATGACAATCTAAACAATGGTAGTAATAAGAAAAAGACATCTACTCTTATTCAAATGTCAGATACTGTTGTTGACGATACTATTACAGTATCTAGTGACAGTGTCTCCGAGTTACTAGGTCGTCCTGCACGTCCAGGTAGGCCTCTCAAGGTAGCTATTGCAGGCGGCGGTGTTGGCGGTCTAACCACTGCATTATGTATGTTAAAGAAAGGATTTGATGTTACTGTATATGAAAAGACTGCTGCATTTGCAAGATTTGGCGGACCTATCCAATTTGCATCGAATGCTCTATCGGTACTTAAGGAGATTGATGAGAATTTGTTTGAAAGAGTTATGGATAAGTTTACATTCACAGGTACACGTGCTTGTGGAATTAAGGATGGATTACGTGCCGATGGGAGTTTCCGTATGACTAATGATTCTTTGGATTACTTATGGAATCCTGATGCGCCCGCTGATTGGTTTGTTAAGTTCCCACTTAAGGAATGTGCTGATTTATATGGTTTGCCATACACTGGTGTTATTGATAGACCCGACTTGCAAGAAATACTGATTGATGAATGTAAGAAACTCAAGCCTAATTTCATCAAGAATGGTAATGGTTGTACTGGATATGTATCAAAGGGTAAAGGACAGGGAGTTACTGTCAACCTTGAGGATGGATCTACTGCCGAGGCAGATATTTTAGTGGGAAGTGATGGCATCTGGAGTTCAGTAAGGGCACAAATGTATGGAGAGGAGATTAAGAAGACGTCAAAGAATGGAAAGAAGCAGGGTTGTACCTACAGTGGATACACTGTCTTTGCTGGCGAAACTGTATTGAAGACGGATGACTATTACGAAACTGGTTACAAAGTCTACATTGGACCCAAGAGATATTTTGTAACCTCCGATGTAGGAGATGGAAGAATTCAATGGTATGCATTCTTTGCATTACCGCCTGGAACAAAGAAGGCACCAAGTGGCTGGGGAGGAAGTGAACGCGACAGTCAGGCAGATCCCGAGGAGAATCTTGTGGATTACATCAAAAGTTTGCACCAAGGATGGAGTGATGAGGTAATGACTGTGCTTGATGCTACACCACCTGAATCTGTTGAACAGCGTGACTTGTATGATCGCGCACCAGAGCTATTGCGTAGTTGGGCAGACGGAAATGTTGTATGTATTGGTGATGCTGTCCATCCTATGATGCCCAACTTGGGACAAGGAGGTTGTCAAGCAATTGAAGACGCATACGTTCTTTCTGAAACATTAGAACTCACCAAATCAACAGAGAAATTAGAGGGTGCTCTTCAAGATTTTTATAAGAAAAGAATCGTACGGGTGACCATTGTTCAGTTCCTGAGTAGGTTGGCAAGTGATCTGATTATTAATGCATTCGATACTCCATGGAGTCCTCATGACGACCTTGGAAAGTCATGGAAGAGTTACCTCACTTTCTTCTGGAAGCCATTGCTTCAGTATGCTATCTTCCCGGCTCAATTTGCCTATTTATATTCGTATCATCCCACTGGAAGTATGGGAGACTTGCCTGCAACTCTAGAAGCAAAATGGAAGAAACAACACGAAGAGGATGCCGAGGAAGCTTTTGTCAGGGTATCTGAAGATGGCCAGTCTGTCGCAGCACCATCTTTCTTCAAAATTGCAGAGACTGTTATGGCCGCCAAACCCTAATTCGCTAATATGACCAAGGGGTGTTGGTAGTTTGTCAACGGAGATACGGTTATAATATTATAATAATGCTACAATTAATGTGCTGTTAAATACTTAATATACTTTGATCAGCTATATTACACTCCCCATATCCTCCAAAAACAACATACATTTCAGTTATTGTTGACCTGACAGAGATAGGAAGAGAAGCATGTTGTTGAGTATTGAGACAATCATATATCATAATCAAGCTTCAGTATCTGAATCACCTTGTCCACTCATCCGTGCAAGAGCAGCCATTCTTGCCTTTTCTCTGCGATCTGTCAATGAATCATCTCCCTTTTTGTTGCTAGAACTTCCTCGGAGGGACCACCTACTACTTTTATCAGTTGTTAGAGTGTGTCCCGAACCTGAAAATACTGCTGTAGATGATGCGCCATCGTCCTTCTTACTATTGCCTCCAGGTCGACCAAACACTTGAAAACCAGAAGAAGAACCTTCACCACTAGAACTTCCTCCAGGACCCACAGGGGCTTCTTCCAACAATTTCTTTGGCAAGATACACGAGAAGCATACACCGAAATCTGCCAGTCGATTGACGTGTCCGGGAAGAGTACGGTTTAACAATCTCCACACAAGTGCATTTGCAAAGTGATTGCAATTTCTTCGTATCAGATTGTATCGGTCGGGCCCAAACTCATCTCTCAAGTCTGATATAGCTGATTGTAACTCACTAGAACCACCATCAAATGATCCCAATTCAATAGATTCTCTAAATTTTGCTCCTAATAAAATATAATGTAATATGAGATGATTAAAACTGTTGTAATAAGAGACGAATATGAAAGTAAAATCGTACCTGGGGCTTCCTTTGGCGAACTATCAAATATACCACCACCTGATGCAAATGAATATTCCTTGCCCAAGATTTCAACACCCGAGTGATGCAATCCCATCCCGATGCTTTAGATATAAAGATATGCACCGACAAACAAGATATGTTAGTAATATAATTTATGCAACAAATAGACTCTACACAACATACATATATAACTCACCTGTATAACATATCATTTGCTGGAGATAAATCGTATACATTTAAGATAACCTTCGTCCCCTAAGATTTAAGATTGCAACAGAACATTATATCAGACACTCACAAATTTAGACAAAAGATACTAAGCATATGGTACAAATAAGGTATTTCTCTTACCATACGGGTCCTTCCACCATTATAACTACCACCGCTAGACATGACGACATCCACTAATAGGTAATTAAGCACTGAAGAATAATATTATGATATTGATATGTAAGGTTCGTATTCGGTCTAGAGAGTTACCTTAGAAACAAAGGTTCGCGCCCTGTATCCAATCTAAGTCGATCAAATTTAATGACTGCAAATCACTTATCAATCAGCCTTCGTCTCTATTACATAATAATAATGTCAAGCACTGACCAATCACCAACAAATAAGAAGCAAAAGATGGATAGTACACCAGAAAATCCCAGAATCATAGCACTCTTTGATGTAGACGGCACACTTACCATCCCCCGAGGCGAGGTTACAACTGAGATGATGACCTTCATGAAAAACTTATCCAAAAAGATTACAGTGGGTATTGTGGGCGGATCAGATTTACCAAAACAAGAAGAACAACTAGGTGCAGGTATTGCAAAGGTATTTCCTTACAACTTTTCACAAAATGGATTAGTTGCCTATAAGAATGGTGAATTACAGGAGATTCAAACTATTAGTAAATTTCTTGGCGAGGATAATATCAAACGTATTGTTAATTGGACTTTGAAGTATTTGGCTGATGTGGATATCCCAGTAAAGGTATGTTGTAATAAGATTGTATATTATATGCATTCTTTGTCAGTTTATACTCAATACTCATGCCGCCTCCATATCATATCATATCTTTGCTCACATACACCTATACTCTCTACAAACAAATTTAGCGTGGTACATTCATTGAATTCCGTAGTGGTATGATGAACATTAGTCCCATTGGACGTAACTGCTCACGAGAGGAACGTAATGATTATGAAAAGATTGATTTAGCACAGGACATTCGTAAGAATATGGTTGCGGCCATGAAGAAGGAGTTTGCTGATTTGAATTTGACATTTAGTATTGGAGGACAGATTTCATTTGATGTTTTTCCAACTGGTTGGGATAAGACATATTGTCTTAAATTCTTAGCTGAGGGAGAGTTTGATGAGATTCATTTCTTTGGAGATAAAACATTCGAGGGTGGAAATGATTATGAGATTTTCACAGCCGAGAGGACTATTGGGCATACTGTAACAAGTCCAGAGGATACAAAGGAACAATGTACAAAGTTATTCATGAGCTAAAAACATTGGAGTTGTAATTTGTAAAAGAGTCTACCCATGAGATGAGGAGGTGATAAGCTGGAGACCTCTTCATTACGATACAAGATATTGACGGATTTTCGGATAGCGTCTTAACATGTAAGATAATGATCCACTATCTTAACTGTGCTGTATCATATCTAGTAGTAGATGAATGGTAGAATATAGGAGGCAATTGTTGCCCATGCCGAAATCACTTTGTAAACTAACGCTAGCTTTGGATACCGTTCAATCGCCAAACTGTCGCGACAGGAAAAACATTCTTCTCTCTCTCTAGAGAGGGTGCCCATTAGTAGTCCTAATGATCAGGTTAATGTTTCATATGTTATGAGATCGTCTACAACTGCTACTTCTTCTGGTGCTCGACCGCCACCTAGCCGATGGGATGCATTGCAGCGTGATAATAAACAACCAACAACAAACTCAAACTCCAACAAAAACAATGTACCTAACAACCACTCCACTCAAGGAAGAGGGAGGCAATCTAATACTGTTTCACGTCGTTCTGGAAATTCTACCGAAGATAATTTCAATTGGAGGAGGCGTACTGCAAATAATGTGGTATGCCGTAATGAAGCATCTGTCGAGGAGGATGCAGTGAGAGAAGCAATTCATAAACTACAACTTGCCATTACATCCAAAGATGAAGAAGAGGTACAGTATTGTATACAACAAGTTGCAACTTCCATATTTGGTATGAACAATACGTTATTAGATGATCCTTGTACAGAAAGCGCACCCCAAGTAGTATGCTACTCAACAAGTTCAAAAGTACTACAAAATATTTCCAATGCTACAGTATTCGAAACATCCTACTCATTATTACGACACATACAATTACTATCACAAACAGAAGAAGAAAGCAAAGAGAAAACTAATAAACTGATACTGCATATATCATTGGTTGTTTTATCTTGTCTTGAATCATTTATATTTAATCAACAAAGTATACAAAATAGTGATCATACACATTCAATATCTGATTTACGTCTGTGTGAATGTGCTACAATTATTATCAATGTGCTGGGTTGTGATCGGTATGATGATAAAGCAAATGCAGATGACATGTTAACATGCAAATTAACTCTATTTTCCTGTTTGGCTAAAATACTAATCATATCCACGAGAAATACTCGGACATCATCATCTTCTTCATCCTCCAATACAAAGAAGAATACAAGAGATAAAAGGGGACCGTTATTTCTGTGGGGAGCAGAGAAGACTGTGAATCTAGTTGTTAAGCAAACTATATTACCCCATATTGAATCCATTACATCAAGAGATGATATTGAGTCATCAAAGAAGGTGAACTATTGTAGTGGCGCCATGGAATGTTTGTACCAATTGTTGCAAGATCCAAATACTACTACTTGGAATGCGATAAATCTCACCATTAGTACTACCAAACCTGTTCAACTTTCAAAGCATGCTGCTGCAATACTAGCACCATTGGTATTAGATGTATTGGCTGATGGCAAAGAGTCACAACGCACCAATCCTCTCCGATCAAGAACACTTACTGCAATCAGCTCCTTTTGGGATTGGACATACAATAATGAATCGACTCGAGACGAAAAGAAGGAATGCACTCATTCAATATTAGTATCATGTCAATACATGTCTGTTGCTCTCAATGCACTATCTGCACTAAAAAAGGGCAAGACACAGAATACTAAGGCCGAGCATGACATCGACGTGTCAACTGTTACTCGTCAGCTTCAAAATATGATGCAAAATGAAAAACTTCAGACTCTTCAACCACAGTTCTTCAACCTTCTCACTAAGCTTTGCTTGGCATATCCAAATGCCTCGGCTAGTCAATGGCACATGTTTATAGAAAGGTCAGCAGTGAAGCAATCATCCCTATTATTGTTATTAGAACAAGGCACTGCCGCATTGGAGGAAAATCAAAACATTGAAGATGACTGTTTGACAATTCTACCAAGTGCATTGTGTGCCACATCAGCCCTACTAACTGCCATGCCATTTACTCTTTGGATTGCTGGAGATGCAAGACCGTCATTTCGAACGAGTGGAGGTAATTTGTCATTACGTGTTCGAAGTGCACTATTGGGTGTATTAGAATGCATCCATAATCTAATGATAGCAATCAAAGATAGAATATCTTATGGTTGGTTACCTAATGATGCACACTCGATGGAGAATGTCATGACACAAGTGTCTCAAATAGCAGGAAAGCTATGCACAATATTACCATTTACAGGAGAAAACGCCAAGCTACTCAAACCAGCAACACTGCTAGTAGAATGTGCTGGCAGAATATATGTTGAGTGTGCAAAATCCTTCTCGAGCAAACGGTTGATCACAAGAGCTGAATTGGATCAAAATTTACTTTACAAGGCAATGTCAAGTTTTAGTCATGTCATTACTGAATGCCTCGGAAACAGTTCATCAGGGTGCTCGAATCCGGGTGAGAAGTGGCTCGCTGACGGTTCATCATTTGATTTCATTGGGTTACTTCTATCTGACTCATGTTGGATACCTACTTTGAGGAAAGATAGAATGAGTATATTATCTATAGTGGCGAGCGCATCACCAGCAACACTAGCACGAGAGCCGAACAACCTTGCTTTCTTTAGTGAATTGTGCGAGGTTCAATGTGCACTTCAGAATGATGTAAACTCGAGAATCTCAGGGCTGAAATTGATTGAATCATTTCTCCTTGGAAGAAAACGATGTGTTATGGATGAACACTCTTCTATTAGTACTGTCACACATATTATCCCCGAGACGTTCTATCCACTTATGCTATCTGCATTGACAGATAACTCAACAAGTATTCGTTCGAGTGCCGTCTCATCATTTGGATCACTACTGAGCCATGATTGGATTAGTTTGTTACATTTAGAATCAGGAAACGAATCACAGTTAGAATGGACAACTTTAGAATCCATTCTTCGCCTGTGCTGTTCAAATGAAGAGAAGGTTGCGAGTGTTAGGGCATCATCTTGCAAAGCAATTGGTGATATTAGTGTAGCTTGTATTTGCCAAGATGATGCAATCTCTGATGACTTTGTGCATTCTTTCGCCAACAAGATTTGTGAGGCAATGGCAATATCGCTTTCTGATGATGTAGCATCAGTTCGAAGCATGGTAAGAAGCAACCTCTTCTACATGACTTGATACTACTAGTCATTCATAATACTCATCTCTCTTACATGTCATCTCTTCCTTTCCTCTAGGCTCTGTTTGCCATTGGCAATACAGCTCTTGCACTGAAAGAGTACTATATTGGCAGATCTATACAGTGCAAACTACCGTCAATGCAACACATATTTCCCTCAGTTTGCGATTGCCTGAGTGACAAAGATGAAAAGGTGAGTTAATAGTACACAACTTGACATTTCGATGAGAAGATATGTCTACATAACTGACATCACTTATTCTATAGGTTGTTGCTAATGCAATTAGAAGCATAAGTCACACAGCATACTTTGTATATCATCAAGATTGTTTCTCAGAGGACAGTTCATTATTAGCAAATATAAAAGAAACATGCAGTACCTTGATATCACAATTACTAACAAAAGTTAATGTTGCACTTATTGATGCTGTTGGCGAGACACCAACACAACTCACTTGGAAACAGAGAAATGGAGCTAAGAAGCAATCCTGGGGAGCATGCACAACTCTCGGGACGTTGCTGAGTTTCCAAAACTTACTACCAGTGCTTGATGATTCATTATTTGAATCAGTATTATCATGCCTCTGTCGATGTATTCAACTGTCGAATATCATAAACGAAAAGATAACAATAGCAGCAGTCAACTCACTGTCTGGGCTTCCAAGTGAGTTGTGGATACACCTCTCTTGTAAATGTGACTCTATTGGACGAGTTCTTGCAACATGCTTCGGCTTCCTCAATGACGACTCACAACAGAGAAATACAAGTAAGACTTCATATCATCAGGATGTTGAAAGTCTAGCAAATCTTCTTCTACAGCAAGCAAAGGAACAAGACTTTTGTAACTTATTCATCATCCAAGAGAGCATACCGTTTTCTGTTGAATACTTCTACCAATGGCTGGTTACAAACAATACAGAAGCAACCGTATTAGATGAGATAGCAGCGGCAGTGTCCAATCCAAATGTTGCCCTAGATGTCTCAATATCTCAAATGCTCTTGAGCCGCACAATACAGCAGCATCGTCGTCAAGGTTCACCATGCAAACTTATTAACGACGACAATACTTCACTGTCTTCGCTGGATGAGAGTGGTGATGATGAAGAGGACGAGTTGTAACAAGACATTATAGGTCAATATTAAGTAAATTTCATTAAGTATCCACCATTATTTATTGTCTTTGTTGCTTGGCAATCCTTGCACATGAGCTTCAACTCGTTGTGTTATCCATTCACTTGAAGGGAAAGCTTTATCAGAGATATCACGTTGAGTTGGCCCTCTAGCTTCAACAAAGCCGTCATCATACACATCCACATATACTGACCAGTCTTTTACGGGGAATCGCTTCATAACAACGACCTTTAGCCCAGATTCGTTATCACTCTCCTTTGATCGAGCAACAAGAGGCATAACTCCATATACTAGTAGTCCGGAATCTAGTTCACGAGGTATCTGTTCTATCCTTGAATTTACTATAATGATTGTTCGTGTGTTTCCATATCGAGCTAAAGTTCTTCGCAATGCAATCACATCTTGAATATCATAAGGACTCATTATTATTAGAGCATCCTCATCCTGCTTTAGTATTGCATTATTATCCACTGCGTCAATCACTTCATCAAAACTGTCGGTCCCTGTTCCTATCTCACTATTCCCCACCATACTACATAGTCGATGTGATGAGTTATTATTATTGGATATTTTCTTTTGTTGTGGGGTTGTTTTGGATACTGCCTTATCATCTTCAGCTCTTGTATCATTATCACCACTTGATGTATTGTCATCCCAAGAACTCATTAATTGCTTTCGAAAGTCATTGACTTCACTATTCCCCTCTTCTTTCTCTTCTCCTCTATCGTCATCTAAAGTTGTTTTTGTTGTTGTAAGTTCACCCCGTTGAGATACTACCCTGTCAATCTCTGCTCTTTCCTTTTCATTTCGTACCAATAAGAGACTCTTCCGTATTAGATTCCTCTTCTTCAAGTTATCAGATAGAAATGTACAAAAGTCATATACACCCAGCAGATCATATAGCTTAGAACCTTCAGTAATATCATAGCTAGGTAGCCTGAGATCAATCATTAATATATTCTTGTTGTTTGCTAATGCGCTAGCGACACATTCGCCAGCTGCTTCAGCGCCATTCTGTGGATCAGTCGGTACTTTTCCCATCGAATTGGCATCCCATGATGACTCGAGCAAGGATTTCATAGCTTGTAGCCTTGGATCTTCATTGTCTGGTATTGGGTCATCAACATCATCAAAACCCCAGTCATCATCATTCGATGACGATAGTGGTTGCAATATACTACTACTTTTGATACCTGATATGTATCGTTTGATTGTATAATATTCATGTGTGTTTGTAAATGACGATACTTGCTGATTCAGTGTAAGGATGAGGAACACTAGATTGGCTAGCCAATTGTTGTACATATTCATGCTAACTCTTCTACCCTGTATTTGAGGTTATAATATAGATATATAGAGAGGTCTCCCACAAGTGTAGCGGCAATAGACTGGGGAGTGGGGAGGGTTGTCAGTTGTAATAATTATCGTATATATAAATAGTATCGTAATACTATCGTATCTACGGTGATTGAGGCTCTTATTTGCTTACTTGTGGAATGTATGCTCACGTACACAGATCACAGAAGAGGTACGGAACTAATACTCTCAACCCATTTTGAGGTTTACAATTATTGGTGGTGTTGTAGTTAATATATAGAGGTGGTTTAATAATCACTCATAGAAGATAAAGAGGGTCTTTTTACGTTGCAGCAATATCGTAGCACTGGTACTAAACATCTTTAATTTTAGAATTGCAACATGTCAAGTGAACAACAGGAAAAGCAACCAACACTTGCCAAGTTTGATAGCTTCTTGCAGGGCGGTCAGCAATCAAATCAAAAGCAAGAGGAGGAAGCGGAAGCGGCCGGTGGTTTATTCGGAGATGATGATGACGATGATGATAACCAACAAAATAATAACAATCAACAACAATTGCAACAATATGACTTAGGATTAGATGATGAGGATGCTGATGATATATTAGGATTGGATGATGGTATGAATGGTGGTGAGGTACTACCCGCGGATCATGAAGGGTCGTTGTTAATGAGATTTTGTCCACATGATTCATCCATGTTATATCCCAAGGTGAGTGAAATCAACAGACACATCATATAATATAATGTGACCTCTTAGATATATATTGTATTTGTATTGTATTTGGTTATTCGTGTATATATTATTAAATGTGATATTATTCAATTAAACTCACTGCATCAAAATACTTTTAACTCTGCGGATTTGTATTGTGTGTAGGAGAGTCGATCAGAAAAGAAATTATTATATGCATGCCGTCTATGCCGATACACTGAATACTCTCAAGGGCAATTGATATATAAAAATGTATTAAAAAAGGAAGTTGGTAATGTATTGCATACTGTCCCATCCGCCGTTAGTGATGATCCAACATTACCCCGTAGTCAGAATGCACATTGTGGAAAGTGTGGTCATAATGAGGCAGTCTTCTTCCAATCGGATACAAGTGATGTTCGGAATGATACGTTGGCGTTGGTATTCGTTTGTTGCAATTGTGATTACAAGTGGGTTGCGTAAAGAATATATTAATTATGGTATTGATCTGTATTGAGGTTGATAATGGTACATGGGGAAATTATTATTGATTGGTTATGTTTGCCTGTATGGTAAAGAATTAAACAAAAAATCAAGTGTTATAATAAGAAGTTAATTTGAACGTTATCTGGTTCTATTATCTTTCACTGAAAGTATTGTCTCTTTATTCGAGCCAAGAAGGGATTATACCACGATGAGAGATACATATAGTCACCTACTGGCTCCATCTCCGATAGCCAAGGGTATTCTACCTGTGTTCCATCATCGCTGAGCGTTTCTATTAACTCCCCTTCTTCGTTAAATACCGCAAGAGCCGTCCATTTAGGTATCAGATCAATAATCTTCGTATACGGTACAATTGCTAATATCAGAGATCTAAGCCAAGGTTTATCTGATAAAAAGTGTAATAGCGAGAATGGTTGCTTGTATGTACCTCCTAGTGCTGCATAATAACATTTCATCTTCTTTCCGTTTGGTAATTCATTCATTGCTTTGATATTGTCTCCAGTTCCTGGCATTACTGTTACAAATGGCGTTTCGAACTGTTGTGACTCAATGTCAAAGGTTAGAATCTGTACACCCGATACAATGAACAAGTGTTTCTCATCATGAGAAAGAGTCATCCCATTTGGCATGAAAATATTCTTGGCAACTACTTCTACCACACCAGTATCGTGTTTGTATCGTAACAGTCTTCCGGTAGCACGACCGTCCATGGCAGCATAGAATATCCTCCTTCGCTTGAATTGTTGTGACGTCTCGGTCAAGTAGATATCACCACTAGGAACTTTTACAACTGCATTCAATAAATTGAAAGTATAGTCTTCTGAATCTGATATTGCACGGGTTGCAAGCGTGTGCATCTTTGCTTGTTGTGAATACAAGTTTGACACCTTGATAAATCCTTTGTATGCATCAGCCACTAATAGTGTATCATCATCATCATTGTAATACATACCAAGTGGCCTTCCACAAAACTCTTCCATATTGTTTAAATCAGCAGGACCACCCTTACCACATTGTTTACTCATATCCTCTCCAACATTACCAGTACGACCAAGAGATAACCACTTAATATTTCCCTCTTTAGGCCCATCAATCCTTATTATTCGACCATCACCCAAACTGATAAATGCATACTTTTCGTCTGGTGATAATACAAATGACTCCGGATAGACCAGATCATCTTCTCCTATTCTTTCTATTGGTACATTGACAAGTCTATTATCTGGTTTAAATTCAGGTAAATGAGGAAGGTTGAACGAGATTGGTGATAGGTTATTTGACGATAGCTGATGTTGTACAAGCCTCACACATATCAATATGAGAATTGGAAGTAGTTGCAATAGCTTATTCATAATCTTTTGACACTGCTGCTATATCATTCAGCATTCAATCTATTTCCGTCAATTATCAATCACTGATCACCTCTCAATTCAATCCACTCAACTCTCATAAAAAAGGATACCTTCCTTAATCCTGTGAATTGTGAGATTTGTTGCATATAATATTTGCAGTTTAAATGCAAACTATCCAAAAGACGATGGTATACCGCCAATACACTCTCTAAATCACCTTTTAACGTTCTTTGGTTACAACAAGGCGTGTCGACTCTTTTTTGATACGATACATGATATACATATCGACACAAAACACACAATTGAAAAATTGCTCTTGCGATACTGATAAATGTTATGAGAGTTTGTATCTAAACAGACATTGGTATAGATACCGTCAATTGTACTCTTTAAATCATTTTGAACATTCTATCAATTAGTGGTGGTTACAACAAGTGGTAGATAAATGATAAGATGACTGATATACCGCCACCTCCAGCTACATCTTCATCAACATCAAGGAAGGATTCAGTAGTTTCTGATGAAGCATCTGCTCGTCCGCCTTCACCTACCATTAGTGTAAGCAGTACAGCAAGATCTGTAAAATCTATCAAATCAAACACAAACTCAAATTCACCACTTCCACACAATCCAAAGCGAAAGTCAATCCGTCGAGGATCAAATACAAACATAAAGGTAGTTCCGCCTACTAGTTTAATACGGTCTACATCAAACTCTAGTACTCGATCGGTTAATGCTCCTAGTTCGACACAAGATGGTAACACAAGCAAACCTGCATTACTCAGTAATAACAACAATGAACATTCAATAACATCTAAACAGTCCCCAAATAGAACACAACAATACAATAAAGATACAATTAACAAGAAAAGTGACAATATAACAATCCAACCTGATCCTCAAAATCCAAACCATAGAAGAACATTACCACATCCTCTACCTCCATCGAAATGTCCTTTGCTATGTGTCTTTTATGCTGAATTTGATATAGTAGTTGGTCCAAAAGTTTGTTTCCAATCACCAAATAAGTTTATGCAATTTGATGTAGATGTTAGTTCTGAAGATGTACATCAAGCACTGGATGAAACGTTTCAATCTGTGATACCCAATGAAGAGGAAGAAGAGACAAAAGAGAAGGAGAGCAAACGGAATGAAAAAGAAAGTGAAGAAGAAGTATCTGTTGCAGAAGTGCATGACAATCAAAGCAAAAGTAACACTTTACAACAACAAGATTATGAGGATTATTGGAACTGGTCACCCAATACTAATCGAAAGAGTAGAATAGACAGAGAGAGTTTCGATGCCTCATCACAAACTACACTCCCAAGCTCTGGTAAACATCGAAGGAAGCAATCGGGTACATCTATAGATACAACTGCTCAACCATCATCAACATCATCACACAATCGAAGCCCATCCTATGCATCATCATCCAAAGTAGAAGGGGACACTTCAACAATAGATACTGAGTTTTTACAAAACTCAATCTTTGCAGCGACATCCGAGTATATTATAACTGGTAATGAACTTGCCAATCAAACAATAACAGTATCAACACATGGACTGCACATCTTAAGTCGGCCGATGGTTATATGTGATACACAACGCTATGAAAGAAATAGTCTCCTCTTTGCTGTTGGATTTGTTTTACGAAGGAATGTCGATCCAAGGCCCTTCTGGCCAGTATTGTCAAATCTATCAGCTACATTTAGATCTATGGAAGTCGAGAGTGAGTTTCTTTCTCATTATCGTACGAGGCCGCAAGTGCAAGTTGTTTTGGAAGATATATTAGTATCACTCAATTCGAAACAAAGACACTGCAATCT
>Ga0214480_100863_pt1 | contig 14594 bp, 19 predicted proteins | sample M1_20Mar14CPVII9_3_FD_165042 | JGI IMG/M metagenome (GOLD analysis project Ga0214480, IMG submission 165042) | Marine eukaryotic communities from Monterey Bay, California, United States - M1_20Mar14CPVII9sort6BwellE17 | ecosystem: Environmental > Aquatic > Marine > Unclassified | place: USA... | reverse complement strand
ATGATATCGATATATGTGGTACGTGCACCGATGATACTGCGGAGGAGTCATGTGATAATTGTGGTAAAGAGGGTGCCAGTAATACATGCAACAAATGTAAGATGGTGAAATATTGCAACGCCGCTTGCAAAAAGAAGCATAAAACAAAACACAAGAAGGCTTGTGAAAGACGTGTGGCTGAGTTGCATGATATTGAATTATTTAAACATCCTCCACAAAAGGAAGATGATTGCCCAATCTGCTTTGTACACTTGCCATTTCTTGGTACGGGAAGTAAGTACAAAGGATGCTGTGGAAAGATTATATGCAGTGGATGTATTCATGCAGTGAATACGAGAGACAAGGGTGTTGTTCTTTGTCCTTTTTGCAGAGCCCCACCATATAAATCGAACAAGGAGATGATTGAACGTATTACGAAACGAGTGGAACTAAATGATGCCAATGCAATGAGTATTCTAGCAGATTATTACTCAAATGGGGCGTATGGTTTGCCACAAGATTATACAAAGGCATTAGAACTATGGCATCGGGCTGCAGAGCTTGGATGTGCCTTGGCACATTCTAATATTGGTCTGACTTATCTCAATGGTAATGGAGTTGATATGGATATGAAAAAGGCCGTGCATTATTGGGAGCTTGCTTCTATTGGAGGAGATGCAGTTGCAAGGCACAATCTAGGTGGCAAGAAGCGCAGGCAGGCAATATAGAGAGGGCATTGAGGCACTATATGATTGCCCTGGAGGGTGGTTTTAGTGACTCTCTCAGGATTGTTCAACAACTTTACTCAAATGGATATGCAACAAAAGATCAGTATACAAAAGCATTAAGAGCTTATCAAAAGTATTTGAATGAGGTGAAGAGTAGACAGAGGGATGAAGCTGCCGCAGCAAGAGAGGATTACAAATACATCGCATAGACGACCAGAGGTGCTTCGAGTTTGAGTTTATGCACAAGTTCGAGAAGCTAGGGGAAGACGACGATATCATGAATCTATCATCAGCATTACCGATATTATTTTCTACATTATCAATTATTATATTACCGTCATCTAAAACGTTGGTTGATGCCCAAATTGCCGTGGTTAGAGCCCAACCTGATCAGCCCACAATAACGTCCACCAATGGGGGGCTGGAAAGATATCGTTTCTGTGGATCTGCTAGAAATGAGCGATGTATTATATCAGGAAAATCTGCCGAAGTAATTGATGGAGTACCAGGTGAAGTCGCTGGAGTAAACAATAACCGTGATGATTGTACAGGAGGGTTGGGATCTAATAACGGCCAGTGTGCACAAGATGATTTGTATGTTGAAAGTATTCGCGGGCAACCGCCAGCTGGACAGGGAACATGTGAAGTAGAACAATGTGACCCGACTAGCTTGGATCCAACGTGCGTCCCTATTGATCTTACTTCAAGAGATCGAATATATTGGAGACAATCAGCTACTAACCGTGTGTATACCAAAACGACTACATGTACATACAGAGTATGCTCAAAATTTGAAAACAGTTGTGATACGGCTCTTGTTACTTGGACAATCAACCCTCTTCTTGAGGTCGAAGATCGTACAGGTACATTGTCTGAAGATGAAAGTTCTATTGAATTTCGTGTCATCAGGGATAATGTTATCTCAACACGTGATACACGAGTTACACGAATTGTGTCACCAAACCCTACCTTTGGCACATGTGAAGTTATCCCAGACCCTTCATTTGCTAACGGCAAGAGGATCCGTTACACAAGGCCAAGTAATACCTTCGATGACAGTGCTTTCAGTCCGCCGACAGCGACGTGCAACTACGAGGTGTGTACTATCCCCTTGGCTGGTGAGACATCGGAATGTAAAGAAGCCAAGATTGATATTACTGTTGAGAAGCCCCAGGCATCTATTACGGTCAGACCAAATACATACAATATCAACCTAAACACCGATGTAGTGGACAATCAGGTAGTACTTTCCCCAACACCTTTGGAAAACGATAAAACCAACCCACCAGGACGTCCAATTGTTGTTGCAAGAGCCTCGGGACCTAGTGGAGCTGGCAATGGACGGTGTCTAGTTGACGCTGTTAGGAATACAGTTGTCTTCAACCCTGGTAATAACAATCAGGCTGGACAGACTGTAACCTGCACCTATGAGGCATGTACATCTGAGAATGGGGCTGATGAGCAAGGTATACCTATTCCTAATAATCCCTTTGGGCTTGGCCCCGAGTTTGTGAAAAAGTGTGGTACAAACACCATTACATTAAGATTCACTGATGGAGCTCGCGGTATTGTAGTTAGGGATGATGAAGTTACCCTCCCCCGAGACCGTAACTTAGATGAGCTAATTGACGTATTGGACAATGATAACTCGATCCCTCGAGGCCGTCGTTTGAGAGTAGCTAACATTGTTGGCCAGATCCCTCCCGAACCCAATCGTGGACAGTGTTCTGTTGGCAGTGATAGATTTGATAATGACGTTTTCGTTAGATACAGACGTCAGAATGTTGGTGATAACAGGCCTGTTCAATGTACGTATCAAGCTTGTACGGATGATGGTGCTCCTGAATTTTGTGGCGAAGCCACTGTTACTATTAATTTTGGAGACGTCGGTCGCTTTCCTAGTAAGTTTGTGTATATTGTTCAACTTTATCCTTTCCTGTCTTTGCTCAAATAACTAACCCTCATATATACCCACGCTTCTTCATTTTAACACAGCCGTACGAAACGATGGCAGCCGTGCCAATCCTCTTATTGCTGACGTATTCCCCGACCGAACTTTCATTGAAGTGCTTACAAATGACAATCCAAACCCAAACACTGATCCTCCAGGACCCTTAAGAGTAGAGGGATTTGATGATGTACCACCCCAAGCACTTAGAACCCCTACTAATCAATTGGACCAGTTCCTCCCAGGCCCAAGTTTTAGCGGTAGAGCCGTCCCTTTCATTGAGGAAGAGGCAGAGGATGGAGGAGTGGCCGGTGGATTTAATCGCAAGCTCCAGCTTGCAGAAGACGTGGAGGAGGAAGAAGTAGCAGGTGGACTTGTCCGAAACCGCAAGCTCCAGCTGGCAATTGGAATCACAGCCGCAGGTGGAAGAGTAACCATCTCTGGCAATCCTGGTCGGCGTGTGCGTTACACCCCTCCTGATCGTAATCCGACATTTACAGGTCGAGATATTGCCATCTATACTGCATGTGATGTAAATGGATTATGTAACTCTGCATTCATATTCATTGAAGTAAGGCAAGAATCACCCACGTTTAGTCCAACACTGGCTCCAAATTTCCCGTAAGTATCTTTCCTTGTTCGAGTAGTAGTATCAATTTGTTTTGCATGCCTTAGTAACTAACTTCGATGTTTCATCTTCCATTCCTATGCATTAAAAGAACTCTGTTTCCAACTGAGAGCCCCACTTTGGCACCATCACTAAGCCCAACATTCCCGTGAGTTGATGTGAAATGTCTTGGATATTTTCAGAAAAGATCAATCTAACCCACTTTCTCCTCCTCTTGATACATTATTAGAACTTTGAGCCCGACCCTCTCCCCTACACTGTCGCCCACGCTATCACCCACACTTTCTCCAACACTTGAGCCAACACTTTCTCCCACATTGTCGCCTACAATTGAGCCTACGCTATTTCCGTGAGTACTTTTATGTTGAACTTGTTTGTGTTGAAGTTGAACCATTTCTCACTCTCGCCTTCTCCTGTTTCTCAATACAGTACGATTACTCCGACTAACCTTCCTACTTTGACACGTGAGTATTGATAGACTTGTGTATGCCTATTGTTAATCAAATGTCTGTCCCTAATCTCTTGTGTTCTCTTGTGTTTTGTACTCATCTAAACAGCAACGGAGTTACCAACCTTAATCCCTACAATTACACGTAAGTTCATGGAAAGATGTGTGCATATCATGTGTTATTGACAAATCATTGTCTAACATCCTCTTTCTATGTATTAATACCTCTTAACAGCCACCGAGTTACCAACGATTACACCCACTGAGCTACCAACGGCTACTCCGACCGAATTGCCGTAAGTTTAAAATTTGATCAACTTCTTGTATGGACGACTCATTTTGCATCACATCTTACCCATTCCTATTTCCTCTCTTCTTTCTCTTTGCCCTTAACAGTACGGAAATCCCAACAGAGACTCGTAAGTATAGCGCGTTGTCGTGTATATCATTCTTCCCCCCAAACTATACTTTTAACATTTCCTATTATTTCTCTATCTTATAACAGCTACCGAATTACCAACAGAGTCTCCAAGCTTTACGCCGTAAGTTTTGTTTTCGTCTTTAATTCGCCATGCTAGCTATCAAACTTACCCCTTACTAACAAACTCTCTTCTCATTCCTCTTTCATCATCAACATAAACAGTACTGTAACTCCAACAATGTTCCCAAGTTTGAACCCTGCAATTGCATTGATCGATACCGATCCACCAACATCCTTCCCAACATTCTTCCCCACCCAATCACCAACGGAGTACGATCCCTGTAAGGGTGGCAAATGGAGTGGACCTGGCCGATGGTGGGGCTCTGCACCTCGATGGGGAAGCAGTGATTCATCATCATCATCATCAAGCAGTGGCTGGAGTAAGAGTGGCAAGTCCAAGGGTTCCAAGCGTAGTAGGAACAGAAGTAACAGGTGGAGGAATCCGTGTGTCTCATGGAGTTCTAGCTCATCATCTGGATGGAGTAAGTCCAGCAAGCGTGGTAAGGGCCGTAAGAGCAAGAAGGGATACGGATGGGGAAGTAGCAGCAGTTCTAGCAGTAGTCATGACCAATGGAAGCCACCAAGCTATTCTTCGAGAAGTGGTCGTTATTACTACAAGGCTGAAGTGAATACTACTACTACTGATGCACCTGATGATTTGCTTATTGACTACCTTGTTAATGTCACCGATGTAACTGATGATGCTGTGGCTGACTACCTTGTTGGTGGTGAACCAATATAAATGAAATGATAGTGTGTGAATTGTGTTTTTGTTTTTGCGGAGTCTGTCATGTATAGAATGTGGGGTCTCTATTGTTCAGAGGAGGGGTATGTAGGGTGAGTGTTATATGGGCTGTGCTTGTCTTGTTCGTCTTACTGCTTTGGCATTTCTTTTGTACTCGGATCAAGTTTTAATATTCAAACAGGGTGGAGAACTAAACACCTCGAGAAAGATCAGTACCTAGTTTTTACCAATCCAATCAAGAAGATAGATAAGATTAAGATGACATGTGACGCACCATCTACTGCAATCCCAACGTCCCCTCGCCTGTTCAGTTGTATTGGGGTTCCCTCAAAAATGTTTATTGGAGAGAGTTTAATTTAGCAGTTATACATGCTATTGATATGAGATATGTTTTTTTTTGCGGAGTAGATTATGAAATGTATATTAGATATTGTTTGAGCCGCCGGAGAGGAAGAATATAGATGTTTAAAAGATAGATGGATGTTTTTTGAGAGAGTTTATCATATCTGTGTGTTTCCTTTTAGACTATTACAAACACTATACCGAAGCATCCATGGATTCACTTCTCATCAGAATATCTTTCAATTACGGTATAAAAACATCTATGATTCATTCCAGCCTTCTACTGGCCAGAACTCCCATTGATGTCTCATGTGTCGCCTCTAAGTCAATCATCTGTAGAAGGTAAGAAAGTTTATGGTAGAAGAGAGAGAACTCTACATACATGAAAGGTATTTCGAATCCCAATCCATTAATATAGCTTTATTACATAATAATTTAATCATCTATCTGCTGGATTACCCTCCACAGAAAGATACTCTATCAATCTATCAATCTGTACACTTTAATACTCTTCCAAAAAACTTCAATCTTTACATCCTTTCTATATTCTTCTCTATCTATATCACTACTATGGCCGCATTTAGTCTATACGTATCATCCGAACTCTCTAACACAAATTAATTCAAATGATACTATAAATCTCAATCCTCTATCGTCATCGTCTAATCGTTCATCGTTATCGTTGAGTCTTCGTATGCATCTTCATATAAACTTCTCTATTACTTGAACTGCTCTTCTTTGCAAACGACGATGCATTACTGCTCGTAGTAGCATACTTTATTGTACCACTCCTTCTATGAGTGCTATTTCTACTCCGAGCAGCTGTATCAGCCCAATTATTGAAATCTCTAATTGATGTATCATCTCTACGATCGTCCGTCGTCATGATGATATAGTTATTGGCTACTATTTGTATACACGTCAAGATAGATGTCTATTGCAATGATGATACTGTGTAGTCTTGTACTAAACTAATGATACGACGAACGTCTTATATCACCACTATACCACCTCGAGACGAATCGAATAATAAACTAATATGCCATTGTATGTTATCGTTGGAGTTGGATGTTATATAACTCCATAGTGGTTCAGTTTGGTGCTTCACAACGCATTTCTAAGCTATATCGAACATAACAAATATTTCAACTTCTGGAGGTTGAGATTGACGTTGTTGTTAAAGAAGGTTCAACCTCTTGCTGCGATCGTAAACTAATCGTAAAGCGTCGTGCGTTCGGCGAGGTGCCGCTCACTCACATGAATGTTCATCCCCGGTATCCTGATCACACTTACTGTCACATGACCAACACCAAAAGAAGATAGACCACTCTTTGAAGTTTGAAGCCTCGCGGCAGCCCCAAACCACTCCGAAGAAGATAGAAAACCGAAGCTTGCAGCTGCTGCGCCACAATGGTTAAGTCTTTTATATGCAGATGTTCAATATCACTTCCTCTCGGATATATATTATACTTATATATTATTATATAAATTAGAGGTGCTATTAGTTCTGAGTCTCTCTTGGACGCTTCTTATGCCAATGGATACAAATGATCTAAATCAGCAATGCTACCTGTAACAACGAGACAGGTTGTCTTTTTCTGAGTGGCGTTCTTAGTAGTAGCATCAGCAGCCTTACGCTTCTTTTTCTTAGTGGCCTTCTTCGTAGTAGTATCAGTAGCCTTACGCTTCTTTTTCTTGACATGTTTCGGATACAAACAATCTAAATCAGCAAAGGTACCTGCAACAATAGGGGCCGCGACATTTTGAGCTGCAGGATATTGATTACTAACCACAGGAACACCTAATGGGGCATGATTATCAACCTGGGCGTCTCCTCTCTTTGCCTGAACTTTCGCGGAGTCAAATCGTGCCAAGGCTGCATTCCGCAGGGCGCATGATATTGCCTCTTCCTTCTCCTTATCAGCAGTCTTCTTCTTCTCATATTCTTCAAAAGAAAGAGCCTGCTCTTCTGTAACTAGAGCCTTCTCGGCCATCTCTTGATCCTTCGACCCATTGTTGGGTCGTTGTGGCTCCTGTGTCCTCTGCGCTGAATTCTCTCTCTTCTTGGTCTTAGTCTGATTCTTCTCGGCCTTCTTCTTAGGAGCAGTCTTATTAGAAGACCTTCTGGCAGTCAAAGTCTGTTGGAGTTGTTGCTGTAGTAGTAACGCTCTTTGGTTGTTCTCCTCCTTTTTTGATTGCTTTACACGCTTTGAAACAATCTTACCATTTGCGTTTGCTACGGCATTTGCGATTGCTACGGCCTTCTTCTTCTCCTCCTCCTTTGTCTGTTTCTCCTTCTTTTCATATTCTTCAACAGCAATGGCCATAGTTTGACCCCTGGCTAAAACAATCTTACCATTAGGAAGTGCTCGGCGATTGGATGGATTTTGACACGTATATTTGTAAAATGATGAGGTTACATGTGGTTTACCTTCAAGAAACTTATCAACAGTGAGGCCCTTCTCCTTTAATACATCTCTGCGGGTGATGAACTCTTGCACATCACTTTCGAGTTCATCCATATCTTCTTTTGTTTCATACTTCTTGTAAGTAATACCACGACTCTCAGATGCCGCAACTTTGATCTTCTCAAGTTCATCGGCATCTAAAGTAAAAAGAAAATGATACATGAATTAGTTATAACAAGTGCACATAATCAAAATATGTATAAGATAATACTTACGTGACCCCACGAAGAAACGATGCCCCTGCTTTGCCAACTTTAATCTCTGCACAACCAATTCTGGGGGGATCTGAAACTTAATACCCCAGGCATTGATTAGCTGCATCTGTTGAATGATTTCTTCTTCAGATGGTTTGTAACCGGCGGCAGCTGTTGCATCGGCAATATGCAATTTAATATCCATCTGTTTGGATAAATCTCCCATAGCGGTTTGGAGAAATTCTGGAGTGGCAACAATATCAATATTATCATCATCATCATCAATTGTTGAATTGGTAGACTGTGGACAAATAGCTGCAGCACCATTGTTATTACCATATTCGTCTAACGTTGTACCACCATCTTGTACTGCAGTTGCTTTTGATTCATCTAATGCTTATCCCTTCGTCGTCGGCGTCCGTCATTTCCCCAGATGCCACCGAACTACCTTCCACCCTAGTGTTAGTATCACTATTTGATTCTATTAATTCCATATCAAAAGAATCATTATTACCCGCGGTTTCATCAGCACCAACTTCCTCAGTGGATGCCTCGGATGATACATCTTCTTGACTGTCATTATTATTATTATCAGTGATTGGATCGGATGTTGACGGACGTGATAGAATGCTACTCGAACTATCATCCTCTTCTGTGTCCATATCATTATCACTAGAACTAATATCATCTTCTGCATTTCTTTCTTTCATGTGCAAATCTTTCATCATGTCAAGTAGTAAGTCTACATCAACTTCATTACCCTCTTGCTTATTATTTATCTTGTCCAACCTGTATGTCATGAGGGTGAGAATTTCGGCTGCCAATGATTTGTATCCGGCATTCTTATCATCCAATGCTGATTTGGTATTATTCCTACACGAATTGGAGGTGGCAGCTCCCAATAGATGCACAATTGCATCCATTCGATTTATACCTAATTTGCTCATCATATTGTCTAATACCCCCATTGAATGGGTAGTAATAGTAGCATAATGTTTAGCTACTGCTATATCATCTTTCCCCGATATAATTGGCGATGTAATTTCATAACAATCATTATCAACATGAGGTAAATGAGAAGATTTTTTGATTACCAATAACAAATTATCATCTGGCAATGTATTTGTATTATGTGGTGTAGGTGATACAGAACGGACCTGGGATTGTTTATTGGCAGCATTATTACATTGCTTTTCCTTGTTTGATTCATTCTTTTTGTTTCTTTTATTACTTTTATCACAGGTAATCAAATTATTATCTGTAGTATCAGAAGGTGGTGGGTGGCCGAGTTTATTTTTTTTTCTACTCCCAAATGATTCAAGATTAGAACCCGGGGTATTTTTCGGCGGTACGCAGATCGTCCCACGTGTTACGGGCGGCATGGTATCAATATTTGTAGGCATTTCCTTAATAGCTGCACCTGCTGAGGATTGATGAGGTGAACCAAATTATGTCAAAAGGCAATGACAAAAATGAGAACAAAAATAGGATACCATAGGATACCAATCCAAAAATAAGATACCGAGATTCCTGGATTTACCCCGCGCGAGAGGTGCTATGTTCGATAATGCTAAGTCTACGATTGGTTTAATTTATATGTATGCCTATATACAATGGATCTATATCAAATGCAAAAATATGCGGCGGAAGCTGTTAAAAAACTACCAGAAGAAGATCTTCTACCGTTAACCCCAGATCAAATCACCAACATATCTAAGTCAGAGGCCACTAATATTATTACTCAACATTATGCACAAGATACCAATACATCATCTACGCCAACAGATGAAGATATACAAAATGAAACAACAATTCAAAGATATATATTGGAGAACGAATATGCCATGGCACAGCTCAATTTGCGACCTATACGTATGGATGAAGAGGTAGTGGAAAAAACTATATGTGCTACCTTCGGTGAGGGGCCAGAAACAATTACATTAGCAGGTATTATTAGGGTATCACCTGGTGATGAAGGTAAAGAAATCGTTAATTATAGTAATGATGGATCAGCTCAGTTTCTTGAGATATTTGCGTGTGCTAAAGTGTATGCTGAGGTTAAGAAAGTGAGAGTTAATGTGGCAAGAGTATTCATATCAATTGGTGTAGATCGACGTGTAGCAGAAGAGTCACGTGCTCTTGCAGAACTTAATCACTTTCTATTGTCAACGGGAGATGACGACGTTTTAGTGGTTGCAACAGATTCTATGCGTCTTGGTTTGTATTCAAAGAAAGTTGTACAAACAGAACGTATCATAAAAACAATAAATAATAATGCAGTAGTAAGATTTATTGAAACATGGGGATTGGTTAATGATGATGAGGGACAAGAGTTGCATTCAGAATTAACCAAAGCCGTTGAAAAGAGAGAAGATGATCTCAGGGATGTATCCAAAACATTCTCAAAAATTAATGCTGGCAAGTCTGTAAAGGGTGACAAAGCAAAACAGAAACTAGTGAAGAAGAAACAGAAGGAGATTAGAAAAACAATGTCAACAAATACATCAATAACAAATGCAGCAAATCTCGGTACATCATTTATGGATCATCTTGAGTACAACACAGAGCTACGAAAGGACAGTCAAGAAAACAGACAGTCAGTACTTGGAAAGTTTATCAATAAGTGGATAGAGTTAGTAAGGGAAGGCACGGACCAAGCAGCGGAAAAGTTTAAAGACTTCTATAAAGAGAACAAAACTGATGTGAACATAGATGGCTTCCTAGACAAGAATGGCATCTCAAACATTGAAGAGTTAGTAGTAAGCTTGGCACGTACAAGTGAGAAGCATCATGCCTACCCGAATGGTCAGATTGCTATGAACTGTGCATCGGAGTTTATATTACATAATGGTAATATGCCTGCCATTACTATTTGTGACTTGGGAAAGCGAAGAGATACAATAGGCAATCCTGGATTTGTTGCTGTGATGATTCTGGCTTGCAGTGGAAGAGTTAAGCTAGTAGTTATGACAAATCCTGTACGTGCCTTGAGTGAAATAGAAGAGCTTGATGTTATGAAAGACTTGGAGAAGTTGGTTTCATTAGATAAAGACTTCTTTTCTTTCTCTGCATGTATTGGAAAAGATCATGGAGAGCTGTTCCAGGCAGAACATAATCGTAGGGCAAAGATTGCAGAGATAATGGAGGAATTTAAGAGGTGTATCACTAAATTGGAGAGAAAGCTACTCAAAACTGTTGATGCCAGAAAGCTATACCTCAATATGAAACAAATTTGCGGGCGGACTCTGCGTCAACATCTAGGTCTAGATGATGCTGCCTATACCTATGAGGAAAGTAATGAGGAAGAGGGAGAAGAAAGTGACGAGGAAGAGGAAGAAGATTATGTAGTGACAGTAGAGATTAAAAATTAAATGGCAGTCTCATCTCGTGCAAAAATGGATACCTAAAGGATACCTATCTCCCATCTCAATAGTAAAGACACCCATCTCTTTTGAGGCTTACATTTTTTGCGATGATTGTCGATGATTGTTTCCGAGTAAAATATGAATATGTACGTAGGACATCAGTACAAAGCCCCCAACGGCAAGAGCGCTTCGTACTAAGCAAAGTTAAACTTCATGCCGAAGATTTCGATCGCTGATATTGCCTCTCTACTACAGAGGAATAGTACATGGTTTTGTTGCTTCGATGTATGGTGGTTCAGCTGCTCAACGCTCTCAACGCTAGTGCAAACGAGAGCATAACTCTCTGTTGCATACCCCCTAGACGATGTTGCCATAATTCACAATCATCTCCAATAACAATAATATATCATCATCTACAATCTTCATCTCGATTAACTCTCCTCGGCTTCATCTCCTATTCAATACTAACAATAACAATAATCAATCAAATATGAAGCTTTCTATCACGTCCATCCTAATCAGCTCTGCCTCCATTGCAATTGTATCGGCACAAGATACTCCGGCTCCTATTACTCCCTTCCCTACCGAGGTGAGTATATATATTTCAACTTTATGACTAAGTATTATATGTTGTTGTAGGTTGTGCATTTGTATTGCATCGGATGTCGGCATCGGTATATTGTTGTTCGATTGATCGACATGACATCGATCATTAATTCAGAACTATATACCATATCGATGCTGTACAATACCTACTACTATGCTGTTGTATTCATTGCAATTCCAATGTTTATATTATCTAACCATATCTATCTCCTGTGCGACAGCCACCACCATCACCAACACCTCCAACACCATTTCCTCCAACTACCGGACCACCATTTGCACCACCATTCCCAACTACCGGACCACCATTTGTCATGAGTATGCCTCGATTAGAACAATTTGGATACGGCAGTGGCAGTGGAAAGTCTGGCAAAGGAAGTGGAGGTAAGTTCTTATGTTCATTCTATACTTGATTGATGATATATACGAATCTACTTTTGTTGTGGAGACACATCTTATGCACACTTTCTCATCTACTCTTATATACCTCCTCTGCTCTTCTCAAACTGTCTACGATAGGATATGGATCGTCAGGTTATAGTTCGAGTAAGTCAGGCAAGGGATGCAGCAGTAGCAAGAGTAGTAAGGGAAGTCATAGAAGTGGTGGATACGGTGGACATTCTGGCGACTCCAAGGGAGGTAAAGAATCAGGTGGCGGAGGATATGGCTACGGCCGTAATCTTGACGCCAAGGCAGGTGGTGGAGGATATGGTGGAGGATACGGAAGTGGATCCGGATCATCCAAGGGTGGTAAGTCAGAACGATGCGGTTGTGAAAGTTCATACGATTCATATGGTGCCAAGGTTCGTAAGCTTTATGGTAAAGCAGGTGACGGAGGATACGGTGAGGAATATTCAGACGGCAGCGGAAAGTCGGGTAAGGGATCCTCAAGGAGCTGCAGCTCATCAAAGAGTAGCAAGGGATCAAGTGATTGGTATGGATCTGGGTATGGTGGATACGGAAGCGGTTCAGGAAGTAGTAAAGGCGGCAAGGGATCGGGTGACCATGGATATGGCAGTGGTGGAGGATATCGTAGAAACTTACGTGTCGTTGAGCAAGTGTCATTGTAAACGATGTGTAGCATACGTGAAGTGTGATTAGGATGAAGTGAAGAGTCTGTTTAGGTACACGATTCTATAGAGAAGACGAAGCCTTGATTGGTTTCTATATAAGGTCTTCTATTGATGTGAACGAAGAAAAGAAATGAAACAATACATTTGAATCTCATGTGTCATCATTCTGCATCTCATTCGGAGTTGCTTAAAGAATGATGACTGTTTTCATGAGTAGAATGTAATATATGTTACTAAAGAACCATTTTAATTATCAACCTAGTACCTACCAATAGTACTAGATGGCGAGGTACTCTGTCAACTGTCAAGAGAATCAAATAATTGGTATCATTTACACATTTTAGGCTAACGTAACCTCTCAACAACTTCTCCTAATCATATTCTAACACCGGACCTTTTGGTCCTGAGAACTCTTCCCAACTAATATATCCATCATTATCTTCATCATCCATCTCCCACAAATCATCCAAGCTCATCTTCCTACCAATCACTTTAAAGTATGCTCTAGCTTCACGTTTACTAATCCTTCCATCCCTTGGATTGACATCGATTTTGATGAAATCGTTGGGAATCTCACCATCATCACTACTCCAATCTTCGTCGTCACTACTATCCCAATCATCACTACTACTTTCATTCGGATCAAATAAGAAATCTTCTGCCTTCTTCCCCTCACCGATACCCAATCCAACCTCGGATATAACACTAACTGTATCCCCAATATTAACAACCATATGCATCCAACGATGTGGTACGAACATCATCTCTCCAGCATGTTGGATACAGTCATGACCAAAGTTTCGTATCTCATATTCACGATCAGGCTCAGGATATAAGTGACGTATCCACTCTGCTCCTGTTATATGTTCATTATGCGGAGATACCTTATGATCCCAATCACGTGTTAATCTCCATTGACGTTCATTACTACCCTTCCACCTGTTGTGATCCCATAATATCCAACGTTTCTTACCAAAGATTACCGTATTCCATGCCTCACGATGATGATGGAATGTTAACCCTTGTAAATCACTCCCTATTGATATTGCCAAATGATCACGCCATAATTCACGATCTGGTTTAGTTACTACCTTTTTCTTTTTGGATGGTGCATATACTGCATTTGATAATGGATTATTAAGATAATCACGTGTTGGCATGGGGAAGGGATGACAATCTTCTAACATACCCTTTGGTATTGCAATTTTACGATCAAAGAAGTATTTTGTTGGATTGTACATGTGTTTTGTGATAAATTCCTAGGTAGAGGTAGACAAAGAGAGTAAGATGAGTAGTATATAGGGTATTTTGCAAAAAGAGAGACATATAAGATGTGCAGCACACGACATCCGCTCCACTCACCTTGACTGTAGTTGGTTCTAAATTCTTCCCTGCATCATCCGGACCTGTCTCTCCAACTTTCTTACCCTCACCCATTGTTGCTTCCGCGTCTGCATATCGACGTACCATTTCTTGTCTAATATAGTTTTTGTATTAGTAAGTAATGTAGTTGTATTTGATTTCTGAGTTAGCATATCATAGGTATTACACAAACAAATACAGACCAACATATCAATATCAAACACAAA
>Ga0214480_100859_pt1 | contig 14618 bp, 13 predicted proteins | sample M1_20Mar14CPVII9_3_FD_165042 | JGI IMG/M metagenome (GOLD analysis project Ga0214480, IMG submission 165042) | Marine eukaryotic communities from Monterey Bay, California, United States - M1_20Mar14CPVII9sort6BwellE17 | ecosystem: Environmental > Aquatic > Marine > Unclassified | place: USA... | reverse complement strand
CGCTATTGCAGTGTGTATCCTCAAGTACTGTTTAAGCAAGATGAGGAAAATGAGAAGTTGCAGGAGGAGAATCGACGTCTTTTCAAGCAGAGATTTGCTGCGGAAGCAAGTAAACAGCTCGGAGAACGAAAGTTGCGCGAGCAACTGGCTAAGGAACAAGAGTTGCAGGCTCTCAAGGTTGAAAAAGAACGTGAAGAGCACAAACAGCAAGTCATAGCCGAAGCAAAACAACTGTTGTGGGCACAGCATGCTGAACAGTTAAAGGGGTTTCTGCCACCCAAGTAATAGAAGTCTTCTCCTATGGCATGTCTATAAAATGATAGTTGTTCTAGATCAGATATTATACACAAGGATCTCACTATAACTTGCCTCTGAGTCTTACAATAGTTGAACTTATAGAACATGTACACATAGCTCTCTAGATTCTCTCTTACACATATAAAGAAAAATAACCTCGCTTAAACAGTACTTGAGGATACACACTGCAATAGCGTATTAAAGTCAGTAGCACTCACATGCCGTTTGTGACCTTCTTCAAAGTCTGAGACATAATCGACTACCTCTTCAGCATCAACACTTGAAACTTTATCAATTGATAACCACTGTTGTTCATTTCGAAGTGACTGGATAGGTAACTCGTCAAGATTGATTGATTTTTCGGCTTCAGCGACATGAGTAGTCATCTTCATCTTTTGATCAAGTATGAGACCACCGCCGTTTTGCAAGCTAATTGATTGACAAAGAGCGACTGCCCAACTTAATTGGCTGTCTAAACTTCCCGCTTGTAGAAAGATTGATTCGATACCATTGACAAGTACTTTGAAGCAACCCCGACGCCCATTCACATCACCACTATCAACCAACCCAATAGCAGAACCCAAAAGATGAACGACCTTCTTGCAACTCTTGCCATCTCGCTTGATAGTGAATAAAGTGAGTACTCCGGACGAGAGCGTCCCATATACCTTCTCTTTGATCATATGTGTAAGGAGTATAAGTCGTCAGTATATAAGACAAACAAAAGTACGAAAAGAGACATGAAACATACCCCATATGCAATTTGATCCCTTATTCTTCCTTCCACTCATCGTGTCTTTCCAACTAGTCGATGGTGTTTTCATAAGCTGCAGCCAACCCATTTTCCTAGGACTAAGTGCAAACGTTAGCTTGAGTGGAGGGTTCCATTCATTCAGTGTTTTGATAATAGAATCAAAGTCTTCCGTCATAACAGTCGTGTCCCCGATATGAGATACGATTGAGCCACTACAAACAGTCCTTGATATTTTGTCTGAGACTAATGTGGTCATATAGAAGCTACCCCTTTTCTCAAGCAAAAGCCCGGGTGAAGTATCACAAGAAACTCAACAGTCGCATATTCGAGGTCTTGTCCAAGTGCAGCTGCTTGGAGTTGATCGCTCTCGTCATAGTTTGACATCGGTATCTGTGCCTGTAGAATATATATCCACTCAGCCTTCTCAGCCTCGGAGGCTGCAGACAGATGCAAGGATGATGAAAAGAGAACTAACTCAAAGCTATGTTGTTTGAGAGTAGTATCAATGACAAGACTATTTGGTGTCAAGGTATACCTCACGGGATTATCAAACCGATGGTGCATGTAGATATTACCCTCTTGGGTCAAAACAATATGTTGCCGTTTCCATTTCATTCCTTTTGTCAAACAAAGCAAACTCCCACTATGAATAGGTAGCTGTTGAGGTGGCGCCAAAGTATGACTTTTGCTTTGGAGTCTTGAAATGGCACTGGAGAGTACGAATACGAAATGATTGTATTCGATATCATTCTGTGCATTGATTTTCAGAATATTGCTGTTGGCTCGCCTACTCTTGAACTCAATACCCTTATCTTTTGTAATTTGGAAACCAGAAGAGCCTGTCAGTTCGTATGACTTGATTATCTTTGGTTCCGATGCTGAAGCGTGTAATGTTATACATTCTCGATGCAACATAAGAAAGACATGTTTGGTTATTCCTTTGTATTTCACTCTAAACTGACCTCGTGCCAGTTGAGGTAATCTATTCACATTCATCATGATAGCTCTAGTATGTATAAGGCAGAATACAAGATAAAAAGTAAGACTTGAAGTATCCGATGATTGCATATACATCTTGCTAGTACTTACCTCTGCCATTCTTTGATCTCCGTTTCATCTTTTCCTCGAAATAGTAGTACATCTAATCCAGTCTCAATTCGCATCACAGTTTCTTCCTCGTCTTTATAGACTCGTGTACTAGCTGACAAAAGAATGTTCCTCTCTGGGTACTTGAAGTTTTGCTTTTCGGAACAATAGCTAATACAATGATCATTGAGTAGTACCAAGTATAATCTCCACTCACTCTCAGAACAGCACTTGAGGAGGTACCCCGCCTTGGTAACGCCTGTATTAGCGAGGTTTAACAACATTGTATACTTATAATTTTGTTGATATTGATAGATGTTTTGAAGTTCAGATAGAGCGGTTGAGATTTGGATGTGTTGCTACTTTCTCAATCACACATGATTGAGTTTAAAGGACTCCCGCATGTTTGAAGGATGGAACTATGATCGGATACCTACTAGACATGTGAGCAGAGGATGGAGTATATTAGGTATAAGATGTGCAAGGATGATATAATATGAGTAGTTTCTTTTTTGTTTACTCACAATCTAAGGCTCGGTCTGCAGTAGCGTAGATTTTCAATCAGTCTGACAAGGATAAAATGATTCTCAGACTTCTCTTACAACATTTATATGAGATAAGAAGGAGTCGTCATTCTCATTTTTATATCCTTAAAGAAACAATTGACACATCTTGGATTCTACCACATCGGAGCTCGAGAACTCACTTGCTTGTCTAGAAAGTTTTGGTGATACTCCTCTCCTTCGTAAAAGGCCTTCACCGGCTCGACGTCAACATAAACCTTTCTCTGCCCTCCTTTGCTCAGTTCTTCAACCTTCTTTTCAGCTGCAATACGTTGTTCATCACTTGTAAACCACACTCCACTTTTATATTGACATTTTGATGGATAGTAAGGTGCATGCTGATCAGCCCATTCATTCAATATCTCCTCATATGAAATGATGCTCGGATCAAATTCGATCATAAAGGCTTCAGTGGAATCCATAATGTTCTGATACGTTGGACTCTTCTTCTCTCCTCCGGTATAACCTACAACACAACTGATAACACCCGCCATACGTGAAAAGTCACGCTAATGTAAATGAATGTTAGAAAGTAGTAATTTGAATATTTACGAATGTGTTATTTATGTTCCTTACCTGGGGGTGCCAAAATCATCCACTGGCAAGGATTGCAACCTCATTCTTTGGATTTTGGGGAGCAGTTGATATCTCAGGGCATTCAGCAGCATTTAAAGGTGCCATAGCTGCAAAGGATAGAATAGGAATATCAGTAACATTTGTCATGACAAAGAACAGCAATTGATCGCCATGCATCTTCTGGTAGATTAAGCAACATTATATACCATCTGAAGCTTCTCTAACCCTAACTCTAACCTAGGATATATGTTGATATCAGAAGTCTGAGTTATTTTGCCAAGATTTTGTGTATAGGTATGACTTTAAAACTCTGCCGTCATCGGATAACGAAGACTAAGCTTCACGAAACTATCACCATTCGAAAGAGCGTTAAAATCTGATCTTACCACTATATTTTCAGAAGTTCTAGGCCAGTATTACAATACCAAATGATATATGATCGAATACGAGTTTCCTCGCAAAATAAAAAAAATAACATACCAAATCTTCTTGTTGTTGTTTTTATTAAAGGTGCAAATGCAAAGCAAGCTGATGATACAAGCAAAGAGTAGCAGATAAATGTAATCGTTTGGGGCTTCATTGTTATTGTTAAACGAGGCAAGATATCTCTTAGCCTGAGCTATGCCGTCGGCTTCAGTCCTACCTTCAGTATGTTGAATACTTCTTGTGGCCGGTATCCTGTAAGGATACCACTTGAGATACTTTTTATGAGTAAGTCAAAGACTAATGACACACGAAAGAATCCAGCACTAACAAATGGTACTGATATGATGGTACAGAAGATATTGAAATGGATTAAGGATGATAACAATGATTGCGGATGTGGTGTTAGTAGTTTGGTTCCTTAGGTGCGTTGATTGTGATAGGTGTGTAACCTACGTACACATACGAGGCTATCATATTACTTAGAGTTTATTTTAGAACATATGAGATGGATAGAATCTTAACACGGTGTTCTTACATCACTCAAATGATCTCATGTTTACCTCACTCTCTTAACCATTCTACTTTGATTACGTTCTTGAACCTCACCTCTTGCAACCATGATTGATAAAGCCCTGGCTACTACCATGGCGTTATACCCCTGTGCTGCTGCCTCTTCGACCACTCTTTGTTTGTTCAACACTGCACCTATTGCAAGTCTTGAGCGTAAAAATGTCTCTGCCCTCATCAACTCCTCTTGTGTTGGCATTGCTGACATGATTCCTGAAGCACCAGCCGCTCCATCCCGATTGGATGCATTGGATCCAGTTGAATCGGTGGCGTTGGCAGTCATGGTTGACACCTTAAACAAGCGCAGAGCTTCGGCAATATCTTCACTCTGTACACGTTCATCAAGACGCATTTTAGCAAGACTTTCTGATACTCGAACAAGAGCCTCCAATTGACGTACTGTGATGGGAATTGCAGCTTGAGCTTGACCACCAGCCTGGATGTATAAGGATATCAAAGTTTGAGTTTTATACAATATAAATCAATATAGTAACATCATGCAATGAGTTGGATTTTCACTTACCTCCATTACACGTTTCCGAACGTCGTCTCTGATCTTGACATATGAACTGGCCAGGATATCTCCAGCCTCATCACTGAGCCTTGGCTTGCACTTAGCCTTGCAGTATTGAATGTACTTTTTCATTGTGGGTATATCCAATTGACCCACTCCAGTGGTGGCAATCCTCATGGCATTCTCGGCAATAGCCGCCGGAGAGTTGTTGTTTCCGCCAGTAGAGTTGTTGCTATAAGTATATAAAAGATTGATTTGTATAAAATAAGTCAAATGAGAGGAATGCAACATACACTACAGATATAAGTACTCACGCTGCCTGAAGTAAATTATCTCCTCCCAGCATTCCCGCAGCCATCAACTCCGTCTCACCATTACCATCAGTAATGCTGCCAAATGCTCCTAGACCACCACCTGATGCACTCCCCTCACCACCTTCTCGTCCTCCCGAATTACCAATATGCACTCCCATCACATGCCTACAAATCATACGATCTCGTGCCTCGTCTCTCACATCTCTCACTAAAAAGATCAAATCAAATCGACTCAAAATGGTACTCATCAAATCAATATTCTCCGACGCACTCTTGAGATCATCATATCGCCCAAACACAGGATTTGCAGCCGCTAGTACACTTGATCGACTATTAAGTACAGTTGTGATACCAGCCTTGGCAATACTAATTGTCTGCTGTTCCATAGCCTCGTGAATAGCCACACGATCTGCCGGACGCATCTTGTCAAACTCATCAATAGCCACAATTCCTCCATCAGCTAATACCATCGCCCCACCCTCGAGGTAAAACTCTCCTCGAGCATCCTTAACCACACTCGCTGTTAAACCAGCAGCTGAACTACCTTTTCCACTAGTGTAAACACCCACTGGTGCTACACGTGTAGCAAACTTGAGGAATTGACTCTTTGCTGTTGAAGGATCACCAAGCAACAACACATTAATATCTCCTCTCAGTTTCATCCCATCTGGTAATCGTTTCCGAGATCCACCAAAGAGTAGGCATAAGATTGCCTTTTTAATATCCACTGTGTACGATCCAGAAATTGATGGAGCAATAGAACGATAAAGAATGTCGTATACGTCAGGTCTACGAGATAATTGACGAAATGCCTCCTCCTCTGCTGGCGAAAAGCGAGCGCTGTCTGCTGTTGACGATTCCCTTTCCATTCCTACCACACGAAGATATGTAGTCTTGACTCCGCCACCATCATGTGCACGTTTGGATCCTGCTCCTTTATCCCCACCTCCAGATGTGAACAAGCTTGCAATTGCCAAGACAGTAACCCTCGTACCTGGTGGTGCCTTATCAACTAATCCACGTTCCACTGCTACCAAGACACTCCGAGGCATCTCTCCGGTGGGTACCATCTCAGGAGCCTCTTGTAACTTTAATGTTTGTTGATCTACGAATAAACAATCATCTGGTAACACTGCATACGGTGCTGGACCACATTCCTGTGGACTAGGTCCCAAACAACGAGGAGGGAGGGAGAAGCCACTAAATGGTGAAGAGCTTCCGAGGCCCGTTGTACTCCCACCTGAACTTGTCCCACTAACTGTTGAATTACCAAATACCGTGCGTGTATCTAAACACTTGGCACATCGAATACGTAATGCCATGGCGCGTGGTCTAACACGTGCACATGAGATGATAATTCCAGGACATTTGAGTAATGTGTTCATATGATGTGATTGAATTGAACGGAGTGGTGTGGGTGTTAAGTTACCCCTGAGCATAATTTGGATGGAATTACCACCAAAGAGTTGTTGTGGAGTAAGGTTGTTGTTTGCTGCTCCACCAGAAGGTGCACCATCTATTCCCTCTTCTCCACCTAAACCATCATCATCCATCTCAGTTGGTGCTGATGATGAATTGGTACTACTACTACGCTGTGTGGCATACAACAATGTACGTAATGCATCAGCAGCAGCCATTTCCATAACAGGTAATGCCTCACTTGGACGATTTAACAACTGTCCTAGTAATGCTGCATCATATTCACCAACATGAGCTAAATCAACATAGATGTAACATTGATTAGGATTCCAATCACTCAATCCTGAATCCTCTGCACCATCTTCAGGATTACTATCATTTGTAGATTGATGACGACGGTGCATACGAAGTAATCTATCTCGGTATATGTATCGATTGGCACCCTGTCTATAATTTCCTGTTAGTATTGTAAATTGTGTATTGTTAAAAAGTAACAAATGATATGTCTGATTAGTATAAAATTGCAATTTATAGAATACAATAACAAATAAATATTTTCAATGTAAACTACTTACTCAAAAACTCTCGATAATGACGCCGCAATGCATCGCTATCCACGGCACGTTCTTCTTCATCTTCAAGTCTACCATCTGTGGCAGCATTGGAGGTTGCACCTTCATCTGGTTGTTGCTGTTGAAGATTTTGATGTGAGTAGTATATCCTATCGGCGTCGAAGTCTGCCATTATTCTATTAAGTTATTAATAAAGAGTTACTATACCAATTCAATTTATATGTTGGCTAATACCTCTACCTAGGACAATAAAGTCGGTGCACAAGAAATAAATAATAAACAAATTAATCACTACACTCTCATAATTTTTGGAACTTAGGTATCCTTATTATCTTGCCTTGATAAGTAACAGTATTACCAGAATGGACGTTATATCACTATGTGCACACATCACCACCGGGCAAGCGAGTCAAGTCATGGTAATGCATTAAAAAGTGTTTCAAGATAGGCTCTACATGTTTGTTCTACATTTCACTTGGTTCTAAAATCACAGAATGCATGGGAATTAGATGAATGCATCGCTTTCATACATATCCAGCACCCACAAGGCTACTTCAACTTTTGTGGTAAGAACGATATGTAGTACTCATGACCCCTGTCATCTGTTGATACTTTTTGAGACGATTCCAGATAATCGATGTATATAGGAGAACTGACATCTTCATCATCTAGATCCTTTGGCTCGAGAAATGGAAACCATTCTTCAAGTCCTTTGTTGTCTATCATTTGTCCGAGTTGCATCTTCACTTTACGCCTTGCCAATACATATCCCATGCTCATATCCTCCATTTCAGCATTACCCCATAGAGAATGTTCCTCGTACATTTCACAACGGAGATTCCTTCCCTCTTCAGAGTTGAGTTCATGAAGAAGCCATGTTGAGCGCAAGAAATCATATGGGAAGATATTCTCCTGGTTAAATTCTTGATAATTTGGAGACCTTTGCATGTTTGTTCGTACCAAATGTGCTGTCTGCTCATAGAACTGAACTTGTGCCCTGATATCCTTCGTTTCCGCAATACCTGCGCTTTGCATTACAAAGCGAGCAAGATTCTTAACGCTACTAGTATCATACCCTTCCTCAAAAGAATATTTGTTCGTGAAGAAGACAGAGTGGCGATGTGGATGTGGTGGAAGCCATATATCTACATTTTCCTTTGTCTTCTCGTCTACAATTGTCTTCTTCTCCGGAGAGTTGCGTTCCTTCATCTCCAAGTGTTGCATTACACCCACAGCTTGGTCGGTTGTGAGGATAACTCTGCGGTGATTAACATACATTGCCTTCTCTACTCGTTCATTGAATAGATTTGTAGGAGATAATTTTGCCATCGATCTTTCATACTCAGGCATGGAGTACTGTGTTCCTGGTACAACAACAATTATCCACTGACCTTGTTTGTTGGTGCCATTCCATTCGTCCATTGGGTCGTTAGAACTCAATTCACTGGCATAGTGTAGTTGTGCCAACTTGCTAGATGAAGAGACGAATGCAATCTTACAAAACCATTGCTCCCATCCTTGACGGCCAGAAGGGGAAGATTGTTTCTCAAACACTTCCAACTCTGGACGCAGATCAACTGTGTACAAGACATAGGGGCAAGTTTGGGTAATTTCCTTTGTAGTTTCAATGACTGCATCCCATGGACTATCAGAGCACATCTCTCCTTGCCATCTACAACCTGATGCGCACGGTAAACTATGATACGAGAGTGTAGCTAGACTATCTTCGAGTAGATCTTGAAACCTTGAATATGCCGATACTGTTTCCTTCAATCCATACGGATATGCTTTTAATATTTGCCATGCTATCATGGTTTTGGTAGAGTCCTGTAAACTCGACTTGTGTGACCATCCGAGTAAATTCCAATTCCGTTCAGTGTCACGAGTAGCAATACCGGGGACATTGTTGTTGAGTAATGTCAGTGCTCTATCGATAGTAGGCCAAGCTTCATAATTTTCATCATGAGGGGGAATGAGTGTCTCCAACCTGTCTTTCATTTCTTCCATACTTGTCGTTAGCTTGGATCCAATACTAAATAACATTGGTCCGTTTGGATCAATCTCGAGATTGGTGTAATCTTTCTTGAACTGTAAAGCAGCGACAATTGCCGAGGCAACATCGTACACAAATGTGACTTGTTCTTGTGCTCCAGACATTGCTCCCTCTCGCTTTGCCGCGATGTTTAGTAGATCATACCGATCTCGATCTAGATGATATTTGGGCACGCCCTCAGTATCCTTCTCTGCCGCATTACGAATGGTACGTTCTACCAAATCATACATGAGTGATCCTGGTCGAGAGAATGGACCAAAGACATTAGGAACTCTCAAACCAACTGAATCAACTCCATAATGAAAGTAGTAAAAGGATGCCAAGACTTCCTTAACTAGACTTGACGTTCCATAGACTGAAGCTGATGGAGATGTACTGCCATTGGTATCACTGTGCATCGACACGCCAGACAAGTTTTCGGCCTCATTGGAACTAATATATACAACCTGGGGTTGACTCGTCTTCCCATTACTCACACTTTTAAAGACTTGTTCCATTGATAACATACTTTCAAACCGTCTCATCATGGCACTCTTCCCACCATCACTAAATGGTGACGCATCAACAACATCACCATAATCAACATGTTCTCCACGTCCCTCCTCCATGCCTGCCAAATGCACAATGTGTGAAGGTTTTAATCGACTAACCAAGTCAAAACTTTGATTCATACTTTCAAAACGGATCTCCTCACCAATCTTTGGATGTGGATGAATACCAAATACTGGTACCATGAGACGCTGAAAGCCAGGTACACGTCGTTGTAAGTACTTATATCGACTTTCTATCATATCAACACGATCATGCCGTGTATTTGGATAGGATGAATCGATACCGATAATGACTGTCACTCCACACTGTTCATACAACTGTAGAACAAGTTCCATTCCAACCTGAGATAGAACACCTGTAATTACTACACGTGATCGAGGACCAATATGTGCCGAGGGAGGGTAGTTATTCGGATTCATCTGTGAGGCTTCTTGGGCTTGAAGTCCACAGATAGGTGGGTACTGTTGCTGTTGCTGTTGTTGTGGCTGTGGATTGTCAATCTGTTGTAATCGACGGTGCACACTCTTGTTGATATTATTATTTCCATTGAGTCTACGACCACTTTCTTGGATGTTGTCATTATACAACACTCGATGGGCAGGTAGGTCCAATGTCAACTGTGGAGGTGTAAATGATTCGAGCTTGCCTTCTCTCTCTTCTTCTTCTTCTTCAGCAGTAGAAGCCTCGGGTACAACAGTTGGATAGACAGAAGGAGGTTTAGTCCTCAACCTACGCTGTTCAGCGCGATGTTTCAATAAAGACTGAACACGTTTCCTCTCAGCCTGCATATCAATATTAATATGAACTGGTACTTCATCATCAAGATACGCACTACTATGAGCTGCTACTAGATTATCATTGAAAGCAAAATTTTCACTTCTAACTTCTTGATGATTGGGTGGTAATGATGTTGGTAAATTCATCAACCAATCACCATTGGAGTTATCACCATTTGAACTACTTCTTGTACTACTACCATTCCATTGACCACCATTTAACAATACCTGCCGTATCTCAACAATGTAACCTAAACATGCCAATCCTAATGCAGCTGATAATATCAATAAACGATGTTTCGTGATTGAAACATGCACTTTAGTTGGACGTATTTGGTTGAAACTACGTGGTGGACAATTTGAACGATTTGTATCGGGTGATAACATTGCAAAGTATTCTTTTGTAGATGGAGACGTGCCATTATTGTTACTATTGTTATTGTTGCTGTTGTTAAAACGACGCTGTTGCAATCCAGTACGAGTTGTATAGGAGGATGAAGAACTTGAAGATGATGAATAGGCAATATCAGTAGCATTATCAGTTAAATTGGGTGGACTGGCAGGCTGTCTACCATCAATATTGAGTAGCTGATTAGCCGTTTTATTATGTTGTGTAGGTGTAGGTGAGTATACTCCATTGCCATTATTTGACCAACTATACTCAGCAAGTGAATCATCTGTAGCATGACGAGCTAATGATGTAGGGCTGATTTTATCATCTCGATCTTGAACATTCTGGAGTCCAAGTTGCTGGGTAGAATTATTATTGATGTTATGTTGTTGTTGTTGCTGTTTACTGTTGGTATTCATATTATTGTGTAGACTTGAACCATTATCATTTTTACTTGTAGACTTTGAGCCCTTACTACGAAGAGGACTATTTGTATGAGGGAAACGACGATTCATACCCAAGATTGTAGTAGTATTACTATTCTTTACAGTAGGTGAACCAATATTATTATGTTGTTGTTTGTTGTTTATGATTCTCTTCATTTTCATTGGTATAGTACTTTGTCATGCCAACGTCCTCTGAATTATATGCACTTTACCTCGCCGAACTATCTTTTACTTTCAAGAGGGATATTAGAGGCTTGGGTGTTGCTCGTCTTCGTCCTATCGATTGCCGTGCCGCCGACTTGTATGGTACAGCAAAATAAACCGTCTCATATTTTTCTAGGCGTATTGTTGCAAAGTAAATCGAAAATACGGCTTCGTTAGTCGAAAATCTTACGAAATCAGATGATTTTGATTTTGGCGATCAAACCATCGATTCCCGATGAAGAAAGGAAAACTTGCCACCGCAAATCATGATCTTGCAACACGCTAACACCCCTCATTATTTTGTTTACTAAACAAAACGCAACATCTTTCCAAAGGTTAGTCTTCTCCATCGTCAATTAATTGCTTGTGTTTATTGATTAAATTAATTGTGATCACATCTTATGCACAACTAACAATTCTTCTTCCTCCTCTCATTCATCGCAACACAATCTCAACAGATCTAAACAAATCAAATTCAAAAAATAATATAATATATCATGACTTCCAACGTTGTTGATTTCGAGGACATCCTCACTAATGGCTTCTCTGATGCCAACACATCTATTCGCAGTGGAGTTCGTGCACGATGGGAACGCAAAAAGCATGAATCATCAGACAATTTAATAGTTGACCGTGAAGGTTCGTCGTCATCCATCACCACGGCAGTGGATGATAGAAAGTCCACGCTAAGTGATCGATTCATCCCTAACCGTGCAGCTATGGATATGGAAAAGAGTTCCCATGCTATTCTATCACATGAATCATCATCATCATCGTTTGGTGATAGAGATGCCGCCGAGGTATCCGAGGATGAAGAGCTAACAATGAACTCCGTAACATCTGACTTATCTGAATATAAATCATCTGTACTTGGTATTGATGATTCAAACAGTCGTATCCTAAGCTTTGCCGATAAGGCCCCTGCTCCCAAGGGTGATACTGTTAACAATCTTGACGTTTTATACTCGGCTTCTACCACATCACGGAAGAATAAGAGTTCAACGAAACTTGTTAGCCGTCACATCCCCTCGGCACCCACCCGTATCCTTGATGCTCCTGATTTACTTGATGATTATTACCTCAATTTATTATCATGGTCTGATACTAATGTATTGGCCGTGGCCTTGTCTCAGACGGTGTACCTATGGAATGCCGAGACTGGACAGATTGATGAATTGTGCAATGTCGAGGATCAGGGTCCTGATGCACACATCTCTAGTGTGTCATGGATTCAAGAGGGTGGTGGACATCTTGCTGTTGGTACATCATGGGTAAGTTTATTTATATTGTGCTATCTTGTCGTCTATTGTTGTTTGTCGACACTATACTAACATTTCACCTCTTTCTTACCAACATACACTTCACAACATTACAACAGGGAAAGACAATGCTTTGGGATGTACAATCTCAAAAGCAACTCCGTAAAATGGATGGGCACTCTGACCGTGTTGGAGCCCTATCTTGGAATCGTCATATCCTCTCAAGTGGTGGTAGAGATAATCTCATTATCAACCATGATGTTCGTATTGGCGATCACAAGGTTGCCACTCTTGCTAATCATACACAAGAGGTGTGCGGCCTTGCCTGGTCACCCGACGGTATGACTCTTGCTAGTGGTGCTAATGACAATAAGCTATGTCTATGGGATGCAGCCACATCTTCCAACTCTCGACCTCGGTATGAGCTCACTGATCATCAAGCGGCAGTTAAGGCCTTGGCCTGGTCTCCTCATGAGCGTAACTTGCTTGCTACTGGAGGAGGAACTGCTGACAGGTGTATCAAGTTTTGGAACACTCAATCTGGATCAATGCTCCAATCTGTTGATACTGGTTCACAGGTTTGTGCATTGCAGTGGAATCCATACGAGAAGGAAATCCTTTCCTCTCATGGATTTGCTAGAAACCAGCTTTGCCTTTGGAAGTACCCTACCATGGCCAAGGTGAAGGAGCTTGATGGCCATACTGCCCGTGTCCTTCACATGGCTGTTAGTCCTGATGCATCTACGGTTGTATCCGCCGCTGCCGATGAAACTCTTCGTTTCTGGGAGATATTTGCTCCCCCAAGCAAGTCTCATACTGGAAAGCGAAGTGCATCTGACCTCCCTGGAGGATCCAAGAGCAAAAAGCTTAGCAGGACCATGCACATTCGTTGATCGTCTCTCATTTCAAGAGAGAAGATTATATTATTCATATCATTTCATTGTATATTCATCTGAATGAGACCACGCATGCGTCCCTGAGAGTTTATTTGCCATCTATCCCGAGTAGCATATTATGAGGAAGTTCTACCCATATCATATCAAAATCAATCTTTTTTTCCCAATGACTCTGTTATGAGCACTCGCTCTGAGCATCATATCTCTCCCTTTAAGAAATAATTTCCCCCCTCTCTCTCAAGGTTCAGTGTGGTTCTTTTCAGAACCTACTACCTTAACATTTCACAAAGAAACACAAAGTTATAGGTCAGGTCAACCCAAGTATGTTTGTATATGTCTTATCTTTTCTAACCTTCTCTCTTCACTTCTATATAATTGTGTTTGAGATTTAAATGAGATTATTGAGCTGAAGTGGAAGTTTGAAAGTTGTGTGTGGAAATAGGAAAAGCAACAGATTTGCTATTAGATTATGAGTAGATGATAAAGATTAGAAAGTAATTGGAGAACTACATTTTCATATTCTCTGTCAACCCTACCAACATCCCACTCTAAGGAAAGAAAACAGTCAAAAAGTGGATGTGAAAGTGTAAGAAGGGCCTATGGTACAATGAATGGTTATGATAGTGTTCTGTGCCCTTTGATACACCATCTTGTTGTAGCTCCACTGTGGGTGATGCATATGCTTCAAAACAGTAAGTTGACACCCAAACGTACGAATCGAACCCAAGTCCTTACCTATATATGGGATGGCTTTGAAAAGCACTGGCAGGAAAATAGAGCACAACAAAGTAGTGTGGTTGACACCCAAACATATGAAGCAATCAGCTTGATTTCCCTCCAAAAGTAGTGGGATTCTCTTGTCTTCGATGTGTAGAAGCCGAGTATAAAACGTCAAGATTGTTAACAGTATCACCCTTGGGAGCAGGGGCCTTATCGGCAAAGCTTAGGATACG
>Ga0214480_100858_pt1 | contig 14640 bp, 10 predicted proteins | sample M1_20Mar14CPVII9_3_FD_165042 | JGI IMG/M metagenome (GOLD analysis project Ga0214480, IMG submission 165042) | Marine eukaryotic communities from Monterey Bay, California, United States - M1_20Mar14CPVII9sort6BwellE17 | ecosystem: Environmental > Aquatic > Marine > Unclassified | place: USA... | reverse complement strand
CGTCGAGCGTTATCTTCTACTACAACTTTGACAATGTCCAAACAAAATAGTAACAGCAACGAATTGAATATCCATTGGTTTCGCCAGAATGATATACGGTAAGCTCTTGTTGATTGAGAGATTGATGATAGGATACCGATAGACGATGATGATGGAGATATAAATGCAGAAGATAAACGTGAGAATGATAGTAGCAGTAGTCCAGTACGGGGCGTCATCCCGTTGTTTAGTAGGGCGTTACTAATGATGATGGATCGATGAGTAAGATTATGAAGAGATAAGCAATGCGCTGACTTGTAACAACATGAGTCCTCCTAGCTAATGACTAAGACATGTGTAGGTATGTGTTAGTTAGATACGATGATAGATGAGTCAGTTCAGCAACAATTGACTGCATATCTATCCCTCTATGGATGGTAGTATTATTGAAAGCAGCTACAGTTAAAATGGTCTCGTTTACAGCGGCAGTAACCGCTCTCCTAGCGGTGGTGTCAACTACAAATGGGTTCACATCTTATACATCAAATAAAAGATCAGCGAGTACGATATTGCAGTCTACAACTTCTTCGGAATCATATCAATTTCAGCGCTCTTTACTTGAAGCACAGCTTTCAAACAGTGCAACACCAGCTGATCATGTAGTGACATCAATCAATGGATCCACTGAAGAACAAACAAGTACTGCTAACAATAGTATTGCAACGCAACAAACACAAAATGCAATCTTACGAATTGCAGCATCGACAGATCGTGGTCAATATACAAATCCAACACAAAAAGATCAATTTGCACAATTAATATCGTCATTAGAATCCAGTTATGAAACTCAAACTGCAAAAGAAGAAGGTACTATTATCCCATCATATCATACAGGTACATGGGAACTAATATATTCTAATACACAACTCTTTCGCAGTTCACCATTCTTCTTGGCTGGTCGGTCAACATGCAAAACTGAAGAGCAGGCGGCTCAATATGATTGGTTTTGTAATATGCACAGAGCGGCATTGGCAATTAGTAATATCGGAGTAGTAAGACAGGTCATTACGTCGGAGGGCAAGATTATCAATGAGTTCAATGTCAAGGTAGGAGCAATTCCTTTTCTTAGTGACTTTACTCCATTCAAATACTCTGGAGGATTGCCATTAACAATTGATGGAGCAATAGTTAGTACTGCTGATGTAACAACAACATCTAATTCGAACGAACTCGAACTATTCATGGATACAGTCGAGATTAAAGGAAGTAACATTCCTTTGTTAAGAAACTGGCTGGACAGAGATAATGTTGCATTGAAGAGTCGTGGATTGTCTAAGATATTGGAAGATAATGTCAGTGCTTACGAAGTACCGAAGCCAGTGCTACAGACTACCTACATCGATGATAATATGCGCATAGTGAGAGATGTTGATGATAACATCTTTGTTTATGGTAAGGTTTCCGATAGTCAAGAATCTACTGACTACTCAGGCGTTCTAGCTGACTTGGGTATTGTCTCATTGTTGGAGGGCTTCAACGATGCAGTGACGAAAATCTATCTGTAAATATTGTAGGTTGATAGGATAGTATGTTTAGTATGTGTTAAAAGTATAGTGAAAATGAGGTATATGTATAAGCCGTCAAAGGAATCGTTTCATGAAACTTAGTACAACTTGCATAACCTTCTTGTTGTCATGATTCGTAGTGATATCTTTCAACTCTGTACTTGAATCGCACATGCTGTTCCATTCAGCAGCCAAAGATTTCTTTACATCTTTGGCGTTGGTTGAGTCGTTATTAAAGATTAGTATACAGTTACTCTCAACATCGAGGTCTTCACCACGAGCACCATAGTTGCCTGATCCAACAATAGTTGCCTGTAGTGATGATGAATCATTGATTCTTTCAGGTTGTTGTTCATGTTGATTGTCTTTGCTGTGTGTAGATGAAGTTAACCATAGGCCCTTGGCATGAAACGTCCAGCCAGATCTCTCATACAAAAGTACCTTTCCGCCATTTGATATAATCGATTTAGCTATTTCTTTCACCAAAGTCATGAATGCCTCCGGTATTGTAGCTTTGATACTGTCCAAGAATCCAGCCCTTCCTCTTTCAGAGTCGACTGCTTTTGACGAAGCAAAGCCATGAGAGATAGTCCCGGCAGTTAATATGTAAGCATTTCCAACACTATTCCGTCGCTGACCAAACATATTCAATACCGACATTAATTTTGGTGTAAGGTTAAGATATGCACTGGACAAGCGTACAGATACTGAGTCGTCACTATTCAGAGCAGATAGAAGTAGGCATCTCGTCACTTCACTGTCTGATGGAAACTTAGGTGCTCTACCAAGAACTGAAGTTGGCATTTGAAATGTGGGCACAGCCCATGCTATTATTTCATCTTCTCTCTCATTGTCTTTCAACATATTGTAATTGTAATTGCTTCCATCAAAAAGATTTATCAATGAATGTTCAAGCTTTTGCTTCCTTTCCATCTCATCTTTGATTGAAAGCAATGAAGATAGCTTGTCTGTTCTTTCATTTGAGTTACCATCATATCTGATTGCATACTCAGACAACACATCTATCAAATCTGCGTACCAATCTACAAGACCTCCGCCTCCATTTGTAAATAGCATATATCGGTCGAGACGATCACTAAAGTAGCTTTCCGATAGATTAGCACCACTTAATATCAACTCGTCATCAACAATGTAACATTTGATATGAAATACACCAGCTACCTCATCAAGTGGTGATGGTAATATTGTACATAAGCGTTTATCATTAACATGAAATAGGAATAGGCCATTTCTATTGTGATTTTTCTGCTGTTGTAGTGGATTACTATTCTTCTTCACGTATGTATCTATTCTTGAATGTATAGCCTTTGCAGAGTTTGTTATTTGAGTATTACTATTACCAGATGATGCTCCATGAGATTGAGTATTCTTATTCGTAACAGATACCTTTCTCAGTGCACGATTTGCATCTAATAATACCTGTACTTTATTCAGATTATTATTGGTTGTGGCATAATGTAGTGAATCTAGCAGTTCATCTTCTTTGCTGTTGCAATTACTACGATCAACTGACAAGTCTGTAGATCTACTACCGACACCAATATATAACGATGCCAATACTATACGATTTTGAGCATATCTGATCTTATTACAAAGATAATTATGAAAGTCAGAAGGTGTTGCAACATCATCATTTTTGTTAAATTTGCCAAAATGATATTGCTTTAGAGGAAAGCATGGGAGCTGGCTGTTGGTATATCAGAATGCAGAGATAAGTATGTTATTTGTGCATCATGAAACATTATACATACTTACTTAATTGCTGGCCGAGATTTTGATAAAGAGTTAACTACCCCACTCCCTAGACCTCGAGAAGCTCTAATGAGTTGTTTTGTCAATAAATGATGCCGTCCGGTTGCCATTTGTCAGCCATAGATGATAGAGTTTATCAGCAAGAACCTCAAATTTCCTCGGCCGTCAGAGGACCACCACATTTGGTATCCTTTATAGGATTAATATGCTGGGGTAGCTCTCGTATCAACTGGCTATAGAAAAGGAGTCTGAGAAGCACATCCTATCAGGGCATTAGCTTGATATCAGACCATGATATAAAGGTCGTTAGTGAGCGAATCTTTCACTCCATGCGGTATCCTAGAGAAAAGAAGTATAGTGATAACTGCACTCATCTTAATCTAATATCTGTACATATTCTACTTTTAGCTATTACATGTGATCATAACCATCTTCTTCTTTCAGCTGTATCACTCCCTCTTTCACTGAAGCTATTCGCACTACACTCTCAACCGGTATATTGTACCCCGATAGTTGTTTTCTACCTGCATCATACTCTTTCTCAAGTATTACACCCACGCCGACGGGAGTAGATCCTGCCTCCGATATAATCCGAAGTAATGCCTCTTGACTAGAACCACTAGAAAGGAAATCATCAATAATCAGTACACGATCATCTTCATCGAGGTGATCTTTGCTTACTAAAAGTTGTTGGTCTTGTCCTATCGTCTTCGAGTTGTAGCCGGCATCGAATGTGTCAGCCATTACGACTGATCTTTGCTTCCTAGCATATACAAGGGGTACCTGAAGGTACTTTGCAATTGGAATAGCAACAACCAAGCCAGTTGTTGCAATTGTTAGAATCTTGTTTGGCTTGACTTTCACAAACCGCTCTGCTAACTCCTTTCCACAGCTGTCCATCAAGTCTACATCTACAAATGCATCCATAAACGAACTAACATCTATAATATCATTTGGAAGTACCTTTGCTTCCTTGAGTACACGATCACGAAGCTTGATACTTGTATCGCTATATGTGCCGGCACTTGTAGCATCGTTAACTTTGTTATGAAGCCATTTTTGATATTGTAAATCTAATGCCAATACTAATGATTTAAGCATTGAGTTGATGGCTGATGACATGGGTATAAAAGTCCTCATTGATCCACTGTAGTATAAATCACAGTCCAATTCGCCATACTCAAATATCTCCATCTCCCCATCGTAGAAGCAGACACATGATCGATAACGAGTTGTTCTTGTTGGCTCTGAGAAAGGAAGGAGCGATTGCACAACATGATCGACATGCTCTCCGATGTTATTGAATCTGTAGCCAGTAACTACTCGTGGACTCTTTTGACCAGCTTGTTGTTGTTTTATCTTCTTTCCATTTACACCTACTTCATTCGTCTTATCCATGTCTTCTGGCCTCATCGGTTCAATTTCAAAGCTTGTCCTTGAAGCGATACAAGGCAAGCCCGTTACTTGGTAGACTTTTCTTGCCTTGTAACTTGCAATATCTTCGATACTACGATATCCATCCGATTCTTTATCATCTGATCCACTTCCTTCGTCCCAGTCATCAAAATTATCTGCAAACTGTATTCCATAGTTACTAAATATACCTTTTGCTATCTTCATACAGGGCGTATCAATTGCCGCTGCCCACATGGTATCAAAGCCCTGTAGTTCATCAGGTGGGCGACTGAAAAATGCTTCTGCCTTTGGATTCACTGCCGCATTCTCTAATCGAGGAGATGTGATACTTATTGATGCCAGTGATTGTTCATATTCTTTCTCTTCTTGTTGAGCTTCGGCTTGAGATTCCTCCTCTTCATCGTAGTCCAATGTGAATTCTTTGAGCTCATCTACAATCTTCATTTTCCTTTCCAGCTCCTTTTGAAATACTGTTGGACCACTGTTGTCGTCTGTAGAATCCTCATCTTGTTTAGATTGGCCGTATCGATCCCAAGGTTCATCCGAGAGTGATGCATCAAAATAAGGAGATGATCCTCCAACTACACTCCCATCAACTCCATCACCCATTATCTCGCGTTCTAATTCATCCAATTGTCTATTTAGTTCTGCATTCTCCTCCTCTAATGTTGGATCTTCTCCTTCCCAGAGAGATGGGTCATTTCGTAGCAATCCTGGTGGTAAATCTTCGTCATCTTCGTCATATAGATAGTTGTTAGATACTGCAAATGCCGAGTAGGAAGATAGCACCGCATCTGCACTACGCTCTTCTGCAATGGATACACCAGGATTTTTCATAGACATTTGTGTATTAGATCCAGGACCCATGTAATCATCTGTTTGTTGTTGAGATGCAATCGTTGAAGACATTGATGCACTACTGTTATCTTCTGTTGTTTTGCCCACCATGTCGATAGGAGATACATCACCAAAGTTATCGTTCGAGAATGATCCCATACCACTCTGATTGATTAATCGTCTTCGTTCCATTTCACCCCAGAATACATCCTCGGCACTAGCATTTTTATCTACATCATCATACCATTCATTTTCGGGAGAATCATATTTATCTTTTCGACGTTTGGCAGCATTTATTAGATGTGTACTACTTATCTGTTGATGATGAGATTGATACCTACATGATGTAAAGGCTTCGGTATATATTATGAGTGTGATTAGTAGTATATAAGCTACTTGATTGGTGGCCATTATGATATTATTGTGATATATTTTTTGGATTGCAACAATATGCGCGAGGCAAGTGTAAACTTCCACCCTTTTTATATGATCCGAATATGAAGCAACACTGACCTATATATGAAGAACTAAACAATGACTATTGCAATCTTATACATCAGTCATCACCCATTCCAATCTCTCTCTAATCACTCTATCTCATTCGTCACTCGTTAAATTTACGTAAAACACTCTCATAATTTTGTCGGTATCCCCTACCCCACCCGTGACAGTGCCGCATTCGCCAATTGCGGATCCACTAGAGAGTTTCCAGTGCTCTTTCTTCGATTGTTTGGTTTGATAATAATATCGGTCTCTCAATAACATGAAATCTTCTTCTGCTAACAATCACATCAAAAACAACATCAAAGATGATGACATTCTACAACAAAAGCTACAAAACTTTACAGTCCGACATACCTCACATCATATACCATTAGCATTAGTAACATCTGGTGGTACCTCTGCCCCGCTTGAACATAACTGTGTACGATATCTGGATAATTTCTCCACGGGTAATCGAGGTGCTTATGCAGTTGAAGAGTTTTTGAAGCGTGGTTATGCAGTGATACATTTGAAGAGAGAGGGTAGTGTTGCACCATTTGGTAGAGTATTGAATAATGTATTAAAGTGCGGAAGAGATGGATTAAACTTTGACTCTTTGGGTTCGTTATTTGATTGCATAGATGGAGATAATAATAATGATGATGCGTTACTTGACTTTGGGCTGCAAGATATAGATGAAGAAGATGAGTATGAAGAGAAGAAGAATACTACATCTGCTGATCCATGGATGTACTCAAGTAGCAATAGCAATGAACAAACACACCAACAATATCCAAAGCAACAAACAAAGTCTAGAAGATCGAATCATAGAGGTGAAGTATCAATCAATCCAAAATTGGCACAATCTTCCATCCTTCAATCGACAGTGCGTCAATATAAACATATCAAACAACAAGGAATGCTCATTACAATAAACTTTCAAACAGTAGATGATTATCTACACAAACTACAACTCTGCTCTGAGGCAATCAACATGTGTGGAACATTAGGATTAGTCTACCTTGCCGCGGCAGTCAGTGACTTCTATATACCACAAGAGAAGAGGGCACTGCATAAGATTCAAAGTAGAGACTATGGGATCAAATCGCAGGCATCTTCATCGATAGAATCATCATCATCAGGAGATGAGAGTGGTAATACTGGCGACAACAACAACATTGAGAATACAATGCAAATTGAAGAAGATAATACACTCACTCTAAAGCTCTATCCAGTACCTAAGGTTATGCCCACACTAAGAAAAGAGTGGTGCCCTAATGCATTTGCCGTCAGCTTTAAATTGGAGACAGACTCAACGATATTACAACAAAAGGCAGTACTGGCAATGAAAAGAAATAATGTACACATGATAGTTGGAAATGAATTGTCAACTCGATATGAGAAAGTTTTTATTCTATCTCACAAGATTGATGGCTTTGATAATGATGTAATAGATGGAGAAGATGATAAAGCAGATCTACCAGAAGGGTATCATATTGCAAAGGTCACTGCTGATAATGTAGATGAGCTTGAGCCTGCCACAATTGAGTATGTAGTACGACGCCATTTTCATTACATTTCAACAAACATAAATGGTTGTGCTGATGGCGGTACTACAATGCCCAACGTGACGTCTGCTGCAGAAATGATAGCCTGCCAAGTACTACAAGCAAAGTCGATACATGAAAAGCGTATTGTAAATACCTATCGACAATTGCAATATGAGACTTTAAAGAGTCGTATTGGGGAGATTGCATGGAATGTTTTTGGTTCAGCACTAGGAATGTGTATATCGTATGGCATTGGTAGAATGATACAGAGTAGACAACACTAATAGATGGTGATAACACCAACAATATAGTCAGGTTTTGATCTGTTGATCTTTCGATATAATCTTGTGTAAACTGTTGTTTAGATAGAGATACTACCCGAAACCAAGTGATATTGTTGGGTGCGACCATCTTTACTACATAACCAACCTCAATAACTGTACCCAACTCTATGATATCTGATGGTCACGTATCCGTCCAAATCTCAACCTTTCCTTTGGTGTGAATCTGAACCAAATGGCTACCAATAATAATACAATAAAACAACCAACCCCCTTTCCCCATAAATACAACCCACCTAACTGACTAATAGAAAGCAAACCAATAGTAATTTTACTCCTTATCCACATCAATTGGTCGATATAATACCATTAATAACTTTCCCGTATTATACTTCATTCCACCCTTAACAGATGCATGAACATTATTCATTGTATCCATCCATTCGGCTTCGTCGTCCTTTGGCATACGAATGTATCCCTTGTAGGCAATGTAATTAAATGCTTCCTCAAAGAAATCAAAGTAACTATTATTTGTATTGTTTATTTGGTAATTAATTAATTGTGTCGTATGAAGGTCGTGAATAGATGGTAGGAAAAAATGAGCATAAGATATGTCATAAAAACTATATACAATACAATACAATACATATAATATTAAACTTACACACGCTGTCCCTTTTCCTCACGAACTAAGAAATCACCCTTCTCAAATCCTGAACTAATAGTAGCAATGGAAACACATGTTGATGTAGAAGGACCTTGATGATGTTGATCTGACTGCATTCTCGAAGGTGTGTCTGGGTCTGATTTAATTAATGCCAATGATGCCATGATTGCTTATTATAGTGTTGGTAGTGGTATATTAAAGGGCTGGTTAGGAGATATTAGCACTTAAGCATTCTCGTCCGTTTGATCGCTTATTGAAGCAATCTGGCCTCTAGCTAACTCAACTCACACTTCCTCCATCATGGCCGCTACCACCTCTCCTAAGGCACAGCCATTACCAAAATGGCAATCAATAACACTCCCCCTAATAGCAGGTCTACTCCATCTACAAGTTTTCTATTATGCTGCCGTACATTGCATCTTCCGTGCTTACTTCAAATCATCATCTAATGACGTGATATCCTCGGATGAATTTCGTAATGAATGTTTCTTGTTAGACAGAGCTATTTTTATGGCATATGTCTTTGATTTGTTATGTTGTTACTTTAAGGTTATACCTTTCTCGAGTAAGTTTATGATTGTTGTTGTTGTTGTGTGTTGCAATGTTTATCTTCATTTTTCATATCTTACTATATTAATCTCTAACACATCACATGATATCAAACCATCAACACAATATATTATACAAATAGGATGCAACTGTTCACGAGATATCATCGGACATCACGTACCAACATTACTGATGGCATTACCACTAGCAATACCACTATGGAGCGGTACTAACTATCTGCGGAAATGGGAAATCACATCATTTGATATATTAGAAAATACAACTAATGACGAACAACTACGTACGCACTTCATTAATTCATACACCTTAGCATCAGGATTCGCCTACATTAGTTCATTAAATGAAGTATTTATGTGTTTTCAACGTGTCGAGATGAGCTTGGCAGGAGTGCATTCCTTTCGGGACATACCATCCATGTCGAAGAGGAAACGGTTCTTTACTAGTCATAGCTTCTGCTGTATTCATATTATGAAGCACAAGTTGTTGAACTTTCAGATAAATGCAGTGAAGTACGGGGTACAGCAGATGATTGAATGGACCTTTGGAGGTTTGACTAATGTTGACGAGTCTAAGAAGATGGCCATAGTTGATGTTATTCCTTTCCTGTTTGATAAGGTTGAATCGGGTGGAGATCATCAACACAACCATTCGTCTACTATTGGAGACAACGAGCAAAGAGATGAGGAGGAGGAACAACATGACGATAATGAACATAGAGTGGAAGATCGGAGGTGATTGGGGTACATTATCTTATGTTTCGGAGCGGAGTCATAGGTTGAATAATCTATTCATTTTAAAAACTTTACTTTAGTCTCTTGTCCTTATCCTTAGGTGCTGTAATCTCCAGCAAGAGCTGTGTATGTCTAAACACCAACCACATATATATTATACAAATCCATTGCCCAGTCCTCACAACTCCTCTCCTTAGCCAATTTGTCCTGCCCTTTCCCTAGCCATGAGGTCCTTAATAGTAATTGTCTTAGGTCCATCCGACTTATCAACTGTCTTCAAGTTTTGTGTGCACTTACTGCAGCTCTCAACAACAGCCTTGAAAGCTGGGGGGGATTCACGCTTGATAAAAAACCTTCCTTTCTTTACATAGCCACCATCTTTGTTATTCAAACATTTTGTGAGATCCCGTTTACCTACACCCTCTCCATCACCATTAGGTGGTTGATTAATATCATCAGTCTGAAAGAAGTTTTTGATCTTTTCGTTCACACTACCCTTTCTTTTTGAATCATCTTGTGGACAATAGATGGGATTCTCCATGTCAATCTCATCCTCACTATCAACCAAATAGACATGACATTTCTGGTTGTATGAGTTTACATTATCATCTCCTGCATCCTCTGCCGAAATCACATGAGTGGTTTGGAGAGGCTTGTTGCGAAGAGAGCATGTCTTGTTGGTACATTGGACGAGAATGGAGGAATGATCTTCGTTATTTTCATCAAACTCGATCAGGTTCCACTTCTCCACTCTTTGTTTCAACTTAGTTGCCTTAAATTTGGCAATCGCTGCCTCTTCATCACGCAAAGACGACCAGAGTAAGTGAATCATAGCTTTTAGTACCACCCCAGTGATTGATAGTAGTGGGTTCGGGATGTTAAATGCCTTGGAGATAGTTTCACTGAAATAGAGAGAGAGTCGAGTGATGCAGATGAGGGAGGTACGGTATCTTTTTGGTATCCTTTTTTATGCTCACGTGATTCTATCCGTGACGTGATTGCACAATAGGATGTGCGAGTGGATAGCTTCAACTTACCTGAACACCTTGAGATAGTCATGAGCAGACTCAACTCTGCCTCCCATCCGTGCCGTTGATGTATGAGCGAGTCTTCCAACTTTAGTTGACAATTGAACTACCATGTTCGGATCACACATCTCGGGATACTTCAAGTAGTACTCCCATGCTGGTTTCCCAAAGAAGATGATCACACGCAAATTAGGAAAGAAATGTGTCAACAAAGCAATCATTTGAGCTGGCATAATGCCCAATTCCTCCCTCAACTTCAAATACTCTTCATACTTTTTCCTTCCCTTCTTTGTATTTATCTTATTCCGTGAACAGACATCTGAATCAAATAGAAACGGCACGATATCACACACGGCAACACAACTGAAAAGCAATGCGACAGCAACCACCAAATGAATACCATATACCATAACTACCGCCCTTGTCATTATCCAGAAGAAGATATTGAGTGTATAAACCCTAGGCATACATAGTCCAAGACAATGCATAATACCAAGCTCTACAATAGCCCATTTGACATTTGGGGGGTAATGGCCAATGATCAATATCCTCACCGCCTTCCTCCACTTTGATAAGGTATGAAATCCAGCAAATGTAAATCCTAACTTCTTCCCCTTCTTTTTCATTGCCTTAACTAGCGGTAGTTCGTCAAATGCTTTCATGATATCTTCGTCATCAATACCATCTGCTTTTTCATTCCACCATATAAGAAAGGGTGGTAATTCCCATGGCTTACAACTCATATATTGGTGGAAGAAATGTGGTTTGTGGGTTGAGACTAACTTGCGGGGTTTGAGGGTTGTCTTCTTCTTGCTACCTTTAATAATGTTTGCAATATCCTTGTCCTCTAAATCACCTGCCGCACTCTCATCTTCGTCGCTACTATCATCTTCCTCGCTACTATCATCTTCTTCGTCGCTACTCTCCTCTTCCTCGCTACTCTCCTCTTCATCTTCATCGCTACTCTCCTCTTCATCTTCATCGCTACTATCATCTTCGTCGCTACTCTCCTCTTCGTCTTCGTCGCTACTCTCCTCTTCCATCGGCACGATATTCTCATCATCATTATCGTCGGCAGGTGCAGTAGGTACCGTAGTAGCCGCCGTTGATTGCTTCTTTTGTTTTGCAACAACACGTGCTGGTTGGCGGCGTTGTGGTTGTGGCCGTACTTTCTTGGTTGATTTTGATTTACCCAATGGTTTAGGTTTACCTTTGGTGGACCTAGTTCTAGGTGCGGCGGATGCCCTATTTTTCCAGGACGGTGTGACGTCGCCTGTGTTAGGGTGAACATAGGCGAAACCAAATGATAACAGAGGAACCAAACAACGGCGTGCATTGCTGAAACAACGGCGTGCCTTGCTGCGTTTCTTACGAGGAAGATCATCATTGTTGTCTTCTTCTTCGGTATCGTTTAAAGAGAGAGATCCACTATCCGAAGCATCGTCAGGAGGTATAGCCCAAGATGGTGACGCGAACGACTCGTCATCTTGTAAATCAATGATGATGTCGACATAGGCAGCAGTATCCTTCTTGGGGTTGTATATCAAATAGGAGAACAGCACTAATAGGCCGCCACCAAGAACCACAAAATCCCAAGCCATCGTGTGGTACTGTCTGGTTGGATCGTCGTTGATTATCGTTTTGTTTTATAAGGCGTTATGCAATAACTCTGGTAGTGTTTGCGTTGTTGTAATCTGAGTAATCGTATAAAGTGCTCCCAACAAAGAAATAATTAGATCAATTGACTGCCAAATGACTGGATAAATTACGTTTAAAATGGTTATAAATACGAAAGAATATAACCACAACTTGGATATTTAACGTTGTTAAAAGGTAAAACACATTGAAATATATCCATTCTAAATTCCACGAATAACACGTGAATCACTTGAAAGAAACAAACACAATAGGCAATGGGCAATCGTGTCCTCCTATAAATCTTCAACTTCAGTACCGCAATAACTTCTAACTTCTAACAATAATCCACGTATATCTCCACTCTCCACCCTATCTAATAAAGAATAACCTCTCCTACTATACGGTCGGGATGAAACAATCCAACCTTTTCATCTCTACTATCAAGACTGATTGAAGCATTGTCACCACGTAGATCAATCCTGCCATCACTCTACGTAAGAAAAATAAAGATGAAATAAAGACAAAGAATTTAGCAGTGGCATATATCAATATCAACACAAAATAAAAGAAACAACGCACCTTAACCTCCTTCACCCTTTTCACAATATAATTCCTAATCAATCGCTTATTACGACCCATCCAACTACGCTTCGCGATTGCCAATACAATCATACGTTTCTTAATACGTCCTTTGATTGGCTTTACCCAATAATTAGCACCAGGTTTAACATTTGGCCACATTGAGAAATCCTCAACAATACCATCAGCTGTGCCTAGAAAACGCTGAGCCTTGAGAAGCATATTAAATAATATTAGTAATAACGAAGAAGAGAGAGCTGGTGAGGTGAGAAAATGAAAATCAAAGAGTAGTTACTCGCACACGAAAATAAAAAATTAATTCCCCTACCTATTAAAAATATCAAGAAGAGATAGACGCATTAACACGTCGATGTAAGATAGCCGAAAGTAACTTTGTTCAGTTATATCAACCATTATATGAATGTGTTGATCCGGCTGTTGTTTTAGTGGATGCTATACGGCTAATGGAAAGTAGAGATTTGTTAAAGGCAATGGAAGAATTGAAAGCTCAGTGACGTGCAATGCCTTAAGGGAAGAGTTGCGTATGAAGGAAGATTCCATATCAAAAGAACGACGATCATTACGAACTACCATTGGTGCGTTAGAACGAGAACATGATGATTGATTGTCCATTGAAAGATGTATGTGGTGTTTGTTTCTGCTGCTTTTAATCTATATTGAGATGATAAAAGCAGTGTTTAGTACTTAGAGGGCTGATCGGCGGCAGTAAATTAAATAAACTGGCTGCTCTGAAATTTTAGGAGTGCACCAAAATTTATCCCTTGGGGCATTTGTTGGACCCAAACAACTCCCTCTCTGGTTCAGTAATACTGACTGGTAGATAGTTCTGTCTATTTGAATACAAGCTGATAACATATGGTCAATATCTCATCTAATATTTTACATTACATACAAACATACGACCAATTCGCTCCCTTATTCAGCAGTAGGAGCACTCTTGCTCTTGTCCATTTCTTCTCTTAGTCGCTTCACCTCCTTTTCAAGGGAATCGTTCTCTATTTGCAGAGCTGCAACTTTTGCTTTCAAATCACTATTCTCGTTCTTTAGCCCTGTAATCTCAGATACCAACATTGTTGTGTCAGTATTGTCCTCAACTTCTTCATTCATACCATTATCATCCATTGATGTCACATTGTCGGGAGCTTTCTTCTTCTTTGGTGCTACTTCTTTATCCTCGTCTTCTTCTTCATCAGAGCTCGAACAAAGGTCAATCAGATCGTCCTCCTCTGAAGTCTTCTTGCTGGTATTTGCTACTTCATCAGTGCCCGAGTCTTTACGGGCGTCGTCATCCTCATCCTCAGACTCTGAATGTGAATACTTGCCAAATCGTTGGGTCGGAATAGATTCTCGAGACGATGCCCTTGATCCTTTACTTTTGGCAGGTTGACGGGTGGCACCTTTCTTCTTTCCAGACTCCCAGGCATCCATATTATCTAGTTGTTTCCTCTTGGCAGGTTGCTTTCCTTTTGTTGTTGATTGTTTCTTTTTGGTAGGTGATGGAGTATCGGCTTTCGATGAAGCG
>Ga0214480_100857_pt1 | contig 14648 bp, 11 predicted proteins | sample M1_20Mar14CPVII9_3_FD_165042 | JGI IMG/M metagenome (GOLD analysis project Ga0214480, IMG submission 165042) | Marine eukaryotic communities from Monterey Bay, California, United States - M1_20Mar14CPVII9sort6BwellE17 | ecosystem: Environmental > Aquatic > Marine > Unclassified | place: USA... | reverse complement strand
TGCAAGGTTGAGTATGCTCTATTGTTTATTTCTAAGAATGTTAATCCCAAATCTTGTACAAATGAATTAGAAGGGGAGCATAAGTAGCATATTGCAAATGAAATGTGTGCATATTTGCAATATACCAAAGGAATAAAGAGCAGAAAATTTATTAGCATACAATAAGTATTGCAGTAGGTATAAAAATGCATTTTATCTCAGGAACACATCTTATGCACAAAAACATAATATTATAAACATACCAAATTTTTGCGTAAACAAATATCCACTGCCACCCCTTCCAGGACTTCTTCCACCACCCTCTTTGGTATTCTCACCAGCCATTAATTTAGACGACTGTCCAACACTATCATTATCTGTGTTGTTAGTAGTATCAATTGGAACTTGGGTAGGATGGACAACCCAAACAATTTTAGCTGAGGAGCCTGCATCATCACCATGCATAATGTTTCCGTATGCATCTGATAAGGCGGCCGTGGCCTCGTTTGCCATTCGTGTGAAGAATCCTGCCTTTGTCATCTCGATAGTATATTGTGCTAAGACGATTGGAATATATCGAATTTGTTTGGATTTTTATGTAGTTATGTTTTGATCTGCGTTGGGGGTATCATTGCAAATGATAGATTATATGGGCGAACAAGAGTTCTTCACCACCATTTCCCGTATACAGCTGAACGACTGCATCCTTCTTCTATCCTCCTCATTTGTATGTTTAGGCGTCGATCTTATCTCTTAGTAGTGGAGTTTGAGCGAGTTCAGTCGAGAAATACATTTTTTTCTCTGAACCGTTTCTTACTCTTTCACTGCAAACGATATGTAAAGGTAACACTAATAAATATCATAATGAACACCTTGTGATGTACAAAAAACGCCCTCCTCCCCCCGCCTCATTTTTTGCAATGACGAGTCGACAAACAATTAGTCAGATAGTAGCGCTACATATGGCTCATAATATACCTCTAAGGCTCAAATACAACCTCCCTCTAGCAATATTGTTATACCATGACATTCTTCCGATCTATATCCATCGCTCTTTGTATTGTCAGTGCTTTGCAACAAGTTGTTGCATTTAGCTCATCATCATCTCCATTGGCGACAACAATAAACACAAGATGTACAACTCAGCAACAAAAACCAATTTATACAACATATGCATCATCAGTTACATCTAGAAATCTATTCTTCGGTGCCTATCTACCGCTTGGATTACCTGTTATACTAGCAAAGGATGCATATGATAATTCCCGACGAACCAAACTTAAAGAAGAGATACTCAACCTTGCATCCGAAACAAAAAGAGGCTTAACCGAGACAAAAGAACAAGCAGAAGAAATGCAAAATCTATTTGCACAATTAGAAAAACTATCACCTACAGTCAATCCAATTACAAACAAAAATTCCAAGTTGAATGGTGATTGGTCATTAGATTATACAACCTCTGCTAGTATCTTAGGTAAAGGTGGAGCTCCTAGAATTGGCCCGATTATACAAAATATTGACACAACAACACTCTCTGCAAAGAATAGTGAAGTGATTAGGTACGGTGGTATATTTGATGTGCCTCGGAGTGTATCAGCAGAGCTATCACCTGTTAATGGAAAGTTGACCGATGTTCAATTCAAGCGATTTCAACTAGGTCCGCTAGGTTTCAACGCTCCTGAATCTTTCAAGGGTTCATTGGATATTACATATCTTGATGACGAGGTTCGATTGACTAGAGGTGATAAAGGAAATATATTTGTGTTGACGCGTATGTGAATGTATTGAAGAACTGAGGATACATGTATAGATGTGCATATGACACAGAGGCGATGAGCTTGATCATAGTTTGCTGCCTTTGCTAAGTGGACTTTTAAATACCGAGATTATATCGATCGGAGCTAGCATAGTTGTAAAACATAATACTATGAATATCATCTTATACTATCTCAACTAATATGTCTGTCTATCAAATCTGCAATGGAATATTCCAAATGAACCATCGCAGTATCTTCTTTCAATGAATGAACAGTATACTATGCAAGTCTCAATCTAATACATGTCACTTTCATCCTCACTATTCTCTACATCTGCATATGAAACGGCATTCGTTGCTCTGCTACTGCTCCTACTCGGAGCGACAGGATCAGGCTCTGGCATGTGCCAGCCCTGCTGCACAGTCCACAGCAAACGAGGTCTCTTCTTCTGTACTCCTTTAGGAAGAAAGTCTTCATCTTCATCAAGTGCCTTTGCAACTCTTTTACCCCGCTTTGTCTTCAACTTGCCAGTTTTGGAGGCAATCCTTACCAGGACCGCGGCTAAAGAGTGAAGGGAAGGCAGGCCACTGATTGATGGTCTCGTACACATTGTTCAATCTGTTGATTGTATTTTTGCTCTTCCTCTTGCCAATCTCCATACCATATCCGTTGTATCCAATCTCAAGCTGAATAAGCTCAAGAAGCTTAGGCATCAATTCGAGTGGAACATCCTCAAAGGAACGAGGGTCATACAAGTCCTTGTTCAATGCACACAGTGCTAGGACGACTTTGAATCTAATCTTCTTGCCTTCATTGTTGTCCAGAGCATTGATTTTGTACAATTCTTTCTCATTACTTCCACCGAAGTTGCATCCAGCAACGGCCAAGCAACAAGTATGGTTCGAGTTGTTTGCAATGGAATCCAAACTCGTCGTATCACAGATTGCTTTGAACAGATCCTTCCTACCGGTCGTGGACTTTGCTTTGATTTTGTTATCCTTCAAGTCTAGAGACCTAAGTGTTGTATTATTCTGAAGCACCTCTATGATTGCAGGTACATTTTTGTCAGCAATGTTATTGCCGGCGAGAGATAGATGTTCAAGAGTGGTATTCTCCTTGAGCGCGTTTATCAGTATATCTGCAGTCTTCGCCGGGATTTTGTTGTAGCCCAGGTTCAATTCAACTAATGCAGGGTTGCTAGACAAATACTTTGCAATCAACTTGATACTGGACATCTTTTTGATACAGTTACCACTCAAGTCAACGTGTATGAGTGATACACTTTCCCTGATACCAGACATGACGATGGATAATACACGCTCATCCGATCCGAGATCATTCCTGGCAAGACAGATCTGTTCAAGAGATGAGTTCTTCTCTAGAGTATCTCTCAACATCCTGGCCTTTGTCTTACCCTTCTTACCCTCGCCGATCCCAACACTATCCAAACTAAACTCAGTCACTGCATTCTTCTTTTGAAGAAAGTTAGTAACAAGAGCTAGCCCTTCTTTGTCAAAGGTATTCTCGTCGAGGATGAGACTATTGATTTCCTTACTCCCCTCTAATACAATTTTGATACCTTCGTTATTCTCTCCAAGGCCAGTGTTTGATAAATTGACATAGGATAGTTCCGGGTGCTTCTTCATAGCTTTGGAGAGTTGCTTTGCTGCTGCATTGCATCCATCTTCATTTCCAAACAAGTCATTCTGGGATAGATTTAGGATGGATAATGACTTGTTTTTCTTGACGTATTTACTAATACTATCAATATCACTCGACTCTAAATCACAAGACTGTAACTCCAAAGTAGTAATGGTTGTAATGTTTTCGTTTAGAACTGACATGATTTGGGTAGAGAAGAAGGGAGAGTCGGGTAACATAACGTTGGTGACGCTAAAACGCTCAATTCCACCATCATAACTTTTCAAATCATCAACAAATTGTTCTATAAATGTTTGATAATATGAATATGTTAGCTTGTATAACCAAGAAGGAATATGAACAAATAGATGATAATATATATTTCTTACCCCAATGTGGAAGAACATCAGGATGGAATGGCGTCATGTACATAGAACTTCGCCACTGATTCATACCCCCAGTTATAATCATATTTTGTTTATTACACTTTGCTGCAATAACCAATTTTCGTTGAAGACTAGACATACAATTGTAGATTGTACTCGGATTTACTTCATTTGAATTCCACCAGCCATAATCAAAGTTAGTACGAACAGGAATTCCTAAATTCATCCAATATTGGTTATCAACATTCTGCCAGTGGCCTCTGCCCAATATATTTGGTCTGGTGGCCGACATATTTGATCACAAAGCTGAAATCCTGAATATGTTGTAAAGAGTAAAGCAAGGATGATAAAAAAGGCATGTGAGTAATTCGATGAAAGAATCATATTACCAAACACCTGCCGCCGCCAACAGACAAGACATATTATTTATTAGACAATATAGTATACAATAACACAAACAAACATTTAACTATTCTGCAGACACAGCAACCAATTGATGATAGTTTGATGGCATTGCAGTATTGACCATCTGTCCTTGTAGTTTCTTTTGTCTTTGTCAATAAAAGCTGCCGACGGCCGACACTATCCATCAATGCAAAACAATTACATCAAGCAATACATTTACAGCAATTATCTCACCTGAATAGTGAAGAAAGAAGAGGTTAGGTTGAAGGTATGATAACTACCACTGACCTCACAATCAATAACTTTTACTTTTGCTAGACAGTTGAGTCGCTAAATTATCGCTAGAGGCTAGATAGAAGCGTGAATGGAGTTCGAGTGCAAGTGGGACAATCAAGAATCAAGAGGAAGAGAAGAGGAGGTGAGTAAGATCGCATCCAATCAGGGAGAGTAGAAGGTACCATGCTTGTCTAGAAGGGATCTTGCTGTATGTGTGTATGGGGTGGCGAGCTTTGTGTGGATTGAGGCGTCGAGCGAAAGAGAAGATATCATTTATCTTTTTGTTCGACTGACTTCTATCTTTGTTTGTTGACTTGATGTACAATCAATCGGTGGATAATTGAATGCATCACTGCTTGGGTTATACTTGATATGAAATTCATGATGTATATTGTATATGTTTATATTACACGTTCTTACAGTTCCTTAACCCTCTTCTTTATATAATTTCCAAACACACTCGAAAACAGAGAATTAATATTACTTATTGAGGTAGCACATTATCATCCACACAACCCACCAACATTTATACAATATACAAACCATGAATCAATCCGAAAATCTATACGATAAACTAAACAATGTACATGCCTCCCTACGTAAGCAGAAGGAGGATGCCTTCCGCACAAAGCAATTAGCCGAGCAACGATTGGCAATTCAAAAACAAGATCGTGAGGGTGTGGAAAAGAAGGGTGCCGATACACGTGCCAAATTACGCACGTTGAAGGAACGTGCCGTGGAAATGAAGAATGTTAATGGTGTTAATGAAGCTGAGAATAAACAGTTTGAGAAGGAGGTACGTAGTATCATGTTAGATTTTTATTGTTGGGGATGAAGAAGTATTTCTAGGAGATGGGGTAACGATTTATTTGAAGGGGGCGTTTGCTTTGTTCATTTGCTAAACTCTTTTTCCTTATTCTCATACTCTCGTTCTCTTTCAAACACAGTACCAATTTGGGCACTCTGAACTTCAGGGCAAGAAGGAGAAGCTTTCCCGTCTTGAGGATAAAGAAGTGGAAGAAACCAACATGTGTAACAATACCATGTCAGCTGCCAAGGAGCTTCTACGTCATAAGCGTGAGAACTCATCCAAGAATGATATGAGTAATTATGCTGCCAACTTTACTACCGAGGAGAAGCGTCGTAAGTTGGAACAGCAGATGGAGGTTGAAGGAATTGAAGAGTTATGCCGTAACTTACCACACTTGGTCAAGATGGAGAAGTTGAGGAAGGAAGATGAGGTGAAGGGTATGGAGATTAGGAACGCTTCCTTGCGGAGGATTATTGCTGGGTACAAGAATGCATTAGGTGGTGCCGGAGATGCGATGATGATGGATATTATGAACGGAGGAAATGATGTCATCATGCAGCAGTAGATTTGATGGGATTGCGTGTGTTGATGATTGTATTGAATTAGGGACTTGCTTTGTGGGTCGGCACTGGTGGTTTGGAACCATCAGAAGTAGACACCCCGCAATATGAATGTGAAGACTAAGTGAACGTATACATAAAGGGGGATAACGTATAGATAACCTCTGTTGTGTTGATATGATATTAGATTCAGCCTTGTTTTGATACCCAAGTCTGTTTACTTATATGCGCTTTTTACATACTATTATGTATATCTATTAGTGTGCTTTGTTGACCTTATACACATACCGTCCTTTGATACTTATTATACTCCGAGGTACTCTGTACCATATGTATGTATGCATGCAAGAATCCATTGACCGGTATATACTACCATACAAGCTATCAAACATACCACATTGCCTTGCTGCATGCACCTAAAGTATAAACTATATCTGATAGTAAGGTTACATTCCTAATTTAAGAGTTTAAACTAATAATACAGCTAAAAGGGTAGCTCAACAGATTTTCTTTTTTTCTACAAGAGAGATACATAATGGAGGTGTCCAGCACTTGAACATAACTTCCAGATAAGTAATCTCCCCGAACTATTTTCGTCTTTATTTATAACAAATGAAAAAAATACAAGTATTCTTGATGGTGTAATGATTAATGTCTTGATGGTCCTTGAGTGTTTTAAAATGTACATTCTTGTTCTTAAGGGTCATCGAAGACATGTAGTTTGTTGGGTGTGTGTTGGATATTTAATATAATATCAATCAACAACAAGAACAGGTTCTTTTCTCACGGGTTGGTCAAATTAAACAAAAGAGTTCAGGGAGTTTATTTACATGGATGATAAATGTTCAGGAGAGGTCTTCAAAAATCTCTATATACAATAAGGGTGGTGAAAATAGATTGAGACATCCTGATAATAAACTCTTGTGAACTCTCTATGACCAGGTGAGTTGACCGTTCCAGAAGGCAGCATCATCAAAGGAGAATGATACCGTGTTAGACTCGAGGGATGCAACTTCCAAGGCACAATTAACGGGGGGTAATAGACCTCCTCCGTATCCGTATGTCTTGGAAGAGCCGTGATATTTAACAACCGCCTTGTATATAGCATAGTCCTTGCGTTGATCACGTGATTGCCATAATGGTTTATGGGTAGAACCCTCATCACCATCACAGCTATCATCATCCGATAGCGAACCTAAACTATCCTCATCCAACTGCCTATAATTAGCAGGTTCATCGTCTTCGGGTACGGCAGTTTCAGCCTCCTTACGAAACCTCTTCTCATCACTACGAGAATAGAAGAGTGAAGGAACATCCTTCCGTAATGTCCTTGGACGTGTTTGAACCGATGTTACGAGGGTAGATGCCCATCGTACATGAGGTTGCAGTTGAGTAGTAGTACGGCTACTGTTACTTCCCCTCAACGCAGCCCTCGCTGAAATTGCCGCATTACCATCCGGCAATACACTTCGCGGCGCCTTGCTGACCGAGGAGCTTGGGGATAAGATTATAGACGACTTCCTAACCCCATCCGTAGAGGAGTGGGGTGGAGAAGGAGTCCTTGTCCTACACCTACTTGTTGTGGCGTTATGCCTAACTTGTAAACGTGATTTTGATGCACTATCACATGTCGATTGCTCGCATGGTTCCAACCGCCGCGATCCCTCCCGACTTTTCAAATATGATGCCGCACCTCTATATGACCTGCGCAGATCATGGCTTGAGTAATCCGAGCTGTTGTTTAGCGTATGAAGGACGACCACCATCTTGCTAGGTATTGTTAGTGATTTTGTGTGTGTAAAATTTGTTCTGATTTTTCTACCTTGGGATATATTTGGGAGTCCTCGACTAAATGGGTACTGAATATAGGAACTGGTACAAATTTAAAGGTATCTCAAGAATAATCTTCCCTGGTATGTAAATTAGTAGGGCTGCCTTATTATCGTGTCAACATAACGGGAGTCCTCTATAAATGGGATATTAGGTATTCGACATTGCACACCATCAAAGAAGCCTGATCCACTCCGCTGCCATCTACTGTTGCCACGAAAGGAAAAGGACACAAAGGATATACAATGAGCCTCTACTACTGCTGGTCTACTTAATTGCAATAAGTGTAGTACTTGGATTAGACTGTTAACCTATGCAAAGGTTTGGCACCTGAAGATACTTACGATTTACGATACTTAAAAGTGCATTGGTATCATATCGTTAGTTATTATGGAATTTAGTACAAGTCAAGTCGATGAAGAGTTTTCTAACAATGATGAACTATATAATGGCGTGTATAAAGGTCCCGCATATGAGTTCACTTCGTCAGTGACGAACTTTAAACGATTGCCAAGGTGAGATACATATGATATGCATATGATTCGTGCATATTGCAAAAGATTTTGCAGTATATCTTCTTGATGACTAACTATAACTTCCCCTTCTTTTCATAACAGATTTGGACATGGTAGTGACTTTACATCTATATTCTCTTCATATCAAGAAGATCAAACAGATTATGCAGCTGGATTAATAGCGCTATTTCTTTTCTTATTGATTGCATTTGTTTTCTGGACAATAATGATAATAGTATTCAAGTTTATGGGTCCAGGCAATGCAGGCTTCTTGAGTGGATATCACTTTGTAGTACCTGATCCTTTGGATGATGAGAAGAATCTATACAAGAGACCACGACGGGTACGGATAGTATTCCTCATTGCAACTGCTTTACTAATGTTGTTTGCCTTTCTATTGGTAGCACTCGGATTTACAAATGTCAATAATGCAGCGGTTACAATGGGAGAGAGTCTGCAAACTACAGAAGATATCCTGTCTAATGCAGAAGAAATCAGTATCAACCTCGAGAAGGTAGGAGACAATTCCATAGCAATACGAGATGCAGCAGTACAACAACTTGATAACTTATGCCCAGCGGATCCAAACATTGCCGAAACAATTGGAATGGATATAATGGGGATTGCACAACAAGCAAAGACTGATTTGACCATGCTTGCCGACTTCATCAAAGAAGGATTGGTAGTTTTAGATGACACTCTAGAAACTGCCCGAGGAGCTCTAGTCAGTGCAAATAATGTCAATGATACAATACAGTTTTGGGGGTGGCAAATGAAGTTGTTAGCTGCCGGATTGTTCATCTTGCCCTCCTTCTTGGCAGTGGGCGTCGGGTTGGTGATGTTGGATATTGATATCCTAAAGTATCAACAGGCACTAACATACTTCTTCATGCCATTGTTTGTGATTACAATCGTTGCATCCTATGTGGTTTGTTGTGCTATATTACCGATAAGTGCATCATCTGCGGACGCTTGTTCGGGTGGAGGCAAGGTCTATGGTGGAGTGGATGACACTGTCCTTACAATATATCGGAATCTGAGAGGAGACGATGACAGTATCATATTTCAATTCCTCGCATTTTATACACAACAGTGCAATCCGGCCTACTATCCATTCGGCTTCCTCGATACATATCTCAATGATCTTAACAATGCGGTAGAATCAACTGGAAATGCTGCAACAGCAATTGGACAGAATCAAGCTTTATTGTCGAACCAATGTGGTAGAGAATTTGGAAGTGTATTGGAGATTGTTGAATCTATGGACTCCAATCTTAAGCTGTTGCAACAGCAAGTTGATGCGTCACTCGACTTGGTAAAGTGTGAAAACATAAACAAATTGTATGTTAATACTGTTCATGAAGCCGGTTGTACATATAGTGTGGACGCTCTTGCTTGGATATTTGCATCGGCTCTAGTAATTTCAGTCTGTGGGCTAGTCATGATCATGCTTAGAGCATCATACTATCCAGTAGAGTATCTAGACATGAGTGACGAATGGGGTCTAAAGCAGGATCCTACTAGAAGTGCATCTAAAGATTCTGCAGAAAGTACCATGTCCCCAAGTAATCCTAACTCGCCAGAGAAACCTACTCGGAGTAGTGCAAATAGTCGATACAGTGGATCAATGGTACGAGTATCATCAAATAGAAGAGATGAGTTCGAGTTTGAGCTACCGCGAGAGTTGCAAAAGGGAGAAGAGTTTTAATAGATGTCGTATTGATGTTAGAAGCTCAGCCTTAAAGAGTTTCCTATCTCTATGTGTACATGTAGAAACGTAATGGTGTAATAAAGCATGTAAAAGATTCTGACTTTGACAAATAATATCTTTAATACAGAATGTATACTCTTTATTTTGTTGCTCATCACAATAGAGTCACACATACACAACAAACAACACATTCAGCTTTTGCTATACACACACATATCCTTGCTTTATCTTAAAGCAAATGATACTGCTGTTATCAGCATAGCGACAATTGCCGCCAACTTGTTTGTACCATTTGTTTTCAACCAAGGTATACTCCTCCTTTCTGCCAATGATGACAGCATGTTTATTGGTTGGAATGTTACAATTGGCAAAAATATTCTTGCCACAACATACTTTGCTGACCAAACTTTTGTTGCAGGTAATACTGATTTGGCAAGTGCTTGAGTTGATAGTAGTATCATCATGTAGGCTAGAGCATATCGACGTATGTTTATCCTAATCAAGTTTGCAATGCTATTCTTCTCTCCGCCATTAGCCATATTATTATTTGCACTATTGGCATTAAACCCACCAGTCCACAATGTAGGAGATGAGAACCAATTCCAGAATTCAGGATCTCCTGACACTTGTTTGAATCGAGGTCCCCAAGCTCCATAGTTCATTGATTGTGTTTTAGCAAGTTCTTCGCTCTTGATCTTATTATATTGCTCTTCGGTTAATCCATCTGGTACATAGGATGTTTGTCGCTTTGGTACTGTATCAGATGCTTTTAACTTTCTTTTGTTGTTTGGTACAGCTGCAACTGTAGATGCTCCAAAGTGATACCCATTATAATTTACTCGGGCTGGTGATGAGAGAGCTGATATCTCCACATGACATGTGCATAAACATATCAACAAAAATACTACCCGAGATGTCATCATACTGGATAATGATACAAATCAAACTGCCTCGTGTTCGATATTACTTAATACGAGATGTGTTGCAACTCTAACAATATGTAGGATGGCTATCGTACTGATCTAATTTCTCTCGAATGAAGAATTGAAGGATATAAGTGATAAAGATACCGTCGGGCGTATCCTTGTGTGTAGACTATATATCTATGATTATAGTCAAAAATCGCCGCAACCACAACTGTCTACCAATAACACTCCCTCTGTATATCTTCTTGCCATACCAAGGACAGCAACTTGAACTAATACTGCAAAGACAATGCAAGCTGTCATTTTCATTTTTTCTCCCCTCAGCGCGGCAGTTTAAAACTTTATTCCCTGCTAGAACCAACATACACAACAATAGGAGGATCTATGGAGCTTATCTTTGTGCAGCAACTTGCCGCCACAATCAAAGCGAATAGTATATTAGATAGCAGGGCTAGGCATTTACATGTACAAAGCAGCTTGAACGGCGTGTGCTTGTGTCTGTGGTGATATCTTAAGCATATAACAAAATGAACACTCAAGACGATATTGATGGCGATAACAATACATCAAAACCTGAGCCAGTCAGTATAGCATTTGCAATAGGCAACACCTACAAATGTCTTTCACCATCAGAAGCACAATATGATAAACGTACTGGAAGACATTTAAAAATACATGATTGGACATTATATGTCGATATACTACCGGGATATAACGTTGATATAATAGATCGAGTGACATTTGACATGAGAGATGATTCATTCTTAACTACAGCTTTTACATGTCATAGTCCAATACGCATAAGAAGCAATTTAGGATCTCAGTTTATTGGTAGAATATCAGGTATTAGTAATCAGAATAATTCACAACAAGAGCAAATTGGACAGTCATCTAAAGAAGAAGAGAAGAAAGAACCCCCAATTACTACACGTCCTAATCCAAACAATACTGGATGCAGATGGAGATTTAGTACTCGTCAACAAACATTCGGCCCGGTAGATGTACACATCAATATAAGAGGTGTGGGCGGATGTAGATGTACAGTACCATACAAGATCAAATTAGAAGAGGGAGGGTATGAATGCCCACAAAATGAATTACCAGTCCTTATAGAAAAGCGACCACATCAACAACTGAAACCATTGAAAATGGTGGATTCTATATTCAGCATAGAGATGCAGTTTGAAATAAAAAGAGTTACAGAGAGTGGTTTCAACCCTGCCTATGATACTGCTAAGTCGGTGTATTCAAGATCAAAGCTACGAGTTCGGTATATTTCAAGAGAAGGACAGATACAAGACTTTGCGAGCAAACAATCTACATCTATGCCTTGGTTAGTACAATATACAAACACTACATTTGATGCTATATCAATAACATCACCACCGCTAACTGGAGGACAGGGTCTGAACGACTGCTACAAGATTATCGAAGGTCTTCCATCATCATGTATAGTATCATCCGACAACTACTCAGCTACTACTAGTAGTCTTCTCAATGTACAAATTGATGTATCTAATCTATCCATACAACAAATTACAAAGATATGTCAAAACTTTGTCAAGTATGAAGAGGCTATGGATTCATTCATGTCATATAATCAAAGAGAAGATAGATGCAAACAGTGTAGATCAAACAAGGCGGCGGTTGAGGGATGTACAAACAAGCAGAGAAATGTACGAATAACTGCATGTGGTGAGAAGACACTGAATGATCTAGTTGCTTGCATGAATCCATCAAGTGATGATGGTCAATATTACAAGCTTGATTTGAGAAGTATACATACTAACAACAAGCTCGAGTTCCGACAACATGTATCATCCAAAGATAAAACAACAGTAACACATTGGATACGATTCTGTACAGCTTTTGTTCGGAATTCAGCCCGACTGCGATCACCTGCGGCTCTGAAATCAACGACTAGTATTGAAGAGGAGTTTGATTTACTATTTGAATATGTAGTAAAGGATAGATGCTTACGCAACTTTTATAGAGAAAGACGGGATACATACATGAGGGAAGAGGAAGAAGAAAGAACAAGGAAGTTATTGGCTGAGCAAACAGCAAAGAAGAATGCTGGTAGTGCAAATGATGATGATTCGTCAATGAGTATAAGTATCTGGAAGCAGCAGTAGCAGTGACGGAGAAATACAGTAGCCCTGCTTACATATCACATATAACTTGCATCCCTTGACATATTAATAGTTTGAATAGCCATCAGTAGCCCAAGCTGTTTCTATTTGACTATTGATTCACATTCTTTTGCATCCCTCAAATGTCTTCTCCAAAGTGAAAAGACATAAGAAAGAACTAGGTACACGATTTTCTTTCTGTTATTATGTGTATTACCTTTAGTATGTACCTTATTTAGACGTGGTCTTTCACGATATGTTTGGAGCTGAGCCATTAGAATTGATAAAGACTTCAATTGGGATATTTGTCAATTGTTCAATACATCTGGGCAATTTCGAATTATAACTCAAGAATACCATGGACGATTACAACGACGAAAACCTAACAACAATTGAAGCTCTCAGGCGTCAAGAAGATGACGTTTCAAACTGTATGAACTTTATTAATTTAAGTACAAACAATGAAATTGACGAGACATGTAGAACGTCAATGGTTGTATACCTCCAGAAAATCGGGAAGGCTCTGAAATTATCACCGGAGACTGTATGGCAATCCATATCATTCGATCGATACCTCTCCTCCGGCAAAGGCAAGAGCAATGATGCATTGCAAGACAAGTACAAATTCCAACTAGTTGCAATTTCATCATTTTATATTGCAGTAAAGTTATATGAGCAGGTGGAATTATCCGTCGGTACATTGGCCAAGTTATGCAAGGGATACTATGCCGAGAGTGATATCATCGATAGCGAAGAGGATATACTCTTTGCTTTGGACTTTCGTCTTACAACTCCTACACCGATGGAATTCATTAGGCATTATATACACCTTCTCCCGTCGGAAACAATAGACAAGAAAAACCTCCTTAAGGAATGTGAGAAGAGAGTGGAGTATACAAGCACTGACATATATTTTACCTTTTGCAAACCATCATGTGTCGGTGCATCTATTTTTACAAGTATACTTCTCGACCAAGATGTACTATCCTCGACCCAGAGACAAACATTATATTTGAAGTTAGCAAAGATGACTGATCTCATTGAGGTTATGGAATGCCAGAAGAAACTAGGTGCCGGTAAGGCGGTCAGTATACCGCTTATATCCTCTGTCAAGAAGTCAGTATCCAAGGTTGCTACTACTCCTATTGTTGCATTGGGTGATTCAAGTCCAGTCAGTGTGGAAAAGACACCTCGTGCTGCTTAGATGAACAGCTGTTAGGTTAGGTATTAATCCGTGCTGCTAGAAACATATTGCTAGAGTAGGTTAAACTGCTAGGTAGACTTTGTATATATGTAACTGCTTATGAATCATATTTAGATAAATGTTGGGTTATGTTCAAAATGATTATATATGTTATCTTTCTGTGCATCTATACAACACAATACCGCAATCCGACTGCAATGGTTTCTTCTATTCTATCGAACCATAATTGGCATCATTTGGACTGATGATCTCATTCAACATCTCAAGCTGCTCTTCATCCTCAACCTCATTGGACTTGCTAATAGCCGACGAAGATGCTCGTTGGTAAAAGATTACGCCCGTTAGTTCAACTATTAAACCAGCAATAACAAAACCGCTCAATGTCGATGATCCAAGTAATGGCCATGATATTGTAAAGAGTATTGTTGATAATGGGAATGTTATTGTATTCGTTAAGAATGTCAACAACGCACCACCATGCTTGACTAATGCAAGTATGCATATGTTGTATGTAA
>Ga0214480_100856_pt1 | contig 14649 bp, 9 predicted proteins | sample M1_20Mar14CPVII9_3_FD_165042 | JGI IMG/M metagenome (GOLD analysis project Ga0214480, IMG submission 165042) | Marine eukaryotic communities from Monterey Bay, California, United States - M1_20Mar14CPVII9sort6BwellE17 | ecosystem: Environmental > Aquatic > Marine > Unclassified | place: USA... | reverse complement strand
TCGGGCAAGGCATCCTCTTCGGAACATGGTGCAACATATACCCACTTATAATCATCTGTACAATTAGCATGCATTGGATAGCCTAATACAGTTTTCTGGATAACTCTATCAGCCTTCCCTCTCCGTATCCCCGGCTTGTTAACATATACCAAGGTTGGTAAGGCACGTATGTATTTAGAATCAAAGGTAGAGGACAAGTTACAAAAGTTGGATAGAGATGGTCCAGATAATTCGACATTGAGTAAGTTATACTTTGCTACTGATGAAGAGACGGGTGAGCGGATGACACAGAAACAAGTGATTGATAATGCCTTGATTCTAATCTTGGCGGGGAGTGAAACATCTTCCTCGACACTAACAACAACATCGTTGATGTTAGCTTTAAATAAGAATGAATGGGAAAAGGTCAAGGCTGAGCAACGTGAGATTGTTGCAAAGCATGGTGAAGAATCAACAAGGCAGAGTATCGATGATTGTGTATATTTAGATGCCGTCATTAGGGAGGCATTACGTATCAAACCCCTCGAAGGAATGGAGTTTCGACAAGTCTCGGACTCAAACATGGTAGTAGACGGAAAGAGGATACCAAAGAATTGGATAGCAATGCTCAATATCAAAAACACTCATTGGGAGGACCCAGCAGTATACAAAGAGGATGGTAGTCATATGGATATCGAGAAGGGCTTTGTGCCTGAGCGGTGGCTTGATGAATCTACAAAGCCAGGTGAATGGATGCCGTTTGGAGATGGAAGACGCCGATGTATTGGAGAGAGGCTTGCTTGGGCAGAGATGAAAGTGATGTTATCCATTCTAGCACGTCGTGTAGAAGACTATGAATTGGTCAATGAAGATTGTGGCAGTAAGTGGAAACCCGAAGCGTTTCTATCTAGGCCATTAGATGGAGTTTTGGTCAAGGCTACTCGTGCTGCTACAGTGGTATGAAGAGAGGGTGGGATTATTATTATTATTGAATGTGGGGATAGTATATGCACAGAATGAACAGATGAATGAATGAAAGAAGAGTAAATGCCTGCACAGATGTATCAAATAAATCCAAGAACTATAATGTTTAATAAGAAGAACAATGAACAACCCATTGTTCTAATGTATGTTAAGTAGCTAAACTAACTCATACATAGGTACCACTGCCAACTCTCATAAAAATTAATTGCAGCCCATTGCAACATGGATAGAATTGCAAATAACTCCTACTTACTCCTCTACGGCATCTCTAATTAACTACAATACACAAGAATACCATCACTATAATGTCAAGATAGATTCTTCTCGTGAATATGAAATTACAAATAGCTCAAAGTAACAATTTGCTACACAAAACGAAAATTCAAAATTATGGTGCATCTAATAATTTATGGTGCATCGTATCATTTCGTATCAAATTGATTGGTATATCATTATTATGTATAGTTGGTAGTATTCTATATAGAGAAACCATATTTGATATTATCAATAGTGGCAGTAGCAGTAGTGTTGTTGGGGCACGGCTTGGCAAGCAGCAGCAGTCAGTTATTAATGATGGTTCATCTGATGTTGAAAAGAAAAGTATTAGTCCAACGATACAACAAGTAATATTATTAGGTGAAAGACATTCGGGTACGAACTGGATTACTGATTATTTAGTTGATTGTTTCGGTGATGATATTAAGGTACGTTCTTGGTGTGTTAGTGGTTATTGTGGGATTGTGCTTATCATGTGTCACTTTTTTTGCTATTGCAATTTACACGCTATTAACATATACATTTGTCTTATATACATATAATAGGTGTCAAATGATTATAAGAGAAGCAAACATTGGTTCCAAGAGGATGATATTGAGCTTGTTCCTGAGAATTCTACTGTGGTAAGTTATATATGTGTTGAGATATTATGTGGTCTGAGTGTATATATATGTTTCTAATCTAATTTTACTATTGTTAGGTTGTTGCCATGTTTAGAGATCCGCATGATTGGGTGGAAGCTATGCGTATTGGTATGTGCAATTGATGTATGATATGTTATATATTCAAATGCACAACTAATGTACATTATTATACATCCATATGCATAGAACCTCATCATTCACTTGATCATGTCGACTGGCATGGCCTACCAATCAATTACACAAGAGGATGGAGACAACAAGGTGCAACACCATTACCATGGCATGAATTTGTTACCAAGCCGTGGATTGGACGGAGAGGGAAGGCTGATAGAGTTATCCAGAAAACTGTATTAGGCTATCCAATGCATGCTAATTGTACAGATGATTATAAGTGGGTATATGTTGCACCATGTTCCGAAGAGGATGCCTTGCCCGAAGTGCCAGGATTGGGAATGTATAAGTATGAGAATCAGCACGACGGTAGTGGACGAGCATATCCAAGTATCATTGACTTACGACGTGCCAAGATATTGAATCACTTATCAGTTGCCAACTTTCGGGGTACGAAAGCCTTCTTCCCATATCGCTTTGAAGAAATGAAAGCCCAAGGAACATCTGAATTGTTAAACAACATTGAGGAGACTACCGGTCTAAAGGCAAAGTGTAATGCAACCAAGGGCAACTCACCTGGAACAAAGATTTCTGGTCATCAAACTACAGTCATTACAAAGCATGGTGATTTATCAGATGATTATGTCAAGTGGATGGATCAATATGTGGATTGGGAAGTAGAGAGTAAGATTGGCTATTCAAGAAGAGGTGTCGGAGGTGGTAATGTTGAAGTAGAAGAAGTACCAATTGCAGTAGATGAAGATGAGGCGTCATCATTACCACTCACTACAAATAACAAGCCTGTGGAAAAGATTATACTACTCGGAGAACGTCATTCTGGCACAAATTGGATAACAGATTATCTGACAAGCTGTTTCGATATCAAAGTGGACAATCATTACAAAAGATACAAACACTGGTTCCAAGAAGATGATATAGAGCTAGTACATGAGCAATCCGCAGTAGTTATCATATTGTTTCGTGATCCTTTTGACTGGATAGAAGCGATGAGAGTCGAGCCGCATCACTCACCTTATCATCTAAAATGGATCAAACCGTATAAGCCAGGTGTCAAGGTTAAGAAATTGACAAAACCATTAGGTTGGAAGCAGTTTGTCACAAAACCGTGGGTTGGAAAGAGAGGCAAGGCAGATCAATTCATTAGAGAAAACAAAAGTATTGCAAATGTTACTTGTCTTGATCGATATAGATATGACGAGATAAAACCCTGCTCAGAAAAGGACTCTCAAATCATAAACGGACTTGCCAATACTAAATATGAGAATCTACATGATGGCAGTGGACGAGCATATCCAAGTATATTGGATCTTAGACGGGCCAAGATTATCAATCACTTGTCAGTTGCCAACTTTAGAGGTACACGAGCATTCCTTCCATTTAGGTTTGAAGACTTGAATATGAACGGCACAGCATCGTTACTCAAGAGTGTAGAAGAAGCTACGGGTCTAAAGGCCAAGTGCAATGCAACAATGGGTAAAGCTCATCGTCATCTTGCTCCAAAGAAGATCACTAAACACAAACCACTACCATCTGAATTCATACGATGGATGAATAAGTATGTGGACTGGGAGATAGAGAATAGGATAGGATACTACAAGCGTAGTGAAGAATAGAAGTAGTCATAGGAGTAGATAATGTAACTCATTACATAAAAGCACAATCATAGATTCAACTTTGTATCCAGGGATGGATCTTTACCTCATCATCATCATCCGAGATCATTAGAGAATCCAAACCCGTATTTGATGTTGTTCGGTATCCTAGTTTCTCCTACTCTTTGCAGCCACTTTAGATATAAAGTATACACATTCAATCAATCGTGTCCATATAGTTTAAGCCCTCTGCTCAGGGTTAGCCAATCTTGAGTTATATGTATACATCTTGGTAATAGAGACAGCCATTCACGATGAGACATAGAGCGAGAAAAATTTTGGTCTTGGACACACTTCTTTTGCAAAAAAAAAACTGATGTGTCTCACTCAGTCTCACTCCAAACCCATTTTGATATGACGACATCTTGGCCCAAAGCCGTCGAATATAATGGAAGGACAACAATAGGAAGATGGGTTTGGTAATATCGTTTACTGCCGCCTCCTATGTATTGCTGCCGACGCCGCCACTACTTACTCTTTGTTGTAGATATATCTTGCCTTTGCTATCGTCCATTAATCCATCTTCGTCGTCTCTCGCCATCATCATCGTCTCTATCTCCTCTCTCTCGTGATATATGAATGGCAATAATCCAGATAACAAAGCAAACGCAACTTCCTCATCTCCTAGCAAGCAATCTTCATTGGATAGCTCCGACGATATCTCTCGGTCGACGACGGCGGCGGCATCATCATCATCATCGATCGATATCAATAATCACCTCTCATCAACATCAACATCGATGATGTATGCAACAGCTACATCATCCTACAGCCCACACCATATGATGAATATCAACCCCCCGAACTATATGAACAACACATGCAGCATACCTCTATCCATCAACACTGATGCCCAGCAGCTACCTCAGACACACGGTATTGGTCAACCATCAACATCGACGAGTGTTCATCCATTTGATACGATGACACAAGAAGAACGCCAACAAACAATGCAACGTCTTGAATTAGAAGTACAGCAGATGCAATACCAAGTACAGTTACGTCAGATGTATAGTGAATTGCAATATCAACAGCAACAGATGAAGAGTTTGGCTACGATATGTGAGACATCTAATATCTACTCGGCAGTATCCTCGAACTCGAAGAAGAAGGTAAAAGAGGAGGAGAAGGAGAAACTAGAGATGCCAAAGACGAGCTTCAAACAGATTGTTGAAATTGAAAGACGTCATTCAGCTGATATGTTGAGCAATAGCAAGAAGAGGAAGGCTAGGGAAGACGAATCATCATCTACCGACGAGCCATCTACAAAAAATATCAAGGTGTCCCGTGCTGCATAGTAGAGGAGGAGGTGTGTTGTTTGAGATAGTCCAATAAAGAATAGATATTGTATTGTGTCATGTATTCAAACTCTCCTATCTATTCTATTTACACTAAGTCATCTTGATGGTCTACAAACTCTACAAATAACTCTCTCTAATCCCCTCCATGATCATGACATGACATGACTCTACAAAATCAATCATAAAACAGTCTAATACTTTATATCATCTCTTCCTAATCCACGAGCTTTAGGAATGCTTTAACTGCAGCGATTCTATCATCGGGCGGTAGTACAGGCCGTGAAACGATACCATTTGGATTGTTCTTGTAACACTTTTGTGACCATAATTCACCCTCGATAGTAGAATATAAACGTCCATTTTCCAAATGATATATCTCCCATTGTTTATATGTCTTGAGTATTTGTGGATTCTTGGACGGTTGTGTCTTCTTTTCTAACTTGGCTCGGGCTTTGACCTTACCTGCTATACTTGCTTCATCATGTACTCGTGAGTAGTACGAACGAGAAGATACTGACTTGGCGGCATTAGTATGTTGAGATTGCAAAGTTTGAAGTGTCTTGGTAGTAAACACAGAAGCATCATCATCTTCATTCTCAGTAACTGATCGTAGGCATTTCGATACCTTCTTTTTTGAAGATGGCAGAGCACTGAGCAATCCTAATGAGCCCAAGCCACCACTAGACGGCATACTACTACTATTTTCAATCATGTTATCCTCTCCATCACTGATATTGGACGAGCCATGTGCACTCCTACGGCGGTATGCAGCTTTAGCAGCCGCTCTACTCTTTTGTTCTAGCTCAAGCCGCTCCTCTAATTCCTCATCTTCTGCCTCTTCTAACTGTTCTGATAACCACGCTGCATCTAAAGCTGCTGCTTGACGTTTCTTCTCGGCCTCAGTCTTCTCCTCTGCAAGTTTCTTTGCTTGAGACTTCTTCTTCTTTGCCTCTGTTTCCTTGACCTTCTCCAATCGTTCACGCTCTAATTGAGCAGCTAGTCGTTTCTGTTGTGCTCGAGCTTTAGCTGCCACCATACGCTCCTTGGCTGTCAACTTCATTTCACGATTAGACTTCTTTTCATTGGGCGAAGAAGTAGTGGTAGGAGATTGTACAGTACCGGTGGTGCTCTTTGCCTTAGGTGATGATTCAACTATCTTCTCCTTAACTACTTCACCCTTTGACAAGTGCTTGGATTGTGCAAATGTCTTTGGCATCTTTGGCTTCTCAATGGCTGCCTCATTCACTATCTCCTTCTTGAACTTGGATGTAAATGCACTATCCTGTACATCAGAAGTCGTAATTGTAATGACAGGAGCTACTTGACCCTGAACCTTGACACTCCTCTCTTTGTTAGAATTCTTTTCTACCTCTGCAGTCTTCTTTGGCTCGCTGACGTTCTTTGATTCCTTTCTAGACTTGCTGACATTCTCTGATTCCTTGGTGGCCAATCCTTCTTGCTCAGCTAACCGAGCCTCATCTATGGCCTCTTGACGCTTATTCTCCTCAGCTACTTTCTTCAACCGTTTGGATTGTGTTAGTGCCTTGGCCTGTTTCATCTTTTCTTTGGCTGTCATCTTCTTTTCGGACAAAGCATTGGACTTAATTGCCTCCTCGGCTGTTCTGATAGTGGTTACGTCCTTCTTCTGTTCATCAGTAGCAGTTGTAATTGCTGCTATCTTATTGGTTTGTTTACTATTCGATTCAAAAGAGGTATGATGAAATGTTAGAGATAAACTCAAAATAAAAGAGACATATGATATGCACACATGATATGATCATGACGTATACAAATACTTACTCTGGTACCTCTCTATTGGCATCATCATTTAAACTAGCGTTATCTTCCTTCCCATTTGTACCATCAGTTAGTTTCTCTAATCGTTTTGAGATTCTTGATCGCTTAGACTGTGATGCCCTTGCCATAGCCTGCATCATCTTCTCACGAGCAATCAACTCTTTTTTGGTGAAACTAACAAATGACGATTCTTCGATCATGTTATAATCAGTAGAAGATGTACTCCTGTGTGATGCATCGAGGTTAGCCAACGACCCTTCTCTACTAGTCATACTCTGATCTGCCAACCAAGCTGCGTCTAAAGCTCCTTGTCTTGCCTTCTCTGCCGCAATAGCCTCAGCCTTGACTCTTTCTAAACAAGTAGCTTGAACTACCGAAGTTGAAACTGATGTTCGACTAGCGTCTGTCTCCTTTACTGGCGCCACAACTCTATCACCACTAACAATCTTCTTCTTTGTCTGATATAACTCGTTAGTAGATGATGAACCAGAAGTAGATCTCTGATTATTAGTAGACTTCTTCTCCAAGTCAGCAAGTCTATTCGCTCTTGCATCTAATGCTGCCTGTCTTTCTAATCGTTTCGATTGAGTCAATGCCTTGGCTTGCAACATCTTTTCCTTGGCCAATCTCCTCTTCTCGGCCTTATCATTATCAGTAGACAAAGATGATTCAGCCTTTGTCATAGAGGATGTAACCAAAAGGGTGTCCACAAGAGTATCTCCGGCAGTATCATTCGACTTATCCGTTGTTTGAGCATGCCTATCCTTCTCTAAACTCGATAAGGTCTTCTCTTGGGAAAGTTGACGTTGCTTTTCAACCTTGATAGCTTCGGCCTTGATTTGCTCTACCGTTTCTTGAGACACAGCTCCACTACCAAATAGCTTCTTGAATTCTGATACTGGACGAGGACTGTCAACCTTTGATACAGTTTGAGCAATTGATTTGGCATGCATACTCATCTCCTTAGCACTCATCATCTTACCAAGTGAGTCTACAATCTTTTCATTACTAGATGACACATCCTTCTTCTGCTCAGTAGATGATGGTGATGTAACTTGATCTACAGATCGTTTCGAGGTATCAGATTTAGCAGTGGCCTTGACGGTTTGTGCGGTATAGACAGGAGTCACTAGCCCGGCATGTTCATCATTAGTGGCACTACTACTCATACTCTGATCAGCCAACCAAGCCTCATCTATGGCCTCTTGTCGTTTCTTTTCTTGAGCTAGTTTCTCTAATCGTTTAGAATGTGCTAATGCCTTAGATTGTAACATCTTCTCCTTTGCTGTCATCTTCTTCTGTTGACTTGAACTTGGGGTTGTAGTATCGGCTGGTGGCTTGGCAATCTTCTCTTAGGTAGTACCGTTATTAGTAGTAGATGATGTAACTTCTTGAACCACGTTGGAAGATGTATCCTTTGATTTAGTATCGAGTATGCTCTTCTCCCCGACTAACTTCTCTTTCTTCGCCACAACTGTAGCTGGCGATTCATCAACCTTGTCATTATTATTAGCCTTAGACTTCTTCAAATGCCAAGTGGACATATCATATGGATTATAAACCATTGGTTTTGGAGGAGATGAGTGGGTTGTATCATTATCATTAACGGAAGAAGTTAAGGCTACTTGATCCACGTCATCAGCCTTTTGAGGTGTAACGCTAATGACTTCATCCGCTGATGATTCCAACAACTTGGTTGATACCTTATCATCAGATACTGTGACAGGAGATTCTACTGCCTTACTACTAACATCAGGCATCAACTTCTTATCCGTATCAATACTCTTTCGTTGCTGCTTCTTTAAATGCCATGTAGACTTATCATATGGATTGTAAACTACCGGTTTTGGGGGTGGCTTCTCAACAGGAGGTGTAGCAGTTGTAGATTCAACGTCGGAAGACTTTGATTTGGTAGTAGATGATGGTACTACTACTTGATCTTGCTCCCGAACATTATTGATTGTGGGTATACCCGCCCTTCTGCTCATCGGTCGAGGTAGCAGCAGCAACTTGATCCACCGCCGCCGTAACTTGATCATTGGACACAGTCTTCTCATTAGTAGATGATTTCTTCTTCTTCAAGTGCCATGTAGACTTATCATATGGATTGTAAACTACTGACTTTGTAGGAGTAGGAGGCTCATCAGATGCATCCTTGTCAGAAGAAGCTTGGTCCGCAGTATCCTTAAATGTTGTATCTTTTACCATTGACATGTTCGTCTTGTTGTCGGACTTAACAGTACTATTCGATGTACCTAATAGCTGATTAGCTGATGTAACAGGAGTAGCGGAAGCCGCACCTCCACTACTAATTGTAACTTGATGATTCGCAGCAGTCATGGTTGTATCCTTGGTCACACGTTTGGAATCACTAATTGCCTTAGCTTGTAACATCATCTCCTTGGCCGTCAACTTCTTTTCGGTATCATTATTAGCAGTGGTAATATTATCCTTCTTGGTAGACGAAGTAACAATAACCTCCTTCTCGTTCAAACTATCAGATGCATTTTCCAATACAGGAGCTAATGGGGAAGTATCATCAGCGGCAGCATCCTCTTCCTGCTTCTTTGACATACGGCGAGACTTTGCAAGTGCCTTAGCTTGTAACATCTTCTCCTTGGCCGTCAACTTCTTCTCCTCGGGTGTACCTAACTGTTCATCTGACTCCACATGTGTATCCTTATCCTCCTTCTTATTATTAATAGAAGTCTTAACTTCTTGATCATCATCTATGGGCACTGTATCCTTATTGGCCATACGTCTTGATGTTGTCGGACGGTAAAAGTCTGCTACTCCCTTCTTCTCATTCACATCATTATTAACCCATTCCCCGTCGATGGAAAGTGTTGGTATAAAAGGAGTTGATGTTGCATCACTACTACTTCTTCGATTCTCTAAATTCATACTAACTTGATCAACCTCCGCTGCGGCAACTTCTGTAGGTGATGTCGTATCGATCTGCTGTTGCTTCACACGCTTACTATCTCGTAATGCCTTGGCTTGCATCATCTTCTCCTTGGCTGTTAACCTTTTCTTCTCGGGAGATGTATCACCTTTACAAACCACTGCCTCGTCAGTCTGTACAGGAGTGGAGGGTGTATCAACCTGCTGTTTGGTCATACTCTTGCTATCCCTCAATGCCTTGGCCTGTAACATCTTTTCTTTTGCTGATAATCTCCTCTCTTGAGTAGATGTGCCCGAATGTTTAGCTGTAGAAGTAGTCGTATCCTTCTGCTCATTAGATGTATCACTCGGAGGAGTAACGGCGGCAGATTCATCCGAATCCTCGTCCTTATCCATGTCTAACATCATTGCATCAATCAACTGCTGTGCCTCCTCTTCCTTCTTCTTTGCCCTCTCCTCCCTCTCCACATTCTTCTTCTTCTCATCTATACCCTCCTTCTTTTGATCTATACCCTCCACCACCTTGGCCTTACGTCTATCATCCTTTATCGATTTAGCCAACAACATCTTTTCCTTAGCACTCAACTTCTCACCCCTACCTTCCTTCTCTTTAATACCAGCCAATCGTTTCTCTTCAGCCAATTGTTTAGCATATAACATCTTTTCTTTAGCTGACATTCGTTTTTCTATAACTTGAGTATTATTAATACCTGATTTACGATTGGATGATTGAAGTTTATCAAGTCGTTGGGATTGTGTTTTTAGGTGGGATGTTGATAATCCAAATTTGGTAGTGCGTTGTTTAATTGATAGATTGTAATTTGATGATAATACTGATTGATCATCCTCTTCTATTGCTGAGGAGACTTTAGATGTCATGGAAACACGCTTCGTTGATGTTGGTTTACCTACGCCCATGTCAAACCCTCCCTTTCCTCCTTTACTACTTCTCTCTCCTTCATTATCTCTCTCGGCAGGAGGAGCTAGTACCAATGGCTGACGATTATTATTATCATCTTGATCATTACTAAAGATACTATCAGCACTATTCGCCCTAACTAACTTTGGTTTGCATCCATCAGCGGTCATACCCATATCTCTTAATCCTAGACTACTTAATGCATTTAATCCACCATTATTTCCCATAGTATTAGACTGAGGAGCAGCAGCCATACGTTTCTCAACGGCACGCTTACCTGCCAATCGTTGTTTCCTTGCATATTGTTCTTTGAGTAGTTGTGCTGCTGTTTTCTTATTCTTTGGTCTATATTGATTATTGGTGTATATGATATAAGTTAGTTGGTATAAGAACAAAAGTTGGTATAGCGGCGTAGAGGGTGGGGCATGAGAGATGCACGGTGTTAGATATATGTATTGCAAATAAATGCACATCATATCGACGACACACAATATAAAAAAATCTTACCCAACAGTACTCTCATCATCACTATAATAATTAATAGTTTCTTTAGTTGCTTTTTGAAATGTTGCTAGTCTATCCTTTAAACTAGTTCCTATACCATCACTACCGCCACCGACACCACCACTATTAGAGGAAGGGAGGGAGGAGGAAGAGATGTTACCAGTTGAATATCGACCATGTCGTTTCCTTTCTAATTTAGTTTGACGCTTTGTTGATTTTTCTATTGCTATTACACGTTCTTTCCATTGTGATGATTCTATATCTTTATTATTGGTTAATGCATTTAAGTGGGAGAGATCAACTTTGGAAATGCGGAGTTCATTATCTATGGATGAGAGACGTTGTCGTATTTCATATTTTGATGGTTGTTTTTGTAATTGTGGCCGGTCACTCATTGTCGTCGGTTTCGTCTAGATTTGTCGGCTACTTGCTCCTATTATTTATGTACAATGCATATATGGCATCGTTACATTGATGATTAAGTTGTGGTCTAGCCTACTCATCGATAACAATTGATTGCGCAGTTGATCTAACTTTTTGTTGGGCAGTATTGCAAGATTTGCAAAAGTCGTAGGAGAGAATAATCAGCCCTATGACTCTAAAAATGACCTTGAAGGCTCAACTATTAGCTCAACTTGATTGGTATTGCTCAACTTGGCTGATAGAGGATAAACAGTGTTGCCGTTGTGTATTATATGGCTCTCCTTTGAGTGTTGGGTACATAATCAGTTCAATAGAAGATCAGAGACTAGAAAATCAATGAGAGAGAGTTTTTGCATATTCAATTTCAATTGATGTTTTGCCTTAGCTAGATCACTACTCATAACATTTAAAACACATGATAGAACTCCATATCCTACGCTCTTGATCACTTGTAGTAGGTGAGGGTAGAGGAGAGTTGTGGAAAGAGCAGAGGAAGCAAGGGAGAGCAGCAGCATTTTAGAAAAGGATACCCGCGACCCCACCTTTGTATGTGGTATCCTAACAACCAAGCCTCTCTTGACACCATCGAAGAATATATAGCTGATCGTCATTACTAGGAGCTCTTGTATAGTGAGCATTATTGCAATAAAGGATTTGTGCCGAGATATCATTAGTAAAATCGTGGGGTAGTTCAATATAACAATAACATTTGTCAATGACAACGGCGACGACGAATAGAATTGCAATATGTATGAATTGCTCAATCGATGATGATGAAGCATACAACTAAACAATAGTAATAATCCACACAAGAAAAAACAACGACCAAGGTTATCACTAAGACAATACGGCGGTGCTCTAACATCTATCACTGAAACACCGCAGCTCAAACGCTCGGCAATCTTTGATCCAACATCACATCGTTTGTCGACTTCTTTGACACTCCCTTCTAGTATGCAACATTCACAACACTCTCAACATCTTAATGATAATATATCAAGCAGTAGTAGCAGACGGCGGTATACTGTACAATCAGTAGATAGTAATAATGTATCGACGATACAGTGGTACGATAGTGATGGTAGTAGTTTGCTCGTTGACTTTCCACATAACCATGACTCATTTAGGGGGTCCAGCCCTATAAAGTTCAGATTTTTAAATTGCCTTATAAACATCAAACTTTCTTCCAAACAACTCAACTAGTTCCCCTTATGATATTCCTAGAGTTTGGTTTGATTGTATTGACTACTTCCTTGCCTACTATGGCCGCCAAGTAGGCATTATTATCATGGTCAAAGTGCCTCACCTTCGCAGTTACCCTAGAGGTATTAGTCACGTACACGGTATCTTCACGGTATCCTTACCTACAATACCTAACAAAAATAGCTTGAAAAGTCACACAACATGGTCAATCGATCACGTAGTAGGGTGTTGTCAATAGCGGCGCCGATGCGATATACCATCGACCCATATGCTGTAGATACATTGTCTATTACCTACTAGATGAGATGTGAACGTCATCGCCGGAGCAACTCGGTCGTATGGAGCAGCCGCTCTCACTACAATAAGCATGAATTTTATCGATTGACGATGTAGTCATTCTCGACATATTGTGCGTCCTGTGGCCGTCTATCATCCATCTATCACTACAGAAATAGGTCCCATAGCCGTGGTATAGTATGATAGTCGATCTGTTGCAGCAATGGCAGTGGAAAGAGACGAAAAGGCGATCAATAATGGTCGTATCACATTTTTATTATTTAAGAAAAATTGATGCACATCATGTGTCAAAGTGTATTAGAACAGAATAGAAGTAGTATACATAATAAAACACATTATCTAGTTTAGTTTAGTTAGTTTAGTTAGTTTAGATTTCAGGCTACGACTTGATTATCCCCAAAGAAAGTTGGGCAGTTCGTGTTGATCATGTGAGGAAAATCGAACGTTTCATTCAACGCCAGATGAGGAAACTACTAAACATCAACATGCTACAAGTGAAGGAGGAACGCATCACTCGTGAACAAGTTCGTGAACGTTTCCACAACATGTCCAGTGCTCAAGCTTTAATTGATGGGAGAAAGATGCAACTTCTAGGCAAAGTCATTCGAAGCGAAGAATCTTCGATTGCAAGGATACTTCTCATTGCCTTCATCCCAAATACTCGTCATGTCGGCAGACCACTTAAGTGTTGCAGAGAAGCTTTGCACGACAGCTTATGTCGACTCATGACGGATGTTCAAGAGATCAACATTGATCGTCGTGGCTCATTGATAGACTGGTACTACGATGCTCGTTGCTCGCCCTTTTGGAATAGTCTCATCAAACATTTGAAGGATACTTCTCTACCGGTTCCACCCCGCCCAGACTATCCGGAGGCCAATCTTCCAAGAAGAGGCCCAAGACGTAGAGCTAGACAACCTAATCGTGATGATGATGATACCCAAGACAATGAACCTGTATCTCCTCCTCGTCAACAACGAGCAGCTCCTCAGCCTCCCACTCCTCCCACTTCTCCTCCTCAACAAAGGAGAAGAAGATACAGAGAAGAGAACGTAGGGCAAGTTATGTGGGATTCTTTCGACATATTTGGTCTTGATATGTCCGCTTCATTTGCCACCACTAGAAAAAGATACAGACAACTTGCTCGACTATACCATCCCGATCAGCATCACATCACTGGTGCCCAAACTGGTCTGGATTACGAACAGACAACAAAACACTTTCAACTCATTGCCAATGCTTGGGAATATTTGGAGAGCAAGTTCTAACAACAACAATAACAACAAACAAACAACAACAATTTAATCAAGATTGAGCGATCCGACTGCTCTAAGATATCATTACTTGGCATATTAAAACCTGCCATAGCTACACAATCAACTGTCAACCACGATCATTGGACAAAGATGTCAACTATAAGATACGCGGTCATTGGACAAAGATGTTAAGTATGATAAGCTTAGGAGGTTGGTGAAAGAGTCATCGCCGTGAACAGAGCTCAACTCTCGATACAACAACAATACAACAATACACATCACTCTATTAGGTTACATCAAACAACCATGTACCCTTTCTTCTCTTCAAGGGAAGTAAAGGCAAAGTTCGCCTCTCATCCACAAACAAACAACAATCTT
>Ga0214480_100855_pt1 | contig 14653 bp, 8 predicted proteins | sample M1_20Mar14CPVII9_3_FD_165042 | JGI IMG/M metagenome (GOLD analysis project Ga0214480, IMG submission 165042) | Marine eukaryotic communities from Monterey Bay, California, United States - M1_20Mar14CPVII9sort6BwellE17 | ecosystem: Environmental > Aquatic > Marine > Unclassified | place: USA... | reverse complement strand
TTGTACTGTCTCATCATCTCCCTCTTTCCCATCACTAGCTGCTAATAGCATGGCTGTACTTTCTATACCTCTCATCTTGGCCGGTTTTAAGTTTGCTATACAAACTACCTTCTTGTTGACTAAGTCGTCAAATGATATCTTCCCTGCAAGGCCGGCCACGACTGTACGTGGTTCATCAGCCTCTCCATCCTCTTTAAAATCTCCACAATCTAACTTGCAAACGATTAAACTATCAGCCTCGGGATGTGGACCAGCCTCAAGAATTGTACCCGCTCGGAGTGCTATACGTCGTGCATCCTCGACAACTGGAGCTTGACCTCCGCCGCCACGTCCCTTTTTCTGGTTGTTATCTTGTTGGTTCTTTGGTTGCTTCGCTTTGCGTGGTGGAGGTGCATTCCATGTATCTCGAAGTGTTACCACACGGTTGAATACCAAGTTATTATCAGTGGATGACGAATCTAATGCAAAGTATCCACTTCGTTCAAATTGATATGTCAAGTCGGAATGATACATTTTGTCTTCTGAGCTTTTGTTATCGCTAATTGAAGCAATGGTATCCAATGCATCCTTAGCCACTGACGGCTCAACAACAACATTCTTGATAATCTTTAATGAATCTTTATTAATATCAGTAGTAAAGTCACCACTCTCCTTCCCTGGCTCTTCAGCCTTGAATAATCGATCATATTGCATAACCTGTACCTTACTACTCGTTGATGCTTCGACCCATTGGATAATACCCTTAACACGAGCTTCACCCTCGGGCGTTACACCGGCACGTGTTTCAGGATAGTATGTACATTTTAATTCGATTGGTTCATTTGTGGATGGGTCTCGTACTACCTCATCACATTTGATGACGTATGCATACTTGAGACGAACCTTTTCATTTGGTAATAACCGTTTAAATCCACGGGGTGGTTTGTTATCATTTGCTTGTCCCTCTGGTCCGTCTAAATCAAAGTAATCTGATCTTTCGATATATACAGTTTGACCAAATGGTACAGTACGTTCACCCAACTCATTTCGCTTTGGATGACGAGGCACGTTAAACTCTTCTAAATCATCTTCCCAATTGGTAATGGTAACCTTCAATGGATCCAAAATAGCAAATGCACGTGGACTATCCTCATCCAATACCTCCCGTGCACAATCTTCTAATATTGTAGCATCAATATTTGAATCACTTTTAGATATACCCATACGTTCACAGAATAATCTAATAGAACTAGGTGGGAAACCACGACGACGTACTCCACTCAGGGTAGGCATACGTGGATCATCCCAACCAGTAACATACTGTTCATCAACCAACTTTATCAACTTTCGTTTCGATAATACTGTATATTTTAAATTCAATCTTGAAAATTCAATCTGTCGTGGACTGGAAGTTACAATATTACCTTGTACAATACGTTCAATTACCCAATCATATAATGGACGATGATCTTCAAATTCCAATGTACATAATGAGTGAGTAATATTTTCAATAGCATCAGATATTGGATGACTAAAATCATACATGGGATAGATACACCATTCATCACCGGTAGCTTGATGATGTTCATGTTTAATACGATATAATACTGGATCACGCATGTTTAAATTGGGTGATGACATGTCAATCTTTGCACGTAGGACATACTTTCCATCAGGATGTTTACCTTCTTTCATTTCTGTAAAGAGTTTGAGATTGTCATCAATGGATCGATTACGATATGGTGATTCTTGTCCACCCTCGGTTAATGATCCACGATATTCACGCATTTCATCTGCTGACAATTCATCTACAAATGCCTCACCACTTTGAATTAGATATATGGCAGTTTCATAAATTGTATGAAAGTAGTCTGATGTTTTACGTACTGGTCCATACCATGGTCCTTGTTCTTTCTCACTAACTTCCAAGTTGGAAGTAAAGGGAGATAAACCACGTTGAATCCAATTAACATCTTCTAATATACTATAAACATATTCTTCATCTTCTTTTGTTGGATTTGTATCATCTAATCTCATATGACATCTACCCCTCTCTTCTTCTTTAACTTCTTCTGATGAATTAGTAGTATCGCTACCTTGGAAGGCACGTGCTACTGCAAAGTTGAAGGAAACAGCTTTTGCATGCCCAAGGTGTAAATAGCCATTTGGTTCTGGTGGAAATCGTGTTGTTATTGGTCCTTTCACTACTATATCATCTTCTCTACCCTCTCTTTCCTCTCCTACTTCTACTACTGGTACCTCCTCTTGTACTGACGTAATTTGGGAGCCATCATTATCATCAGTAGTTTTGGAAGGAGTAATATCTAACAATCCTACGGGCTCGATACCACTTGATGATTCGATTATTTTGGTAATAAAGTTTGGTGCGTATGCAAATCCATTTATTGATGGCAGGATGCCGCCGTAGAGGCATAGGATTATGAATAGTAGCATCGTACGTCTTATTGTTGCAAAGAAGAAATAAAAATGAGGAAGATGAGTAATATGAGTAAGGAACTTCTTGAAACTTAATAAGTTTCTACTTAATAAGTTTCAGGCCAGAAGGCAAAAACATCTGATTGACGTCAAATCAAAGTCTTTAGCGGCGGCTCTCAAATAGCGCCAATACAACAACATTATAAACAAACACCATGAATTCCTATACTAAATATCTACCAATACTACTATCCCTATCAACAACCTCCACCGCCTTAATCAATACACCGCCAACAATCCAACATCAAAAGCAGCGATCAAATATTGCAAAATTACAACAGCCAAGACCATCATCATGTTGGTCAAGAGCAGCTGCAGATAGTAATATTGTACTATATCAAGCGAAAGATAATGATAGAGCAAGAATGGAAAAATCATGGGAGAATATGATGGGTGAAGGTAAGAAGTTTTATTTTATGGGGTTGATGTGGGCGGTATGATATATTGTGTGCATATCTTGTGTATCTTTTTTTGATGAACTGTCAGAATGTAATACCTCTCACGCATACCTGTTTGTATATACACTAATCCTTTTATACCGCATTGCAATCCTTAAATATACCAAATCTACAACAAAATCAACACAACTAATAATAAATAGATTGGCGTGAATTCCGAGCTAAATTGGTAGCACAAGAACATATCGAAGATGAATTGGCATTAGGTACCAACAAATCAGATAAGAAGGAAGATAAGGGTATACTTGGTGCTATATCATCTATTTTTAAAAATAAGGATGAGAATAATAAGAAAAGTGATAAAGATAACGGTGGAGAAAGTATAGATACCAACATCTTCGACGGAGTAGACGTAGGCGGGGCAACAAAACATTCACGAATTGAATGGGATTGTTCTGACCCATTCATGGATGAGGAGGAGTGTCATTTGATATATGATGAACCTAAGGTATCACTTGATAAGCATCGTTGGGCACACCCCTTGTTTCATGTTGAACCGGGATGTATCCTTGTTGCGAATGAAAAGTTGGGTGGAGTTTTTAATCAAGCTGTTGTACTTATTATTGATCATAATGAAAATACGGGATCTACTGGTATGGTGATTAATAGGTACGTTAGATATTTCTTGTGTCTAGTTTGATATGATTTGTACAAGGGTTGTATCTCACATCAAAAGTTTCTCACCCTCTCCTTCCATTTACAACTAAGACCATTCCCTGGCAAACTAATGAAAACAGCCAGTGATACCGAATCCAACATTGACTTATCATTGAAAATGGCATTCAGTACAGCACCAGTAGCCTACGGTGGACCAGTTATGCAAGATCAATTCTCAACTCTACATGGGTTTGGAGAAGTGGCTGGGTCAAAGAAGGTTTGTCCAGGAGTATTTGTCGGCGGTTCGAGTCAACTGATGAATGAGGTACGAAAGAATCAATTACAACCTCAGGAAGTTTTATTTGTGAAAGGACATGCTGCATGGGTACCTGGACAACTAACTCGTGAAATTGACAAGGGCGTGTGGTACATTGCATCGGCCTCGGCTGATTTGATATTGCGGTATGCCGGCGCACCAGTAACGAAGGATGATAATAAAGATGATTTATGGAATGACATTTTGTCCTGCATGGGGGACAAGTTTGAGTCTATTGCCATGTCTCATTGTGGACGAGGAGATGAACGAATGCTGCCTTAGTAAAGGCAATTCTCATACATATATAGATTTTTAAATGTTTGTTTTTTGCACTGGGGCGATACATAATGTTAAACTTGCTCACCGCCCAGAGCTATCAGAGGAGAAAATGTAGAAGTAAATAAGTAAAATCAAGTAAACTATTATCTATTTGGCAACTAGCTGTTGCTTTACTTTATTCAACTAATCCAAGCCCTTTTAGCATCCCTCCTCTTCTTATACCTCCCATCTCTGTCCTCACTCTTTCAAATCAGACTAGATAGTGGGAGCACTAATCTCCAACGAACCCTTCCTCATCCATATATTCCTCACACCTTCATGTTTATCTCCCGTCATTCGAACAATTCGAATGTCAGCATCCAAGTATGTACAATCGGCCGCATGATTATTTGGATCAAATATCTCCGCGGGTATTGAACGGTGTAATAGCCCTACCAACTTGGGTACATCCTTGGATTGTATGGTTTTTGATGATGTTGATTTAGATGGACGTACTTCATGTTCATTTAATTCGAGTACCATTCGTGCCCCTTGATTGATTGAGTAGGAACATTTGATATTAAAGTTACCGTTTGTATTGAATTGTTGCTGTTGATTGGTATTAGTATCATCATCGTCATCATTATCATCTTGAGCATAATAATCCCATTTAGCGCTATTAACCACAGTACCATTTCTTCTCTCCTCTTCATTTGGTTGTATATTTTGTATCAATTCTCTCAATCGTAACTGCTTCCTTGGTGCTGGCATAACATTCGTCGAAAAGAGTAATTGCCATTCACCCATTATAGCCAAATTTAAGAAATCTATAGTTTGTATTGGTGAATATTGTTCTTCTAATAAGTTAACGTAGGATTGTATTAATTTATATTCCTCTTCAGTGCCTGTCATTTGTGGTATCATTTTGAGTAGGTTTTGCTTTGCTTCTTCTGCTGATATTGATATTATATTGTCATCACTACTTTTGTAATCTTCTTGCGGTTCATTATCATTGGGTATTGCAGTTGTATCACCTCTGTCTATTAATACAGAACCTCCATCTGATGGCGTAGACGATGAGGATACCTCTACCAAAGAACATTGATGAGGATACTTTATTGATGATGGCGGCGCTATAAACCCTTCCGCTACATCGTTATTTCTACTCAATACAACAAGGAGTATAAGGATTGCAATTATGCAATGTTGTTGAGGATATAGAGCCGCCATTCTTCAAGTACATAGCGTCATTAGACGAGAGTGATGAGGGATGAGTTGATGGTCGGCTGTCAAAGTGGGAATAAAGTCAAACATCTTCTCATAACTTTACTAAGAAATCTATGCAAAGAGACAATATAATATGAGGTCTGACGGAGAATATATGCCCGACGAAGAAGAGGAGGATGAATGTATTAGTAGTGTATCGAGTGAAGAATCAAACGATAATTTTGTGGCAAGCGATGACGACGAGTCATCAGAAAGTGATGATGATGTGAGTTATGATCAACCAGAACTCGAGAGCGAGGATGATGGTAGCAATACAAATCAATACATTACGCCTAGAAAATCTCGTCAATGTACTATAGAGACAAACGAAAAGATGAGTCAAATGTTAGACGAGGAGGAGTTGTCCGATGAGGAAGTGTTTGGTTCTGAAAATGATACACAAGATATGTCTCCTTCCTCAAAATTAGATGCATCTTCCTCAAAAAAGAAATTACGCACCACCAGACATAATAGCAGAAGGAGGAGGAAGAAACGTAGAATGCACAATAGTGAAGAAGAATGGAATGACAATATTATGATTGGTGGATCTAAAAAAAGGAGGAGGGGTCGTACCAATAATTTAGATTCGGTATTTGATTTTCACAGCACATCTTCAGAGGATGAAGAGAAACCGTTGGACGTGCGGCGTAGCAAGAAAAGACGACGCAGTAAACGTAAGAATAGGGATGGCAATTATTCAGATGATGAAAGTAAACGGGGGTATCACCAGAGGATATCTCGTGGCTCATTGCAAAATGAATTTGATTTAGATTCAAGTGATGGGGAAGATTCTATTGAATATGAGAAGAACCAATCAAGTAATAACCAAGAGGAGAGTGAGTTGGTAGATTCTAGTGATGAAGACGAATCTAGTGAAGAGTCCAACAACAAAGTTAGTCACTTAATGGGGAGTAAAGATCTATACTGTTGTCCACTATGCTATATAGAAGCATCTCGGAGACAGGGAAATCTAGGGGGTAATATGGATACTGATGATAGTAGTGTTGAAAGTTCGAGTTCAAGCGATGATGGTGATAGAAAGATAGCTGCGGATCCATGTCTATTGAGTGATGATCCGATGACAATCTTAACCAATGTTGGGTTAGACGTCGCCTCCACATTTTGTTTCGAAACATTGGGAGGGGTTGATAAGTATGTTGATATCGGGGTTAAAGATCATATGAAGACTGTTCACGACATAGATCCCTCGGCTTTGGTCAGCAATGAGTTATTCCAACGTTTCAAGATTCGTAACGGTGACAGCCTTTTGCAGCGTTGGCTTCGTGGTAGGATTGGTGTAAAGGCTGTATCATCTAAGCTTACTGAAAAGGGCCGGCTACCTCGGGTTGTAGAACACAAGGATATGTTGGATTATTGGAGGGATGGGAATAGTGAGCCGTTCCTACAATTACATAGGATGGTTCATAAGATGCACCGCCAAATGATGCATTCTGGTGAACTTATCTCATCTTCATTCAGCGAGACCTTTCCTAACCGTGCCAAGAACTTATGGAACAAATTGAGTAATCCATATTTGAGGCAGCATGAGGAAGAGGAGGATTCTGATGAGTCTAGTGATATGGATGATGATGAAGACATTGAGCAAGAAGGATTCATGCCCCCACCTATACTTCCCGGGGACGAAGAATCAGATGTAGAGAAAATTGTAGCTGCCCTTCAAGAGAGGTATAACCAAAGTAAGAATGAGGAGGAGGAATATGATACGGACAATTCGTCATCAGTTGAGAATGAGGATGAAGATGATACTCATAGGGGTGCTGGACAACGCACAAGCTCAGGTACACGAATCACACCAATCTCAGAATTGGATTTGCGTTCCAATCGTTGGACAATCCGTGCCACGGTAACTTCTAAAAGGGATATACGCGACTGGTCAAATAAGAATGGCGAAGGGACAGTGTTCAGTATTGATCTACTTGATTCATCAGGAGATGTGAAATGTGCATTCTTCAATAAGGCTGTTGATGAATTCTATACCTTTTTAGAGGTTGGACGTACCTATCTCTTTTCTGGTGGACGAGTTAAGGTTGCCGATACGGATTGGAATACATGCAATTCACAATTTGAAATTACATTTGATCACAAATCAGATATTGTATTAGTTGATGACGATGATGATACATCAACAGTTGAAAGTGAGGAAGAAGAGAATAATGGTGTAGAAGAATCTGATAGTAGTGAGGAGGCAGAACTTGATGAGAACGAGTCTGAAGAAGAGCAGGAAGGAGAGAAGAAAACAAAGCCTACTTCAAGACAGAAAGATTATAGTTCCGACTCAGACGAAGATGATAGTTTGCAGCCATCTCGTGTTAGCCCTGATCGATCTGAATTCGGAGGTGACCTTATTGACACTGATGATGAACAACCAGCACTCTTGCAACCTCGTCAGCTCGGTTACAGCCCAGAGAAGAAGAAGAAAAGAAAGAGGATACTCGATGACAGTGATGATGAATCCTAATGCTTGAGGTTAACCGGGGTTACATTGAAAGTAAAGTAATCAAGCTTAGCTTATAATGATGACTAACTAGTATAATGAACCAGGGGATGGTCGACAATTCGTTGCAAGCTCAATCCCTTGATCTAGGTCTCCTACCTCGAGTCGAGAGGAGATTCGAGGGCCTTTTCATCTTATAGAGTTTTCAGCTACATGAAAAGTAATATCCTCCTAATAATTGATAAATCAATAGAAGATGGCACCTCGTACTAACGGCGGTAAGAAGCGTAGATATCGTGATCATCGTAATGGTGACACTAACGGCAGTAGTAGTAGATATAGAAATCGTTCAGCAGCGCCTACAACATCATACTTGTATGACGAAGAAGATGACTCTGACAATGCCAAAATACAATTTCTCGGAATAACATTACCAAATCCAATACAATACATACGTACTAATAATCCCAACATTAATAACTTCTTTTCATCAACTAACTTAACACCCACACGTATCATACTAATTGGTGGATTAGCAGCGATGCTACTAGCACCATTATTCGATTCATTTATATCACAGTCATTAACATATTTAAGAGGCTCCTCAGGTTCAGCTATTGAAGATGAGAATGGTGTGATTGGTGATGCATTACCGCATGTTACGAATGATGGCAGTTTCCATGGACGGTATCCAAATTCATTATTAACATTGTTCTATCCGTATACGTTATTTCGTGATGTTGTTTTGGATCAACCTGTCGAGTGAGTTAAATATGTGTGCATATGATATGCACTTTCTATATAATCTCATACTAATCATGTGTGCATATGATATGCACTTTCTATATAATCTCACTTGTATCGCATACTAATCTTCTCATCTCTCCTTTATAGTCCAAATGATGTACCATTCTTTTGGCATGCACTTTTCATGTAAAGGAAGTATTAAGGAAATGTTTCGACGCAGATCTAGTAGAACTCAATACAGTAGAAGATGTCGAGAAGGCAAAGAGATTGAATTTAGTATCAACATTAGTATCACAAGATCGGATAGGTGTAGGTGCATTAGACGATAGTTTGTACAATGGACAGCGGCGTAAACCACTTGTTATCACCTCACCGCATATAAGAGAAACTGCCGAGTTGTTCTCGCAAGATAACTTTGGAAGGGTATTTAGTTTCTATAGACACCCCATTGATTATGATGTGGATCCAGGTCTCAAAAAGAAGTTGCCACCAGAAGCAGGTGCTAATAACTTCTTGAGTAGATTGCTATCAGATGTACATACAGGGCCACTAGAATTCAAGGAATTGGGAATTGCAAAGCAAGTCATTAGGCAAACAACCATTGCCGGATCAAGAGATTTAATGGCTGAATCATTATTACGATTCTCAAACTATTATGGCTGGGTACCAGTGGGTGGACAAGGAACTAAAGACAGTTACGAATCTGATGATTTAATAGCCAAACAATGTATTGAGGATATAGTAAAAGATGCACCAGGTGAAAGATATGCTGATCATAACAGTCCTGAGTGGAAAGTATTCTATAAAGCCAACAAGCTGGACTGTCAATTATACGAGATTGCTCGATCAACATGGAGGGCTCAGATTCAGACAATTATTCCATTAGTTTTGCAGAAGCGAAGGGCAGGCGAAGGTGACGACGATGAGGTCAAAGAAGATGGGGAATAGGAAGTGTGATGTTTTGTATATCTACAGGGGGAAATCATGTAACTTTAAATGTAAACTAGACAGTAATCTACTCATTACTTTTCTAAAGCTCCCCATGATTGCTATCTTCTTCGTGGTGCATTGATCTGATATTACCCTCAAGGACTTGATTCCTAACCTGATTATCTTTAGAGAAGCGAACATCATATCTAAACTCATCTTCATACTCAATCTTCTTTATAATAGTAGCCTCAAAGTATTCAGCTTGCTCATACTCGTCTTCCCAAAGCACCTCGACAATATCACCCACTCTAAACTTTGCATCATGGAACAATGGTTTGAAATGTACAAATATATTGGCGAAATATCTACCCTTGAGTGGAAATGGACGTCCATGAAGGATGGAATGACTCTCGTAAAGTACCATATCGCCGGGCTCCATTGTGATATTATGGGCTTGTCCCTTATGGTCATACACCTCTACTGGCCAGTCCTCATCAACATCTTGAGCAACATTGATAATTGCACTTGTGATTAACGGATCTCTATCTACATGAGTTGCCAAGATACTATTTGTTGTGTACACTCGTATACCATACAATGAAGATCTTGAAAAAGATTTAGCCGATGGAATCCATTCTCGTATATGAGCTTCGGTCTCACGCCAAATCTCTGCTTGATACTTTGTTAGATGCTTCATTCTACTAGGGGATACCCAATGATTTGTGTATGTATTTGCCTCTGGCCATTCTTCTATCTGTAACTTTCCAATACCTCCTTTATCTATAACTTCTTCTTGCCAATAATCTTGTATAGTAGCGAATAATTCGTCTGATAATCTAACTTTCCTGAACCCGACTGAAGTATAGTTTGTCATTTGTTTTGGTTGATTGCGATTGAGACGAAATCTTTCATGTTCGTTGTGTATGCATTGTTGTGCTATATGAGGATATTTCACTTGGCATCCTTTTATGTATTGATCATATAATTCATTTTTATCATTGCCAAATAATTGATTTGATGCATCTGTAAGTGATTGATAATGTATTGGCCAACTCGTATCGACACCATACTCATTCGCATTTGCAATGCATACAGTGGTAAATATTATTATGGAGAAGAAAGCACTGTATATCATGGTCAAAGCAGGCGTGGATATATTCTGAAGATGATGGAAGGTCGATAATAAAGAGACGACTGGTAGTATGCGACCAAGAACAGATATGATACTACACCAATGCTTTTTGACAAAATCAAGGATACCTGAACCTGCAGTCAAATCACAATATTATAATTGCAATGAGCAAACAATAGGTATCAATTCATCTACCAAATATTATATGCTCTGCGTCAAGCATTATTGCTGTAGGGATTTAACGACTATTATCTCAACCAACCATTTCACCTCATTACTCAACGCATCATGCTTAAGATACCTCATTCACTCACGAATTTAATTTTTGGCCATTACAAGCTCTATTGTTAGTGTGAGTTGAGATGTCACCACCTAACAACATAACACATCACTTTCCATGACTCCTTATACCATCGAATTACTTTCGAAGGCTAAACACATAACATTGCAATAAGGGAAATACCGAGTAACTTGGCTTTGACGGAGAGCTGATAGGATAGGTTGTCATTATATTTATAAACATAGAATACAACACAAAAGTATCTTGTTAAAAATTCTCGATACGATACATACATCAATACAACATCAACACAGTCTCACACTCACAACAGTGATGGGGAACAATAGTCGACGACGAAAGGAGCAGCATAATCCAAATGCGTGTATAAATGTGCTCTCTCCGACGATAGATACATTGTGGTTAGCAATGTGCCATCCTTTAGACAATAATGATGAGGATACTCATGGGGGCTGCTCCTCGGACTCAGACGAATCGGTTTTGATTGCATCAATGTTTGGTGATGCTATGGATCTAGCCATAACCACATCAATGTCAGAGGTAAGCTACATCTTTTGTCTTATGTATATGGTGTAAAATATGTGTACTTAGATGTACAGGAGAATGATATGTTGCATGACATGATTTCTAACCCAACGTCTCTACTTGTCTCCCCCCCCCCTCTTCTGTCTACTTCCCCCCTCTCCCCCCCATAACAGTTATCACTGTCAACCTTTGATAAAAATGTAATGAGAAGCTGGAGGAAGGCACGGAAGCTACAAAGGAAGAACCGCCAGTATGCTCGGTCTGCTTCTTTACTAGATAATACCGAAGATGATGAAGATACCCATGAGCAATTAGAGGAAGGCGAGGAGGTCATAACGACCATGCTACCCCCATCCCACCACCAACCATCTACAAAGCAAGAAAAGAAGAAGAGTAGACTGCTGTCGGTGTTGGCTAGAGAGAAGATAAGGACACGTAGACTCAGGTCCTCAAGAAGCAAGAGTGTCTAAAATAAACAAATATAAGGACGATACATCAGCAGAGTTAATAAGCTTAAGGTTAACTGTGCTATGCTACTACTTCTTATATCAATGACTGACAAACATAGATATTAAGACATAAACTAATATCTTATCTTTTAGCACTGTACATCCATACAAACGCCACATCTATCTTGGCACGTAGACACATCTATCTTGACACATAGACTCAAACAAACAATCATATGTCCACCAACAACAACAATCTATTTCTTGTTGTAACCATTCAAAGATAAACCTGACCCAAGTGAAGCAAATGTATTATCATCGTGGCATGTTACTGTATCATCAGTAATTGAGACATCGTCATCCTCTTCAACAATCGGAAGACAACAAGCATACTTATACTCTTCATTTTCAAATGCATAATGCTTACAAGCTGCTCTCTCTTCTTCCGTCAAAGCCAGATTGGGATCACAGCTTAGTATATTCATCATCTCCTGTGCTATAGTTGCCCTTTGGGGATGATCAGTTGAAAACACTGAATATAATGAGCTTGAGAATTCGGTTGAAAAGTCAGATACCGATGAATCGTTGAGAGTATCTTGAGCTGGACTTTCCTTGCCATTTCTACTTGTATTCTCCATTAATGATCCAATTGAAACGGGCACAGCTGATGCTTTTTCTTCCTCCTTCTCCTTAATGGATGTATCATCTACCTTACCGACTGCTGAAGATGTTGCATCTTGATTCATTTCTGTTACAATTGATTTTGTTTCTGCCTTTGATGCGACCATGGAATTGGAAGATCGCTGTTCATTCACTGTTTCCAGATCTGATTCATGTTTATTCGAATCAGTTTGATACTGATCAATCACCAAGGCTAAGGCACTGGCTTGAACACTTTCATCGTCATCCTCGAGCTCATCAACATCAACAGCAGCGGAAGATACACCACATGTTACCTCGGATACTTCGCTCTGCCTTGTTATATCAACTTCGTGTGATTTGCCAACTAACTTCTTGTAAGTATTATTCTTTTTGCGACTACGAAGCTCAAGATATAACTGAGCACGTTGATGTAATGGTAACCTCTTTGTCTGACTCATGAGACGATCCATCTTCCTTCGCTTTCTCAATGCTTGATTGATTGGACCTGTGCCTGTAAACATCGGTTTTGGGATGTTGGAATTATTCATATCACGAGATGGAGCTGTTGGAGGTACGATAGGAGCTGGCTCAATATTCAGCTCAAGTCGAAGGAAAGCTCCTTCGTCAACCTTGTAGACTGTATCTTTATCGTTTGAGAAGTGTACATGGTCTTTTGGTTTTGCCATAGCCTTCTTCTTCTTGGTCAATGCCTCTGATACCGCAGAATGATTCCTCACTACTGGGATATCAAGCTCAACACGTTTACATTCTCCAGGTATGACTACCGTTGCCACTCCAAGAGGGATGAGTTCGTTTGACCCTGAAAATAGTCCAATCTTAAGGTCGAGTAGCTCAGGAGCGAATGCCTTGGACAAACTCGAAAGGAACTTCTTGCTATCCTTGGCATTAAGCTTCTTGACTGCTGATTCTCCTCCAACGGTGCCCTGTTTACTCAAGTCGTCATAATTCCGTGCTCTTCGAACAGTCCGAGTGAAGGATACACTTGACATTTGTAATGCAGAATCATTTGTATCAGTGACACATAGGTCATCATCTTTCCAACCTGGCCATGAGGCGTATACTTTGGAGTTGGAGGTGTCAGCTGTTTGCTCACAGAATATAGGAAGACTTGGCACATGTGTCGATACAAATCTATTCGACGCAATGGTGTTTCTTCGGTAGGTTACTACTGCCTTGACAGATGGGATGGCACTATCATTTGGTTCCTGAGGGTTGGATGAGACTTTTGTAATACCAGCGAGAGCCTTAAACTTGAGAGTAACCTTTGTCTCTTGGAATTCTAATGGTTTCTTCTTCTCTTCCTCCTCCATAGATGGCTTGGTTACTTCAAATACTGACATGTTATCAATGCCAGTGGCAGAAGTATCCTTCTGTAATGAGTCAGTCTTAGTCTCATCCTTCACGCCCTCGTTGACATTAGTAGGTGTAGGTTTCACTTCTTTTGTACTTGATGGCGGAGGAGTAACATCCTGAGGTGGAGAAGCTACATCGTAACAACCCTTTATCGTTGCTTCTTTATCCGTCTTCTTGGTCACATTGATTAGCTTGGTACGCTGGGCAACCTTCACAATTGAACGCTGTACCCTTTGCAACTTGACACGAGCCTTATCATCCAACTTTGTTTCCTTGTCTTTGGGAGTACTTTGTATGTTATCACTGTCTTCTACAACATCATCAAGCTGCTCCTCTTCCGCTTCGGCGGAGTCTAGTAAACTCTTCGGACTTAGCTTGACAAATGCATTTGAGACAGACCTCTTCATAGTTGATGATAACCCTATCAGCTTCTTGGTATTAGAATCTCCGTTTGTCTCATCATTGGGTGCGGTGTTCAACTTGTCCAAGCCTTGAGCATCAATATTGGCATACCCCGTATCTTCTTCTTTCTTAGGTTTGGCATCTTCTACCTTATTCACTACTGATGTATCATTAACCACAAAATTGAACGATGTCTTCTTTGGACTTAACTTGACACGTGACATAAACTTCTTCACTCCTTTAGATGCATCTCCTTTCGGGGTATCTAACTCATTGACATTATCGTCATCCTCCGATGTATCTAGCTCGGTATCCTTCTTGACATCAGT
>Ga0214480_100853_pt1 | contig 14658 bp, 8 predicted proteins | sample M1_20Mar14CPVII9_3_FD_165042 | JGI IMG/M metagenome (GOLD analysis project Ga0214480, IMG submission 165042) | Marine eukaryotic communities from Monterey Bay, California, United States - M1_20Mar14CPVII9sort6BwellE17 | ecosystem: Environmental > Aquatic > Marine > Unclassified | place: USA... | reverse complement strand
TTTGCTGCAATGTCTTTGGCGGTTGCTTCTGTCATACTTGCTGCTGATGCACGCATATGAGAAGTAGAGTCTGTATTGTCGTCATCTGTAGTATGTCCACTAAAGATTTCATTACCTCCGTTAATCATTAGACCCCCCATATACCCGAGTACTGTACAAACACATATGAAACATGTTAACATACATATCTCTTTGTAGTTTCGGGTTTGTATTGTGTTATTGTCTGATATGCTATTCATTTGATGAGATATTTCTAAGGAGGTAGCCATATTATCCTTATCATCGTCGTCATTGTCATTGCCATTTACTCTTGAGTATATCTCCTCTGGATTATCTTTATACACCATGATACCTATTGCAATATTAGTAGATAATTAAATTATATTTGATACTTATAGCAATCATATAACACCAATATATAAGCTAGGAGAGCAACAATGCCGATGAATCTTCTTCTTTCGTTGTTGCTATTTTTGCTAAGCAAAGCTCAAAGCCCAAAGATGCCTTCTCAAACCGTGATTTAATGATTTAGAGTTATTCTTGAATTATTACACATGTAATATTGTAAAATATAAATTATAGCATTGCAAATTGCAAAACAATAAAAGCAGAGTTGAAGGTGGCAGCCGTGCGGCTGTTTATAATACAAACATAAAGCAATTATATAGACAACACACTCTATAAATCATGGAGTCTATTCTATCATCAATCGAATCATCATCCGAGGAGATATTAGAAGATGATAACATACTCTCAAACAATGCTATGAACAATGATAATAATGAGTCATCCTTTCTATCATTTACCAATGCATTACGCCAATTTGTATTGACAGATGATACCTCTGCTACTGCTACTTCATCCGCTTCTACCGCTGTATCATCATCTAACAACAACAATAAAGACAACACAGCAAAATGGCTTTACAATACATGTTCCAAACTACCTACACCACTACCACCATTACAATTCACAATAGAAACCCTATCAGCTATCAATACAGGCAAATCGGACGAATCTAAAATGCAATCGACTTTATTTGAATTATTCGGTGAAGGCGAAAAGAGTATTGAGATATTATTTGAGATAATTGGTAAGGCTGATGAGATTAGAAAGAATGTTACTGTTGATTCGTTGAAACAAGTTGCTGAGTGTGTTGATGGAAATGTTGCAACCAATGGTAATATTGGCAGTAGTGGAAGGAATGATACACAACTTCAACATGATAGACTATATCAATTACGATCAGATGCATACGAAGCAACTAACCTAGCAGTGGCAATACGTACCGAGCAACAACATCAACAAAGCAGTGGGTACACTTCAAGAGGTACACATTCTATAACACGAAAGAGTGATAAGGAAGCTGAGAAGACATATAAACGTATAATAAAACAGGCAATTACTGCAGTAAATGTAGCACGTGAGGCTGGTGCTTTGACTGAAAGTGATGAATTGTTCTTGGTTAGTCAATTGCCATCTGTTGCCAATTCTAAATCCAATGGCAACATTGGACATAATAATAACAGAGGTGGGATGGAACAAATGTTACGAAATGAAGAAGCATTACTCTACAACAACAATCATACACGTGGATTAGACGGAATGTCAAATGAACAAATACAATCAATGAAGTATAATCTAGCACCCGAGGGTACCAAACAATACAATGATTCATCCACCCGCGGTCTACCAAAGGGCACTGAACGTATCTATGAAAAGCATTATGAAAAGGTAATCATACCAGCACCTGTTCGTGAAAAGAGTCTATTGAGAAGTCGTATTAATTTAGATGAGGTGTTAGGTGAAGGTACAGATGAACGTTTGGCATTTGGTGGTGTGAAGTCTTTGAATCCAATGCAATCGACTGTTTTTGATAGTGCATATACAAGTCGTGAGAATTTATTAATTTGTGCTCCTACTGGTAAGTCTTCTGTTGATATGTGGTCATATGAACTTTACTTGTCTGATAAAAAAAAACTTATGCTCACACTTCATATCAAATTCTCTTCAATCAATCAATAACTAATCAAAGGTGCGGGTAAAACAAATGTAGCAATGTTAACAGTAGTAGCACACTTACGTGATGTTGGTTTCATTGGAGAGTCATACAACGATGATGAGGATCACTATTCAGTCACCACCGGTAAAAAGATTGTATACATTGCACCAATGAAGGCATTAGCACAAGAGGTTGTAGAAAAGTTTAGTTCCAAATTAAAACCGCTTGGTATCATCGTGAAGGAACTAACGGGTGATATGCAATTAAGTCGAGCTGAGGCAGAAGCTGCACATATATTAGTGACTACTCCTGAAAAGTGGGATGTTGTAACACGAAAGGGTGGAGATGGTAGTTTAGGTTCGACATGTGGACTATTGATTATTGACGAGGTACACTTGTTGGCAGATGAACGTGGTGCCGTAATAGAAAGTGTGGTCGCTCGTCTCCATCGATGGGTTGAAAGTAGTCAACGTTCTGTACGATTAGTTGGATTATCGGCCACATTACCAAACTATGAAGATGTGGCAACATTCTTACGTGTTGATAAGACCAAGGGATTGTTCTACTTTGGTCCTGAACATCGTCCTGTGCCATTGCAACAAACATTTATAGGCGTGACGTCACATAATAAGAAGAATTGGTTTGAAAGAGAAAAGAAGATGGATGATGTTTGCTATGATGTTGTATCAGAAGCATTACGTGATGGACATCAAGTTATGGTGTTTGTACATTCACGAAAGGGTACGGGTACCACTGCCAAGAGCTTAGGTGAACACGCTGCAATGGAAGGAGAGTTGGAACGATTGTTCATCGGTGATGAGGGCTACGAAGAGTGTGATACTGCACGTGCTAAATATATTGACAAGGTAGAGAAGAGCAGGAATAAGGAACTTCGAGAACACTTCCGTAATGGTATGGGTATACATCATGCAGGTATGCTACGTCATGATCGACGATTGACTGAGAGTATGTTTAATGATGGTGCCATTAAAGTCTTGTGTTGTACTGCCACATTGGCTTGGGGAATTAACTTACCAGCACATACAGTTGTCATCAAAGGCACTGATGTTTACATGCCGGAGAAGGGGACAAATGTTGATCTTAGTATATTGGATGTACAACAAATCTTTGGACGTGCAGGCCGTCCACAATTCGACACTTCTGGTGATGCCACACTCATTACATCACATGATGCCATGGCAAGATATTTAGATAAGCTTGTCAGGGCTACACCCATTGAGTCCAACTTTATTAAACAACTTGCTGATCATATGAATGCTGAAGTAGTTGGAGGTACTGTTACTAATATTCGAGAGGCCATTGAGTGGATCCGATATACCTATCTTCATGTCAGAAGTAAGTGGTGTGAAATCTGGAATCGTGTAATTGTTCTTTATTCACTGGTTACTGACTAATCACTCTCATCAACCCCGACTATACACACAACAGTGTGCAAAAACCCACTTGCTTACGGAATTAGTGCTATCCAGCATGAGAGTGATCCAACACTCCGTCAACGAAGTCGAGAATTAGCCATTGAAGCAGCCAAGCTACTTGATGAGAGAAAGATGATACGCTATAATCCTGATTCCGGTAATCTGGCAATTACCAATCTCGGTCGTGTGGCATCAATGTTTTACATTCGTAATCAGAGTATAGCAACCTTTAATGAGTTGTTGGAAAAGAAGAGAACATCACCCACCGATGCCGATCTTCTCCATGTCATGTGTTGTGCTGACGAGTTCGAAAATGTGAGGGTCAGACCTGAAGAGCTAGACGAAGTCGATAGGCTCAAAAAGGAGGCATGTCCTCTCGAGACGCTGGCACCAGTTGAAGAATACAGTGGAAAGTGTAATGTCTTGTTACAAGCATATGTGTCAAAGGCTCGAGTAACATCCTTTACTCTGATTTCTGATACAAATTACATTGCCTCAAATGCCGGCCGTGTAGCAAGGGCATTATTCGAGATGACATTGAAAAGTGGCAATGCATCGGCTGCACTAAAGTTTCTCCGCCTAGCAAAGAGCATCGACCATCGATTCTGGTGGTTTCAGTCACCCCTACGAGCATTTGAGTATGAATTGAAGAAGAATGTGTTTGTTGCACTTGAGGATTCGAGAGTCTCATCCGAGGAAGGTTATAATACTTTAGAGCGAGCAATATCATTACTCGATATGGATAAAGATGAGGTTGGACAACTCTGTCGCTGCTTTAGAGACGGTGCTTTGATACAAAAGTTTGTCCGGATGCTACCAAGAGTTGAAGTGTCATGTTCTGTCCATCCAATCACAAAGGGTACCCTTAGGTTTCATATTGATATTAATCCAGTCTTCAATTGGAATGGAAAGTATCACGGAGGAGCCGAAGGTTTCTGGTTATGGATCGAGGACAACGAGAACAATCGAACATATCACAATGAATTCATCTTGTTCTCAAGAAGGAATCATCCAGAGTCTACAACATTGGAAGTGATTGTTCCAGTTTTCAATCCAATGCCTCAGCAATACTTTATACGAATCGTCTCAGACAGCTGGGTTGGATGTGAAGCACTAATACCAGTCTCATTCAGACATGTGCTCATTGACGGTCTCAGCTCTCCTACCTTCTTCACAAACTTATTTGATCTCACACCTCTACCTGTTAGCAGTTTGGCCAACCCACGTTATGAACAACTCTATGCTAACAGATTCGATGTCTTCAATCCAATACAAACACAACTGTTTCACATCCTTTATCATACCGATACACCTGTGCTGCTAGGAGCGCCTACTGGTTCGGGAAAGACTACTGTGGCTGAGATTGCTTTACTTCGAATGAAGAAGCAAAATCCCAAGGCAAAGTGTGTATACATTGCACCATTGAAGTCATTAGCAAGAGAACGATTAAAAGAGTGGACGAAGAGGTTAGGTGCACCTCCATTGAAGTGGAAAGTTCTTGAGCTGTCTGGTGATACATCTCATGATTCTCATGCGTTGAATAATAGTGACATTCTCATTTGTACGCCTGAGAAATGGGATCTGATTAGTAGAGGATGGCGTGGTGTATCGAATGACTTTTCATCTAGCTCGGCAAGCAATGGCAAACGCTTCGTAAGGGAGGTAGGACTACTAATCATTGATGAAATACATTTGCTTGGTAAGTGAAACTGGGTGACTCTGTCTTGTCTTCATTACTACTGCATTTATACTAACAAGTTTCTAATAACACCTTTCTCTCTAGGTGAGGAGCGTGGAGCAGTATTGGAAGCCATCGTTAGTAGAACGAGATTTATTTCTCGAACTGTCCAAGCTGAACAGTCAAAGGGAGGAAAGTCTGCAGAAGTTACTCGTATCATGGGACTCTCGACTGCTCTTGCAAATCCTTACGATTTGGCCGATTGGATTGGAATAGATACTCAAGGCTATGGTGTTGATGCCAAGCGAGGGTTGTATAACTTTCGACCATCGGTACGACCTGTGCCAATGGTTGTACACATCCAAGGTTATCCTGGAAGACATTATTGTCCACGAATGGCTACGATGAATAAACCGTGCTATGCAGCAATTAAGGACCTGTCTCCTTCTAAACCGTCAATGATATTTGTGGCAAGTAGAAGACAGACAAGGTTGACGGCCTTGGATCTCATCAGTCATGCAGCCGGAGAAGAAAACCCAAAGTCTTTCCTCCACTGTGATGATGATTACATTGAAGCTGTTGCACAATCATTAAATGATAAAGCTCTCCGTCATACAATCACGTTTGGCATTGGTTTGCATCACGCTGGCTTGACTTCTCGTGATCGTGAAACGGTTGAGAGACTCTATCTTGATGGACACATTCAGGTTCTAATCGCAACAGCAACTCTTGCCTGGGGAGTGAATTTACCAGCTCATTTAGTAATTGTCAAGGGTACTGAGTTCTTCGATGGTAAGCTCTCTCGATACGTAGATTATCCCGTTACTGACATCCTACAAATGATGGGTCGTGCTGGTCGTCCACAATTCGACAAAGAAGGAGTCGCTGTTATCATGTGTGAGGAGTCAAAGAAGACTTTCCTGAAAAAGTTTCTTTACGAACCATTCCCAGTAGAATCTTGCCTTGGAGATCGAATGTGTGAGGTATTGAATGCCGAGATATCCATTGGAACAATAAACTCACTCAGTGATGCAATTGGATATCTTAATTGGACCTTTTATGCTAGACGTGTCAAGATGAATCCATCCTATTATGGTTCCAAGTCAGCAGAAGACGAAGATGTTGAAGAGTTCTTTCTATCAGTGGTAAAAGAGACTACCGATACGCTTCAAGAGCACGGCTGTGTCATTATAGATAAGACAGAGGGAACCGATTCTCGACTGAGCACAACTCCCTTGGGTAGAGCTGCAACAAACTTTTACTTGAATTGCCAAACTCCAAAGCAAATGATGCAGGGTGTTAGAGGTCTCAGGAAAGTTTTAGGACAACATACCCAAGAAGTGAAACTTGAAGATACTAAGATGTCGAGGAAGATGCTCCTTGTGGGTAATGCTGAGTCGACAAAACGAGTAGCAAGTGTCCACAAGTTCACTAACGACAATGACATGTACACATATGCCATTGCCAAGATCTTGTTTGACATTTCAGCTACATATGAGTTTAATGAGCTCCCGGTCAGGCATAATGAAGAGGAGCTCAATATAGAGCTTAGTCGATCACTTCCGTGGGGTTACGACTTGAGTAAAGTATCTTGGTGGATTGATAAGCCTAAACAATCCGGAAAGAATATCCTTGATATCATGGCTAGTCCACATACCAAGGCCTTCCTGCTGCTGCAAGCTTTTGTGTTTAAGAGCAAGCTGCCCATCAGTGATTATATCAACGATATGAGAAGTGTAGTTGAGCAGATTCCTCGGTTGTTGGCTGCTATGCGGTTTGTGGCACTTGATGATAAGACGAGTGCTGGCAACTTTGAAATGTTCTCCTGCTTCCCGTTAGTCCGCCGTGCTCTTAGCACTGGTATGATGATTGGTACAAGGCCTTCCTCAGCCTCGAGTCGTCCATCAATCAAGTTTGGAAATGTCAAGGTTGATAAAGAATTGAAGAAAGGTTCCCAACACCACAAGGGTTCTCTTGAATTTGATTACAACATTGAGTTGAATGGATTTAGAAAAGCTCAAAGAAGAGGTAATCAGCAGGGTAAAGGTGGTGGATTTGGTGTTATGCTTGTACTTGGTACTTTGAAAGGTGGCTACATGTTGAATCAAACATCCTTCAATGTACCAGAGGCAAGGAACGACAAATGTTGGAAGAAACACATTCGAATGGACTTTGATTGGACTACTGCTGAGGTAAATGCAGGACAAGAAGGGCTTGTCATCCTTCGAGTAATTCATGAAAGTATCGTTGATAGTGACTTTGAGATTTCAGTTTCATTAAAGTAAAGATACAAATCAGAGGTGAATAAATGTGGATATTAGTCAACCATCTGCTCAACCGTCTAGTCATCCTTCATCACAAAATGCCTGTTTGATATGATATAGCATCTTCATCTAATCTGTTGCATTAGACATTAATTTTACACTTATAATTACATCTATACATATAAATTACACCTCCTCGATTCCAACAACTCAATCTCCAGCTTTACACAAGCACAGATATAGGTTGAGAAGAATCAGGTGAGTAGATAACATCATCAATATATACCGGAGCCCTATCAGGAACACTGCCAAGCTCCAGCAAACCAAATGGATTGAAAGTATACACAAAATCAACCGTATGTGCTCCTGAGTCTAGCGAATAGCTGAATTCCTTCCAAGTAGTAATTGGTGTATCGATGGGGTTATCTTCTGTTGTCGTTGGGGGAACTGGGTCATTTGGTCTGTTGCCATCCACTAAGATTTCCAGCAAGTCATAAGCCGCCTGAACTCCTGCTAATACCGAGAAAGATAACGTGCCAGGGCCATAGTCATCTGGCAATACCCATGTTAGATTTGCTGACTGTCTAATTCCCTCTACATTGTCTAACAATGGACTCTTCATTGACCTTACACCATCGTTTGCCTCTTCAGTTGTACTTGTCCAAACTAATGAGACGTTATCACCACTTGTTGACCATCCCAATATGTTATCAAAAGGTTGCTCAAAACTTGTGCCTACAGGACGTGGGGCGGCCGGAAAGGTGGGTGGAAGCCTGGTTGGTTTTGGAGTTGTTGGTGAATCTGTCAACGCATCTTGAGACGGCTGACTGGAAGGTTGTGATGAAGGTTGAGAAGAGGGTTGTGCAGATGTTGAAGGCTCGGTACTGATCAAATCATCAACGCTAGGGCTCGATGTAGGTGTTTGACTTGGACTCCGCGAGGGAGATTGACTGGGCACTGCTGTCGGCTGTAAGGGATGTGGATAAAGGAGAAGAATATAACATGTGAGTGTAAGTATTAGTATCACATCATATTAGGAAACCAAAATTCGATACTCAGACATGCATAGAAGTTATATAAATGGATTAAGTACAAGCTTACCTCTTTTGACGGCGACGAGGTAGGCATTTGACTTGGACTTCTTGAGGGAGGTTGACTCGAATCATCAACGCTGGGGCTTGAAGTCGGTACACGAGATGGTGACGAGGTAGGTGTTTGACTTGTCGGTGCATCTGTGATAGTAATAGGTTCATTTGAGGGCTGTGATGATGGAACTGAAGAAGGTTGTGCCGAAGGTACTAGAAGGCTCAGAGGAAGGAGTAGAGGACGGTTCCTGTGACAAGGTTGGGTTAGATGTTGGTCGTTGTGTTGTTGGAACATCACCAGTGCCTGGAGAAGGTTGTAAAGATGGTTGACTCGATGGCTGTGAGGAAGAATTGACCGTCGGTTCAATAGACGGTGGTAGAGATGGATGCACAGACAAAGTAGGGACTTGATTTGGCATTTTACTAGATGCAGATGAAGGTTGACTTGAGGGTTCTATTGATATTGATGGTTGAGAGGACGGCTCGTATTCATGCGATGGTTGAGATGAAGGTTGTGAACTTGGCATTCCAGATAATGACGGAAGTGAAGAAGGTTCTCCAGATAATGTAGGCTTGGGCGAGCCAGTTGGATGTAGTGATTCTGTCGGTTGAATAGATGGCTCTTGAGTTATTGTTGGTGAAAGTGTTGGGAGTGTAGGAGTATAAGTTGTTGGACTTGGTGTATCACAACTCTTTCCTCCCTTGCCGCTCTTGCTCGTTCCACTCTTGCAACTTTTGGATCTGATATGAGAGAGAATGAAGAGGATGGCAGAGGAAAAGGTTAGGATTATCAAACAGACATATCATGCATACATGTTTACTCTCTTGTACTCGATGTAACTTACCCACTTTTACCACCCTTGCCATCTACTCCACTCTTTCCACCCTTTCCATTTACTCCACTCTTACCACTCTTGCCACTACCATCAGTATTTGGAACTTGAGGAAAGCCAGTACAATCATACAACTCATCAATACACGGTTTGTCACATTCTATACACTCTACAGATGTCATATTTGTTGAACAAGATTCCATACATCCATTGTTCATAGAACATTGATGTATATTTGCAAAACACCCTGAAGACTCTGTTGAATAACCAAATATATATTGCCAACATGCTCCAAGACAATCTTCGACAATTTCTTCTACACTGTAATTTTTGCATCTCGTAGGGGTATGATCGATGATCATTTCATATTCTTGAAGACAATAATTTAACTGTTGTAGCAGAGTCGTTTCACCACCATTAGCAGTCCAAGTCATTCTATCCTTTGCAGTACTTTTATTAACATTGTCGTCATGACTTGAAGATGGAGAATAACTTGACGAGTCAGGACTAGGAGACGGAGAATAGCTTAAAGGATAATAACTTGAAGGCAAATAACTTGTCATCTCAGGACTAGGAGAGGGACTAGGCGAAAGAGTATCTATTGGGTCTTGTGTATTCTCTGTCGTTGCTGAATGATGTATGATATGTGCATGATGTGCAGTATCTACCTCTTCTTCAATATGTTCAACAAATGGTCCCCATCCTGTATCTTCCTCTTCTTCTTCTATACTACTTTCCTCTTCATTACTACTACTGCCGTTGTTGGTGGTAACAGCTTGATGATTAGTAGCCTCCTTAATCATATTATCATAATGTGACTTATAATACGTTGATCCTACTTCATTAATATGATCTTCTTTTAATATTTTATAGTACAGACTATCATTTTGATTTAGTATTCTTTGTGAATTGTTGTTGGCTACTTTGGCTTCTTCTATATCGCTAGTAGACAATTGAGCTTTTGTAGACTGTGCTTTGATACGACGGTGATGCAACTGTGATGTATCTAATCGTCTATTTAGTTTGTCAACTGCATTCAATACAAGCAATCCTTGTTGATGGTTGTTCTTATTGATTGACTTTGGTCTCCGCTGATGTTGTTCATCTGTGTTAGTATCTAATGTACTGTCATCAACAATGTTACTAAGAGAAGCAGCGATAGATGAATCTATTGCAATAAGCAACATAGTGCCTACGGCTATTGGAGAGAACTTCTTCTTCCAAATCATGAGATATTTGATATTAAGTGATGACGAGCATAAAAGTTGTTATCAACCTGTCTGCTACTCCTTTCCCCCTTATTGCATCAATAGTTCCTTTGGAGAAAGTTGTTTAGTTTGTTTAGTTGGGTAATTGGCCATGCAGCTTGTACAATACATTCTCGTCGTTCAAAGTAAGGGCTTGCGACCTATATTCATCGTTCACAATTCAATTATCTTAAACGGATAGAGAGAGATGTCAGAAAGAACGACTATTTTGGTCTATACTAATTCCTCAGTAGCGACGGCCTTTTTTACCCTTGAACTGACTCAATAAAGTAAAAAATGAACGTCAATTTGATCTCTCTACCTCTCTAATCATATCGGTTAGGCATCTACATCTCTCGATGCACAACATACTTATGCAATGTCTAAATAGGAAGAGCGTTCAGTATTGGTTGCAAGGCAAATAAAGGTTCTTGAGAGATATTCATACTAATAGTAAATAAAAAACTCGATTATATTTTGTTATTGCAATGATGAAGAAATCCATACCAATGTTGTTACCAACGCTGCTAATCGTATCAGCTATACTAGCAACAACATCTACTGCAATATCAAATAATATCAATATCAATACATCGAATAAACAAACCGATGATGACAACAATAATATAATACTCTCCCGTCATCGCACTGCAGCAGAAGATAATAAAAGACTCTTATCAATTCAAGATCGGAGTAAGCATCGTTTATTCCAGTCTGGTAAAAAATTATCCCGTATCTCTGTTAATGATGAGTTAGATGCCGAAGTGGATGTACAAGTTGACAAAGTATCACCACATTATACAAACCCCTATGTAGATGGTCGAACGCATAAGGAACGAAACAAAGGCCAAAGCGACAATAGCAGTGGAAGTGAAAGTAGTAAAGAGAGCGAGGATACATTACTAAAAGTCAATTTCAATGTTAATGTACACAACAATGGTCAAGACGATAGTCAAGTAAATGAGCGATATAAAAATGGTAAAGGAGAAAGCAGTGTTGATGATGGACAGGATTGGTTTGATTATGATCGTCAAGATTCGTCATCGTCAAGTAGTACAGAAAGTAGCGAGGATAGCTCAGACAGTAGTGAGGATAGTTCAGATAGTAGTGAGGATAGCTCAGACAGTAGCAGTTCAGAAAGTACCTCACAAGACACCGCGGGGGATACAAGTTGGATAGGTGTACAACATAACACAGCTACCCACTCCTCATCTTCATCCAGTTCGTCATCATCGTCATCATCTGACGATATAGATGAATGCATAAAATCGGGTGGGACATGGTCATTGAACTCATGGAATCGAAAGTTAGTATCAAACCCTAACAATCACCAACAACACCAACAGGAACAAGGACAGAGGATGACCAAAACACAAAAGGCAGGTAAAAACTCCAAAACAAAATGGGCTGATTCAACTTCCACAGATTACTTTGAATGGAATAATGGATGGTGGTATGAATCCAATGGATGGTGGTATCCTGCCAACTGGCGATCTGGAAAGAGTGGTAAATCTGGATACAATTATTCAAAATCATCAAAGAGTAAGAGTTCAAAGGGATGGAAGTGTGTACATCCACCATCACCAAGTACACCGTACAGTACTGACAAGCCGACGAGTGGGGAGGTACCGACTAAGCCGAGTGATAAACCTACATATGCTGAGATTATAGAAACTGACAAGCCTACAGAGGAGGTTGAAACTGATGAGCCTACTGTGGCCCCGGTTACGCCTATACCAACTGAGATTGTGGTAACGCCGGCACCGACCCCATTACCCACTCCGGAAGTAACGACATTGCCACCAGTCACACCCATGACCTCCGAGCCAACATCAGGAAGTATGACACAGCCACCAGTTGATACAACACCCCCTCCAGTCTCTACTGATGATACCCTATCTCCAACATTGCCACCTTTAGTACCAGTTGGCACGACAAGTCCTACACTTCCAGTGTTAGATACAACAAGTCCAATTACAAATGATCCAACTAATATTATTACTTCTCCAGCACCAACGCCTGAAGATCCATACTTGGGACTAGGAGAACCAAGTTTAGCACCTAGTAGTATGGGTATGAGTATGCCAGAAAGTGAGACTGAATCTCCAACTTTGTCTTCTTCATTAGTGGATATTTCGGATGTACCATCTGCAATGCCTTCAAGTTCACCAACTATAGCCACGGGAGAAGTGAAGGATCCTACCGGTAGTCCAACGTATATGCCTAGTTATGTTCCTACTGCAACATCTGAAGGCGATGAATCAACTGCTCCTTCTACGCTTCCTTCCACACAGTCGTCAGAGTTACCCTCGTTAGTACCAACTGTAACAAGTAACAGCGCTGAATCAACTACTTCCCCATCAATATCAAATGCACCAACACCAGTTGTTCAACCACCAACGAATGATCTAGCACCAGCAGGAAGTATCTACTACCAATCATTTGAGGATCCCGTACCAATAACATTTCCATTTGGTGAAGTCCTACCGGTAACAGCAGCATGGAATAGTGTCAACAATAACGAAAACAATCCCGATTTAATATGGGAACAGAGTGATGAACGAGCCAATACGGGTTTGTATTCAATGAAGTCACCAATATTAGAAACTGTTGATAAAGTATCTGCATCGAGTAATCTAACGTTAGTACTTGGTGATAACGGCGTGGGAGCGTTGCACTTCTCAGTATTGGCAGGTAATCAAATGCCATATGATTGGTTCCAATATGCAGTTGATGGTGTTGTTCGTGGTGTGATTAGTGATCCATCGTCGGAGTTTCAAGAGAGAGTTATACAAGTCGGACCAGGAGCGCATACGTTTGATTTTGTCTATTCATTCAATCCACAGAACATACCAGTGCAGGGCTTTCCTCCCGATGGGAATGCTCCTAATCGTAGTGGTACGGTATTTATTGATGATGTATACTTTATACCCGCCGGTGCTAATATTGAGCCTACCGAACCTGATGATCCCGATTGTCAAGCACTCGAACCAAATCCATATGGATTTGAGAGTGGTACCTTCCCCACATCGCCATGGTCAACATTAACATCTGGCGAGGAAGGTACTTGGTCAACGACTACTGATAAGTTTTTTGAGGGAGCAATATCATTACGTTCACCACCATTAGAAGATATAGGTACTACCTCATCCATATCCAATGCCACTTTGCAAATATGTGACGACTTTTTGGGTGGCGTATTGAGATTACAAGCGTATGCATCTGTACAACCACCACGAGATATCTTCATTGTATTTGTTGACGGAGAAGTGGCGGCTCAGCTTGTGGATGTTAATGAATGGACGGAATTGGCACTTGGACTAGAACCAGGTCCACATGTAATTGATTTTAGTTATCAGTATAATCCGTTTGATGTTGCTGTTCTACCACCAAGTCCACCAACGAGAGAAGGAGCAGTTTGGATTGATGAAGTTCAGATCGAAACACTAGGTACTGTTCCAAGCAGAAGATAGTAAAAGGGAAATAGAACAAGGGGAAGATGAGATTTAAGGGGAAGATGAGAAGAGGATAAGAGACTCTCAAGATTTATGGTTTGCATGAAGATTGTATGTATAATAGCGAGGATACCCTCTGGCTGCAGTTCATTAGATAAAAGTACTAGATTATTGTTTAGAGGATTATTGTCTGTTAGTACGACTCCATACTGTTCTATTCAATTGATTCCGAGTCAAATCGTTAGGTACTCTTACTCTTTCTATTGCTTATAAGTAGAATCATTTAATATGTCCATCTCTCTTGCTTGTCCATTGAGATACTGTGAAGATACTTCAGTCAGTCAAGATACTTGCAAGTAGTATAAGTGTGTTGATGAGGCAAAGACGCTGCTTCGTGAAGCAGGTGAAGTGTTGTCTATGATTTAGGTGTGCTAACTGTCCGATGTGGCGATGAGGAGCAAGTTGAAATGAAATCTACTCTCGCTTGATAACTTAAATATTGAGTACCTGAGATGTTAACGAATACTGTCGTCTGTTTAATTTCAACACTACTGTTCATACTGTCTCGGGATACCATTAGAAGATACAAGTTCTGTACACATGTGTGGCACTATCCTCTTCACTTCTCCTCTCCTCCTGTCCACATCACTTACACCTT
>Ga0214480_100852_pt1 | contig 14668 bp, 17 predicted proteins | sample M1_20Mar14CPVII9_3_FD_165042 | JGI IMG/M metagenome (GOLD analysis project Ga0214480, IMG submission 165042) | Marine eukaryotic communities from Monterey Bay, California, United States - M1_20Mar14CPVII9sort6BwellE17 | ecosystem: Environmental > Aquatic > Marine > Unclassified | place: USA... | reverse complement strand
TACTTTCAGTAACAAGTCTAAGTCAAAAGTCGTGTCTGATATCTTTAACTACTTTATATCCAACTCCTCGCTTCTCTATTCTTCCGTACAAACATACATGCAATTTTCTCTCTTACTAATGTACCGATTCAATGGTACATCAGTATATGCCAGCTCTTTATGATTTTGCTGTTTTGTAGATGGCGATGAGAAGAACCTTTCCAATACATATGTAAAACCTGCATATGTCGCACCTCCTTGAATCATAGCCTGCGGTCCTCCACTCTTATTCAAGAAAGCACCGGCAAGTCCACTGCCAAGAATTGCATTCCATCCATCCTCTTCTCTCCCTCCTCTACACAATCTAATAAAGTTATTGAATCCACTGAATGCTGGAAGATGCGCGTTTCATAGTTTACGAAGATGAAAGAGAAATGATGCAACAAATGTTTGTACGGAAGAATAGAGAAGCGAGGAGTTGGATATAAAGTAGTTAAAGATATCAGACACGACTTTTGACTTAGACTTGTTACTGAAAGTAACACATGACACTTGGATTGATCTTGAAATTTCAATTTAACCTCGTCCACTTCTGTCATCAAACAAATCATGACCGATCTTCTTATACAAAATATGGACCAAGTGCTTCTCGAACTCAGCTATTTGGTTCACATTCCTTAGCCCTGTTGTTATCCACTGCACTGAAATACACCACCAAGCAAAAGATACCTTGCAAAAGATACTTTTATAGGGAGTCCAGAGTAAATGGGCAGTTATTAGAGGTATGATGTTCTATCATCCAATAGTTTAGAAGAGTTTATTAGTTATTACAACAATCAATGCAATAAGTTATTTCAGATCTAATTTGATAATAATATGATACGCCTCCATTTCCGTGTCATTATTATCAACACCGCATCTTTACTTGTTTCTCAAACATCATATGCATTTACTACTACGCTTCGCCATCACAAAATACCAATGAGTAGAACTATTGCAAAAGCATCATCACCACTCGATCAAGAACTAGAAAATTGGTGTAAATCATCAGGATATGGTTCGATAGATAAATCAATACCTTCTGGCAGAAGTGGTTGGGCTTCATTCCAAAAGGTCACCGTAACAAATCCACCAAAAGATAATAATGACAAACCTGTTTCCTTCTTTGTTAAATCATCTACTAAATCCTCAGACGAAATGTTTCTTGGGGAGGCATTAGGTTTGAAAGCAATGTATGAATGTTCACAATCGGGAGATGATTCATTGCGTATACCAAAAGTTTATCATTATGGTGACTACTCGGGAGGTAGTAAAGGTTCATTGATAATCATGGAATACTTAAATTTAGCAGGTCGAAGCGATGAACGAGCTCTCGGTAAAGCAATTGCAAGAATGCATTTGGCAGAAGCAACAGAAGAAGCTGGTAATCCTAACAAGGCATTTGGCTTTGCTGTTGACAATACTTGTGGGGAAACTCCCCAACCAAATCCCTGGACCAAGCCGAATTCAGGAACGAAAGAATGGATAGAATTCTACCGAGATCATAGAATTGGACATCAACTAAACCTTGCAGGATATTCATACTGTTCCAAGCTATGGAAAAATGATATATCACCGAGATTACATTTACTCTTTGAAGATTGTACTGGAGACAATGAGATAAAACCGAGCTTGTTGCACGGTGACTTATGGAGTGGAAATATTGGTAGTGCAGATGGAAAGCCTAGTATTTTTGATCCTGCAGTATACTGGGGTCATCATGAAGCGGAGTGGGGCGTAAGTATTTACCCTTGTATTTTTTGTGTGTATTATTCAGTGGGTCGTTATTTTTGCTAAGATGTATGCCGATGTTTATAATATGTTAGATGCAATGGTCTGCTTACTTTTCATCAGACTTGGGACGGGTACCGCTCACTGATACCAGAAGAAGAAGGATTTGAAACTCGTGGGTTGTTGTATGATATGTATCATCAGCTGAATCATTACGATCTTTTTGAAGAGAAAGTATATCTTACCTCTGCAAAGTGTGACTTGAATAACATCAAATACGCCCTGGATAGTATGGAATGAGGAATGAGAGGGGATCGGAAGCACTTCTTTACAAGCATGTCTGCTGTTCTGTATGGTATCTCATCACAGTTGTTTCTTATATATTATCTACAGATGAGTTGGTGCGCTGGATTTGGGCCTCAGTTCTGGGAAGGATATCGATCCATAATTCCACAAGATGAGAGCTTTCTTGACCGTAAGCCATTGTATGATGCTTATCATCAGCTCAATCACTTCAACCTGTTCGGCGGTGGTTACATTAATGCATCGAGAGGTCATCTCGAGTCTGTAAAGAGGAACCTGGATGCAAAGGAGAAATGAACAGGCTGATATTGACTATTGATCACTTACTAAACACTTAAGGGATTAGAAAAATATGTTATACATAGTGTACTTTAAGTTAGCTCCACATCATCTATACTACTCCCATAATTTGTTGTTTCGCTAGCATAGCTTTCTCCATCAACCTGCCCATACAATTGTGGCCGACTATTGTTATCAACGTCGTCTTCTATAGCCCCGCATATACCGAACAGACGATTTTTATTGCAAGATAATATTCCATAAAAGTGATCGTCTCGGTTGCGATGGCCTCTTAGAAAGGGTAAGAAGAACCATATACAAACTGGCGTCATTAGAGAGGCGAGCATTAGCAACCACCACACTGTTGATGGATTTGCTGCATTATATGTGGGACAGTCAAGACAAGTTGAAGGACAGGACTGTTCATTATTCTCTAAAAATATATCACAGCTTTCTTGTACTGAGATACATTGTAGATTTTCATCGCTAAGATCTTTGCAAAAGTGTCCGAATTTATCCCGACAATCAGGACAGTTTGCATTAAGTTCTTCATTAAGCTTTCCCATGACAAAATCAGTCAGCGGTCCCATAACGGACCTTGCCGAAGATACTGCGAAGAAGAGACCTTCTAAACCCGTAGGTGCCAAAGAAGCCGTCCAAGATAATTGCCTAGGTGACCACAACACTTCACCTAATGTAAGGAAAACTTGCCAGATAGCACACCCAAAAGCAGTTGGAGATAGAGCGACAAAGATAGGACTTGAAGCCATGATCCATAGCCCAGGCATGACTATTGAGAAATCTTCATATCCATTCGTTAATGCTCCAACTATCGGTGGTAGAATAAGACAACCGAATAGGTTAATGCTCTGTATTGTATATATCGGTATGTCTTCGCCAAATCTTCGCTCTAAGAAGGGAGGCATGATCATCTCACCGGAAGTCCAATTCATGGCAATTGTAAAACTGGCAAATCCAAACACTAACACTCTCCAGGTTGCCCTCATACGGAGAAGGACACAGAGTTGATGATATAAACCAGGACTTCTTGTACCACTGTTACTTCTTCCGTATTGTGTTTTGTACATTTGGTAGTTTGGAAATTTGCGATCTGCTGCAGCCGTATCATTGTTCTCTTCTTCTATATGCATTGTTTGATAGTAACTTGGAAACCATTTTCGTAATATGTGTGGCTTAACCATTGATTTAGCAGGAATGATGTGGATGTCACCATTTGATATATATCCCTCGGAATCTTCTAATGTTGATATATCAGTACTGTTTTGTCGTTGAGTAGCCTCATCTTCTTCTGGGTCGTTGGTATCAATCACTGTCAAGTCATCTAAGAAACAGTAGGCAACCAACCATGTGAGGAGCACACACAGCCATGTAACCACCTACTCATTGTCATTGCAAATGTTAGTTGGATGTTTTAATTCAAGAAATAAGCATTAAAATCACACACACAAGCAAAACTTGCCATAAATTGTCTCATTGGTGTATAAACGCCTCCTATGAAATTATATTCTATATTCAAGTCCTCGAAACTACCTCTCATTTTATCGACGAGTATATCAGCAAAAGCACCGGCCAAGTTAAAGCTGGCATAACTCAGCGCAAATGATAATGGCCTTGTCAAGGGAGTTGCTAAGGATGATAAAGTGAGATTATATTGCATATATCTTATGTCAAACAGTTATGAATAACACTTACTCAATTTCTTCAGTGCAACTTTGTATAGTCCTACACTTAGTAATGCATCCCCGAACGGACTGAAGAAGAAGAGAGCTGGATATAGAGCTGTAGTAGTTCTCCCAAATGCTAGTAATGTTCTACCGATAATGGCAACTGATAATGCTACCACACTTACTCTTCTTACACCATATATATCGACTAGTATACTCCCTGCCAAACCAAAAATGATGTCCACTATACCTTTTACGCCTAGTAATGCCCCCGTCTGTGTATCACTAATACCAAATTCATTAGTAATATAATTATATTGAACAAAACGTAACCCAAAGCTACGAAAACTATTCAGAAACTCAAGTAGAAGTACTATTCCAACTTGTGATGGTAGGAGTAAGAATCGGAGCAATGATTCACGCCCATCCATTGCAGTGGGCTTGCTGTTATTATTTTTTGGAGATTGTAATGATATTGGTGAACTTGGAGGAGTATAATCTGTTTCACTATTGTGATGAGATGTTGATGATGATCTCCGAGATGAAATCGAAGCAGGTGAGTTCATCTAATCCGTTTCACTATTACTATTGTGATGAGATGTTGATGATGATCTCCGAGATGATATGTTCATCTCCCTCGTTGAGAAGTGCAATAATCACCTACAATCCCAAAACTACCATTAATCGAAAAGATTATAATGAATACATCGACAACAATCCAGCAGCGAGTACAAATTCATAGCATTATGTGTATGATGGGGGGGCTGATCGTTGAAATTGATTATTTTAATTATTTTTTGTTTTTCAACTCTCATAATTTCCATTGCGATTTGCGGTATCCTACCTCAATAATCAAAAGTAACAGAGTCATGAACTGGTTTGTATGATATATTAGGATCGATTGGTGATAGGCAGCTTAGCTTATATCTTATCTCACTATGTGCATGACTCTATACAATATGTCCACAACTTAATGTATCAGCAACCCCCCATTATCATAGCATATTTATAGAGCTCTAAAAAGGTATACTCTGTCCAGCCCAATCGTATAAACCTCCACTATTGTCCTCTTCCATTCTTTCCACTACATCCAAAAGACGACCAACAGAGAACTCTACTGGAAATACAAGTCCTTTCTCTTTCATCATTTTGCTTTGGAAAGGTTTGGACATATCTGTATCAGTCATTCCAGGATATAAAGCAATCGTCCATGTTCCTTGGCGTCTCAACTCATGTGAACTTGCCCTAACCCCAGCATTAAGAGCAGCTTTTGACATTCTATAGGTATACCAAGCTAAACCTCCAGTATTATCCGACATACTAGCAACTCGTGCCGACAAGTTCACAACAATGCTTTCTTTAGAACCAGATGTTCGTAGATAGGTGCTCCTTCCCTTCCTTGCTTTTAATAGTGGTGCAAATTTAGCCGTAACCAGCATAGGTCCAATTGCATTGACAGCCATCTGATGTTCTGTCCAATTTTGATCGATCGATTTCAAATTCATCTCTGGCCCTGCCGTAGTCTTTGTACCAAGCACACCGGCGACATTGAATAATCCATCAACTCTATTATCATAGCTTTGTTCAATCTCTTCTTTCAATGCCTCAATTTGACCAACATCCGTCACATCCAAACCTCGAACACAAACTCTATTACGATCATCTCTCTCCAATCCATTCAGATATGAATCAAGAGCAGGAGAACTACCGGGCCGTAACACACACGCCAGTATACGACCTTTTGTCCTCGATAATAGTTGTTTCACAAACTCCAATCCCATTGATCTGGAAGATGCGCGTTTCACAATTTATGATGATGAAAGAGAGAAGATTATGATATTAGTACATATGACATGCAAAGGCATGCACATTATAAAACAATACTAATGCTTTCCTGGATGCTCCAGTTACTACAAATACTGCTTCTGGGTCAGAGTTCCTTGCAAATGCAGCATCTGATATATCAGATACATCTATATTAATTGTGTACCATGGTATTTATTATTTGGTGGCGGAGTATATGTAGAATAGTATCGTTGATTCGTATTTATATCTATATTGTTTGTATTGTTGATATCTTTAGTAAGTTCTGATGTACTTGATATGTATATTGAAGAATAGTTTGAGAATAGAGGTGATAATGCTTTTTTGCACTGACCAATCCTTCCCCTTTTCAATAGTTTAATAGAAATAGTAGACGCCATGGACAACATATTAGTAGAAGAATAATGGGATATATACGATATTTTAGGGGCGGTAGAAAGGTGGCTATTGCTTTTATGCTTTGTATGTGAGTAAGCAGGCATAGTGACGATGAAAGGATACCATAGGATACCCTAATTTTCTAGGTCTAACAGCAGCCTGCGTGGTCTACCGACCAAGCTAGGCTAATGATTAGTTTGATATCCCCAATGTAATACATCTTTTACCCTTAAACATATACCTATGATGACTGTACTCAATGATTTGAGATATCTACAATAAGCGGCGTTCCCTGCCACTTCTCATCTCCCCAAAGACCTCCTCTTTCCCACCACACAAAACAACTACCATCCTCTACTTCATACGTTTAACCTCGTTGCAAACCTTTGCAAAGGTCAACGACATTGCTTTCAAAACTGACATTGCCTCCTCAACAACCTCGCCCTCTCCATTATTGAATTGGTAGCAATTGTCAAAAACTAACAGAAGGTCCTCATATAATTTGGCAGCAGCCGCAGATCCTTCACCATACTCTCCTTTCATTACCTTGCTCTTCATTGTACTGAAATCCATTGGATTCGTGATTGTTTCATAATAATCAGGAACTTCACTAGCATCGACAGGATCTGCAAATATGTCATACTCGTCCACCTTGGAGAGATTAATAAGAGTTAGTTTTCCCACCTCCTTGAATTCAGATTCAATCTCCGATGGTAGTCGCCACGGCCCAAGCTTTGTCACAGAATTACGAGATGCTTGCCAAGTCTGGAGTGAATCATGCTCAGCCTGAAGAGTGTCCACATCAAACATTTCATCCACGTCTTCCTCTCCAGGACTTCGCCTTGCTTTCTTTTTGGTGTTACCATTCTCCTCTTTGCTTGGAGTTCCTGCCTTACGCTTCTTACTCGCCTGTTTCTTCTCCTGTGGCATCTTGATTTTAATCCTAGGCTTGCTCTCATCCTTATCATCGTCATACCCTGAACCATCCTCGTCTCCCTTCTTCGATTTCTTCTTCGGCCTGCCCGGTTTCTTCTTCGTGTCCTCCGTTACCCTAGTCATGTTTGTACATTTACGAAGAATACACCTCCTCTTCGGCTTGGAGCTATAGTAGATAAAGAAAAGTAGCAAGAGTGTGTTAGTTATAAATGACCAAATGAAACAACAATGAAGATTCAAATACTTACGTGCACTTCTCACACTTTTTACATGCCTTTGTCTTACATCCCTCACACTCTCCACATGCAACTAATTTACCCTGAGGCTTCTTGGGTGACTTAGCCTTGGGATCATCATGAACATTAACAACAGTACCATCCTCACAAATGAACATTGAGTTCTTCACTGCTGCCTCTTTCAGAAGTTTAGGCCTCATGAGAGTTTGTCGCTGGGCCTCCCTTACAATATCAGAGTCGGGAGCATTAAACTTAAGGCAGTTTGTGTTGACCAAGATAAAATCTTTCTGCATTGCTTGAGCTGAACGATACTCTCCCCTTTCGAGCTTCTCCTTCATTGTACCATAGTCCATTGGATTCTTGATGAGCTCATAATAGTCTGGAAAGCTTTCCTTGGGTACAGGAACCGAGAAGATTCCAAGCTTTTCCGTATCGATCCTAATTGCTTCGTCAATCAACGACCCGAGTACCTTTGCAACTGAGTGGCGAGGAAAGACTGGCCATGGCATGGCTGCCAGCTTCATTGGCTCCTTTCCTGCACCCCATTCTCTCCTTGTCTTGACTTGTTTCATGCTAATAGACTTCTTGCCATTCTTATAGATGTCATCATCAACATCACTCCAATCGCCTTCGTCATCAGACCACTTCTTGTACCCATCTTCATCAATCTCATCTCCTCCACCACGAGACCTTTTCTTGCGTGGTTTATCGTCATCAGAATCACTGTCGTCTCCTCCCTTACTTTTCCTACCCTTGCTCTTCCTCTTCTTGCTCTTTGTGATCAACAGCTCCTTACGGATTGAAGCTGGAGCAGCAGCTATATCATCGTCACCAGCTCCTCCAATGTTCGATGTTCGGCATTTACGACGCCTGTCTCCATCAAGCTTTTGAAGAAGTTTCTTGGCTGTTTGTCTTTGCTGTTCAGTAAAGATCTTCTCCTTCACTGAAATGGTAAGCAACAGAGTCTGACATGTGGTCTTCTCCTCGGAAGATAGTGCACCCTCACGTTCCTGGTCAAAGATATCTTCCATTACACCCTTCAGATCAGACATAAACTCTGCAACCTTCTTCTTATTCGCCTTACTTAGTCCCTCTGATTTCTTTGTCTTCCGTCCAGGCTTGGGCTTTTCAGCCCATTCCTCCATCTCACTAATCTTATTTAAGAGGCTAAGAGGAAGTGGAGTTATTAATATGACAAATGTAAGCAAAAATGTAAGCAAAGTGCAGATAGAAAACAGTAAGAGGTAATTGCACAGTCACAACAGAGCTAACAACTTACATTTCAGGAGTAACAAAGTCAGGCATTACCTTCTGCCAGAACAGCGGATCGTCGACATCAATTCCAGCCGAATCGGTGCTGAATTTAGACTTCGTTACATTCATTCCCTTCTTGTTGAGCCACGACGCTGTCTTGGCGCCCTCAACAACTCGTGTACGTGTTCTCTTCTCAAGAATACTCTCGATATCGTCCGCAACAAACTCTTTCCCAATCTCATCATTCTCATCCTCGAGTAATGCATACGCACCTTTCTTGAGCAACTGTTCCATCTCTTTAGATGTGGGCTTGTCTTCTCCGTTGTCCTGGTCAAATGTACCAAGAACTGCCTGCTCAAGACCTAGCTTCTTAGATGCTCTGTCAAACATCTCCTGTTCAAACGTTCTGGAAGTGACCAGACGATAAATCATCACATCCTTGGTTTGACCAATCCTGTGACAACGTGCCTGGGCTTGTACATCGTTTTGAGGATTCCTGTGTATACAAAGAGGCAAAATGAGATGATGAGATGTGCTATCATGCGTATAATATTATATCCTATGATTAGGACACAACCATTCCTAAACTTACCAATCACTGTCGAAGATGATACAGATATCAGCAGCTGTCAGGTTAATACCAACACCTCCAGCACGAGTTGATAGTAGAAACATAAAGCTATCATCCTCCGTCTCGAAGCGATCGATTGCCTTTTGTCGCTCGTTACCGCGAACTGTAAAAATGAGGGAGATGGTGTAAAGAGTTCAAGAAAGTGTTGTGAGAATTGAAATGAATTTAGGGCATTAACAGCTCAACACAAACTTACCTCTACCGTCGAGTCGCTCATAACGAAAGTCTCTAAATTCGCAATAATCAGAGATCAAATCAAGCATCTTCACAAACTGTGAGAAGATCAACACTTTGTGTCCCTCACTTTTGAGCTTAGGTAGAAGCTTGTCCAACAGTACCATCTTACCACTGGACATAACATAGCCGTACTTATTGAGAATCTCGTGCTGTTCATCGGGAGTCTTGCCATCGAATGTTCCGTCACGTGTCAGCTGCTCGTGACGATTCTCCATCTCTCGACTCTCAATTCCATCAAGTAGAAAGGGATGGTTACAGCACTTACGTAATTCCATTTGAATGTTCATCAACTTGGGGGCAGCCGTCTTAGCCGAACCCATACTCAAAAAAGCATGATTATGTTCAAATATAGCACGATAGTACTGTTTCTGAATGCTAGTGAGCTCAACGTCAATCACAGTTTCCTCCTTGGCTGGGATATCCTTCGCTACATCTTCTTTGACACGTCGGAGCATGAAGGGTGATATCTTTTGTTGAAGGGCTTCAACTTGATGACGATTCTTCATATCACCAAAGCTTTCCTCAAATTCTTCAAGAGAACGGAAGAGACTCGGCTCGATAAAGTTGAGAAGAGTCCATAACTCCTGGGTGTTGTTTTGCAATGGTGTACCAGTCATTAGAACCCTACTCTGATGACCAAACTTTAAAGTTCCCTTAGCACTATTATACATAAACAACCATGAATGAAAAGTGAGATATGGACTGAATGAGTAAATAATGTCACATCAAAAGTTATCGCTTACCTGATTTCCTTCATGCATTCAAGTAGCTTTCCTTTCACATTACGTAAACGGTGTGCTTCGTCTACAACAGCAACTCGCCATGGCACGTCACCAATAACGTCAAAGTCTCCAATGAGAGTATCATAAGTTGTTACGAGTACATTAAACTTCAAGTAATCGGGTGTATGAGGACGGTCTTCATAATACCACTCGTATTCACGTAGTACATCTCGCCATACGCGTTGCCGATCATGGTAGACACAACACTGCATGTCTGTCCAAGCCTCAAACTCACGACGCCAGTGCTCAACAGTACTGAGTGGAACCACAACTAAGAACGGTCCTTTGAGCTTCTCCACTCTAAACAAATGCTCGAGGTAGGTTACAATCTGACACGTTTTACCAAGTCCCATCTCATCGGCAAGGATACACCCTTGTTCATTATAATACGATGCAGCGAGCCAATTAACACCATCCACCTGATAATCTCTCAACTTGTTCTCATTCTTGTATGTGTGAGGCTTTGCAGGATCATACAACTTGTCTTTGAATTGAAGGTATGCCTCTCTCGCTTTCTTTGAGTCTTTCTTTATGGACGTTACCACAGCATCTTGATCAGCATATCTCCACCGAAATCCACCAACTTCATCTCCCAACTCTGCATCATACTTGCCATTCAATAGCCTTTGAAGCTTTTCATAATCCAACTGTAAAGTGGCACTAGCGTCTTCTGCGTTGGCCCAGATACGAACGACATCATTTGACATGGTAGATACTTGTTCAATTTTAGTTGTTGACTTCTTCTTGGGCTTGGCTGCTTCTTCGGCTTTCTTCCTAGCATCTTCTTCCGCTTGCTTGGCCTCCTCTTCGGCCTTTCTTGCTTCTTCTTCGGCCTTCAACCTTTCTGCTTCAATCTGTTTTGCTGAAGGAAGGGGGTAGTTGTCAAAGTCTGTAATATCAGGTGCTTTGCCGGTTAGAGCGACGGCTACTTGTAGCTGAGATGTGTTGCCAATGATTGAGAAATCAGTCTTTTTAACTGGTAGCTTTGCAAGAGTTGTAACATCAGAACCTTCAGCTTTTGAGGGTTTTGGAGGTGCTTCGACATCTTGGGTGAATGTACCATCAACACCATCAATGTAATGAGCAACATCTTCGTCACCACCTTCATCTGATGAATAGCCAACATCCATGCCAAGTAGACTTAAGGCAAGATGTTGAGTTGAAGCCTGCCTTGAGACATTGGCACCAAGTAGAAGGTCTGAAATATCCTTCTTCGCAGTCTCGGTACTCCCCTTGGAATTTCCATCGACCGCGGTGTTGGTAGCAGTCCCTACAGCATCGCCTTGAGAGTCACCACTGTCGGTTGATTCCCTTTCACGAAGGAGGGCTTCGTCTTCTGAGTCTGGCTCGATACCAGTTGCGTCACTATCAGAGTCATCACTGTCAACTGAATCATCCGAAGCCTCTTCACTTGAAGTTGAGCTGTCGTCAGCATCCTCCTCTTCTTCTAGTAGAGCTAGAGATCGCTTGGCTAATAAACGCCGACGATCTTCTTTGAATGTCTTGCTTAAGTCTTCAAACATGTAATGACCTAAATTGCCACAGCTTGTCATCGACCCACCATCTGTGGTACAATCCTTGTGCACGAACCTAATGTAAGCAAAACGGATGCTTTCTTTGAGGTAAGGTATTACTTCCTTGAAGGGTTTGCCTACAAGACTTTTCCCATTAACAGCGATGATGATATCCCCATTTCTCTTACAAAGGTTTTTGACCTCAGCCGGTCCTTTGGTGCCATCAGGGAATTGACGATATCCCAAGAAGGCCACATTCTTGTCAACTTCACCCACATTGAGCAAAAGTCCCATTGTTGTGACTATGGGATTGATAAGAAGCAACAGAGTTAGCATATGTTTGGATAAATCAATCAATATGTTAAGACAAGGGTAATCAAACTTACCTGGAATTTTTGCATCGTATTCACCATATAATGGAGGTGGAAGTAAGGAGTGATGATAGCTGTTGCTAAAATCGGCATCATTCGTTGCTACCTTCCACACTACTTCTTCTAACACTGTGGCAACCTCAGATGGGTGCTGCTTATCGTTGGAAGCAGATTTGCTACCTGTAAAAAGCTGCTCTTTCGGGCCAACTTCAGCGGCCACGAGATGAGGAGTATCCATCCCGAACTTCTTGAACTGAAAGGCACGTTGTTGGGCATTTAGCTGCAACTTAAATGCATCCATCTCAGCGTTGTTGCCTGTACTTCCTTTTTTAGGGGCAACGGCTGATTGAATTACGTCCTGTACTTCCTTTTCCGTCATGTCTGGCTCTTCGGGAGTGACCCCTTCAAGTCTACGGAACTCTGCAATGATGGCATCATCATTGATATCGGCCTGTGTCTCCCAGGTACAGTGCTCATATCCCAGTCCTGCCCACTTAACGAGGAACATCTTCTGTTTCACAGGCTTCTTGGGGATGTCGCCCATTTCGGCACGCTTCCTTGCCGCCTGTTCAGTCGCTGCAGACAATAGAGTCACTGTCCTATTCTTCCCAACCTTAGGAAGACACATGGGACAATGCCAAACGCCCTTTGGGACCTTTTTGAGCTTGGGTTTGAGGCAGTTGATGCTGTACATAGCATCACAATGATCACAAAGAACCATACTAGTATCGGGTGTTTTGCATGCACCATCACTTATACGACAAGTGAGTTCCCAGGGTCTTGCTTCTGGCTTCGCCCATCGTATATAACGATCACGGAAGTCAAGAATCCATGCATGGTATAAACGCTCGAACAGTTTCGCCATACAGTCGGCAACATGCCAAATTTGAGAACCATGTTGGTTATAAATCTTACAGTTATTCCACACCTAAACAATTAAAGAGGGAGTATCGATGATGAGATAATACTTGTATATGGCAGGACATAAACATAGATTGTAAATAGAGATAAACATACCTTTCTCACATCCCTAGCAAACCCTTCCGGTCCCATCCAATTCTTGGTATTATTTAGTCTTTCACGGACAGTACGTAAATCCATTGGGAACTCAACAATATCCAAATAGTCGGTAAAAACATCAGTATCCACAGGTTCAAGAAAGATTGATGCCAATGGGTCGTCACACAATCGGTCTAAGACTGCCATACATCGACGAATAGGCTGCCACATAGCGGAAGGTTTCTGGGCGAGCTCAAGCAGTTCCTTTTCTCTCTCAAAGGCTTGTGCTTCCTCTTTTGCCAGTAGAATGAAGGGGGCTTGCTGCTCCTCAGACAGGGCACGCCACGCATCTCCGACCATTCCCATATTTTGAGACAGGGAAGAATTTGGGAATTTCTTTCCAAAGTAACCGCGGTAGATGCCCTGGAAGAAGAGGTAGGAAGCACGAGGCTTTCTCGGTGGCTCGGTAATGTAGCCATCGGCGTATGCGTTGGTTGAGCCTGGGAATACGGGATAGTAAGGGCCATCCTTATTGACAACCTTCCTAAGGTCTTCAAGAGCCATGGTCCCGGGCTCTGTAATTTCTGTATTTTACGCAAAATGGGAATGTGTGTGTGGTTAGTAAATGAAGCACTACGAAATGTTCGACATACAATTTAGCAATACGTACCAACAGCTGGTTCTTCAGCCTCCTTAGTTTCGCCATCCTTAGGCTTATCATCGACGTCCATCTCCTCCTTCTTCTCTTCTCCCGTATTATCATCATCATCACTCTCTAGCTCCTCCATTTCCTTCTTCTGTTCCTTTTCCCATTTGGCCAACTCTTTATCGCTAAGCTCAACCATCATCTCATGATCCTCCTCTGCCAATATCTTGCCCGGCTCGGTGTATGCTGGGTCTACAGTCGGATCCTCCAACTCTTCGTCAGTACCTGCCTCGAGTTTCTTCAGAAATCTACGGTATGCAGACTTGGCCTTGACGTTCATGGATTCCAAATCAGCAGCTGTCTTCCACTCGAGGTGGAGGTATGATCTTCCCTTATACTTGACTAGGTATTCATAGTCCATTTCAGAATTATTCTCCTCGTCATCTTCATCCATTGATTTGGACTTCATCTTTTTGATTGAACGAGTACGACGAGGTGCATCACTATCATCATCTGAATCATCATCTGAATCACCAAAAGTACCTCCCTCACCAGCAACGTGCCTATCCTTGGCATCATCAATAGGTCTTCTACCAATAATAATTTCAATAGCAGGAGATCCATCCTCTTCGAATTCAGGTTCAAACGTAAACTTTTCTCTTATTGGAAGTTCTGTGGGATCATAATTACGTTCAGAATAAACTGGTTTGGTCCTTTCAAACATGCCATTATCGAGTACACCACCACCTCCGCCTCCTGAACTAGCATTAGACTTCCTTGAACTTTTCTTCTTCTTTTCAGGTAATGGTTCATCCTGAAAGACATCTTCATCAACATCACTGAA
>Ga0214480_100848_pt1 | contig 14727 bp, 11 predicted proteins | sample M1_20Mar14CPVII9_3_FD_165042 | JGI IMG/M metagenome (GOLD analysis project Ga0214480, IMG submission 165042) | Marine eukaryotic communities from Monterey Bay, California, United States - M1_20Mar14CPVII9sort6BwellE17 | ecosystem: Environmental > Aquatic > Marine > Unclassified | place: USA... | reverse complement strand
TCCTCATCATCTTGATAATCAAGCTCAAGATCCAGTTTCTCTGCTTCTGCAAGACTTTTGGCAGACTGTTCTTTGGACTTGTTGATAAGTCCATCTTCTAGACGCCTCTTTCTTTCGAATAGTATCATTTTTTTGTCAAGTACTGATACTTGGTCCTTACATTCTTTAACCTCACCACGAGTTGCAATAATGCGAGCAAGTCTTCTCTTTACTTCTTTGGTCAATGGACAAGCAAGTTTTGCGCACAAGGTGATGCTATAGTTTATATCACTGTCAGCCGTGACTACTAATTCAAACATGCCTCCGTTTAAGACAGTTTCTTCTTGCTGATACTGGATGACAATGCAGCCCATTTGATTCTCTGAGTTCAAACGCTGCATCTCTGGCGGTGAATGTCCAATTGATGAGGTACAATCGTTAGATACTTGGTTTAGTTTAACAGAAACACCCCTGGAGAATATGTAGAATCATTGAAGGAGCCTGAATAAACAACTGTTACTGAAAGAGACATAAGCTTAGTCTCGTCATCATCATGAATATGGAAACAATGCGTAGATTCTCTACCCTTTAATGAGTTAGAGTTTGTCTTGTGTAGCATACACTCGTCCAAGTCAATGTTAACAAACCGACGACGGTCAGCATTGAAAGTAGAAGTATCGTTCATGTCAACCAATACGATTGATTCTTGAACTTGAGGTTCATGTTTGCCGTCGTTGCCAGGTTCCTCTTCTTCGCCCTCCTTATCATGCTCCTCTTTTCCCTTATTATCTCGTTCACTGTCTATGTCAGACAGTACGAGAACAATTGAATCTTGAGTTTCTTGAACTGCATTGCCACAGATCTCCTCTACCCTGTCTATCTCATTGGCGTATGTTTTGTTGTAAGTTTGTACATCTTCATTCTCACACAGACGAATGTGAATTGTGTCTGTCATCTTTCATCTCGATATCAGTTGCCGCGGATGAGTAGAGTGCGAAAGTGAGAAGAAATCAGTGCCCTTGATATTGAAAGTGAACAGAGATTTGAGGTACATGAACATCTGAATCAAATAGTGGGCATTAACAAATTGATAAGAATGGTTCGTGTCGCAAAGTGTCAGGGCTCTTCTCCAAATCCACGCCAGACAGTGCCGGACACTGCTCGGCAAATCGTGAGCGATATGAGCAGCTGAGAATATTACAGCAACAGGGAATAAATTTCATCACTGGACACTAAGATGAATTCATATCACCAGTGAGGCTAGACAGACAACTCAACTACTGTACCGGTGGTCGGTAGACTAATATAAAGTCAGTCAAACATATATTCTTAATTTATAAATCATATAAAACATCCCCCTTTCCCCTTGCCTTCATCATCTACTGATCGGTATAAACTCAAGATCATCAATATACATGAACCCCCTACCAAACAAGTCAGCAAATGATACACCGTTTACAACCGACGTTCTCTGTTTCCAAAAGTCGGGCACATCAGAACTAGTTACAACCTTGAATGTTATGGTATGCCGACCAGGACCGACACTTACATCATAGCCTTGTTCTGGATACTCTAACCATTCGGTTTCAACTTCTGCAAACCTATGCTTTATCTGACCATCAATCTCAAAGTCAAACCATTCAAAGGGAGTACCAAGATCAGCAAAGTAGGAGAACTTGATGTATCCTCCTGATATAGAATCAATCTTGATGCTAAGAACAGATTCCGCATCAGCCAGTCCATTCAAGTCGCCTGAGCGAATTGAGTGTGAGCCTGATACAGACCGAAGTGATGTCAATTCCCAGTTTCGATCACCAGTAAATATCCATGGAAGAGCTTCAGTAGCCGTGCCAGTACAAGTTCCAACCTTATCCCAAGCCAAATCGCCAGCTCCGGATGTACCGGGTTCACTTCCAGTCTGGGCACAGTTATAACTTGGTGGTGAGTGCATGCACTCGTATACAACACCATCCACGGAAACTTGATCTCCTTTCAAGTAATTATCTTGAGAGGAAACTCCTTCGTACTCAGGGGGGCAGCCTTCTTCGAAATTCTCATTGATGTAGGTTACTACATCGCTTGGGGGATCCCTCAGTGGTGGTATATCAGCATCGGAGATAGGAGCAGGGTCATCACAGGCATGTGCCAAACAACACTTTTCATAAGTTGAAAACAAGAAGCTCTTGCTTATATCGTCTCTTCCATACTTGTCATTTGCCATCCATGATTCATAGTCCTCATCAGTGCCTATGATACATGCATTGATGTTTTCTGAATGAATATCAGGAAACCACACCAGTTCCTTGGTGGGGCTTAACGAGGGTCTCTTTGAAGGCGATTGACTTGGACTCTTCGTGGGTGGTGCCGTTGTCGGCATTGACGTTGTAGGCGAATCGGATGGACTTGACGTTGTTGGCTCTAAACTTGGCGAGACAGTCGGTTGTCCCGTACAGGGATATCCCTTAGCATCACAACATTCTTGAAAACTTGAATATATGAAGTAATCTCTATTACCATCAATGACCATCCAATCGGGATATGAATCATCATAGACACAAAGTTTAATACCATCCAAAACTAGTGGATAGGCATATATGGTTTTACCATTCGGTCCCTTGGGAAGTGTTGGAGCTAATGTTGGTGGAGGACTTGGTGGCTGTGTTGGATTAGCTGTGGTTGTAGTGCTTGTTGTTGTAGTTGCAGTGCTTGTCGTAACGACGCCGGCGTCATCTTGAGCCGGCTCAGTGGGCATTGTGGCAAAGTTCCCTTCCATATCACACTCGGAAAGTGTACCAGCAACACTATCATACCCTTCCATATCGAAACACTCGTGTGTTTCACAGCATGAACAGGCATCATCATATAAGAAGAATTCTGAAAACTGCATCATATATTCCAAATATGTATTGCTGTAAACACATGCATTGATCTCGGGGTTAGTAGTATCAGGCCACCAATAACGAGGTAGTGTTGGACTTGCCGTTGGTGACATTGACATGGTGGGTGAGTCCGTAGGCGAAGGAGTGATAACAACTGTAGCAGTTGTAGTGGCAACGGTACCAGTTGAATCACCATCCCCAGCATCATCGTCAGCAACACGAATAACCTCCCAGGCATTATTACACTCTTCTTCATTTAGAAATAAATGTGATAATCCCTCCTCCAACATATACAGTGGATATCCCTTGCCAAATTCACATGATACATTACCACTCTCAATAATAGCCACGGGATACCAATACGAATCTAATTCATTACCACATACGACACCAATCTCTTTCATATGATTACAACATTCCCATTCTGAGTAGAATAAATGTGTTGACATATAGTCAGGTGTAGTCATATACCATGGATAGTCAGATCCATAGATACAATTTAATCGTCCTTCATAATTGGCATTATTCAAGTCTGGATACCACTTGGGTCCTAATCCACCCACATCATTATTTGGTTCCATACATGCCTCGGGGTACTTCTCACAACATATCTCTTCACTTGTAAATAGGAATGTCATGCATAATGACATATCGGTATAATAATCAGTAGGGTAGTTATTGTCAGAGGCACAATATGTCGATCCATCATTAATATTGGAATGTGGATACCAATAGGAATCGGTACCTTGTGTACCAGAAGCACAATGTGAATAACGTGGACAGGCGTCAGGATAGGCTAAACAACATGCCTCATGGGTGTTGAATAACATGTTAGAACCGTAGAATGATGGGTAATCGGCATCCTCGACGCAGGATGTGGTACCGTCGGCATTTAACTTGGGATAATGACGGCTATTGGGATCTTTTGTTGGTGATGATGTCGTGACCACCTGACCTTGAGGACTTGATGTAGTAGTACCATCCGATTTAATTGGACTTAAGGATGGTGAATAGGTTGGTATCTATTTATCAATATAGAGAGGGGGAGTAGGTTGGGGAGTTTGGGGGTGGGAGAAAGATATATTGGGGGGTTTAGACAAGGGGGGCTTAAGGCATAAATAAATATCACAACATTATATCTAAAGAATACGTACCGAAGTTTCAACAGTTGGACTTTCCGTCTCACTACCACCAGACTTTGGGTCAATCTCTTTCGTAGGCTCGTCACTCATCACTACTGGACTTGAGGTAGTAGGTGGCGTGCCACTAACTACTGGAGTAGGTAATGGAGTAGGATCACGAGTTGGTCGATTACGCACACCTGGTGAATATATCTTACGTGTTGGTCGTGGTGTATTGTTTGTGGTTGTTGTTGTTTTGGCTACTATTTGTGGTGTTGGCTCTGTTGTTATTGTCTTTGTTGGGCTAGGTGTTGGAGGAAGGGATGGAGGAAGTGATGGTGTAAGGGAAGGTATGGGTGTTGGATTAGATGATGTGGGTGATAATGTAGCTGCTGAATTTTGTACCATTTGTAATGTTGGTGGTGGAGATGTTGCATCATTTAATGGATCTATTGATCCACTACTACTTGGAGCTGGTGTCGAAATGACGACAGGAGGATTGGTAGGCAATGGTGCATCGGGTGGTAATGTCTGATCATTAAATGTCGTTAATGACGGGGATGGTGTTTGAGGTGACGACGTTGTTGGTTCGTCACCGCCGCCAATAAATTTTTGATACCAACTTTGAAAGTTTAATTGTCGATGATTGTTGTTAACATTATCGTTTTGAGTACTACTCTCCTTTTTATTGGAGGGTATAATACTTTGAACTTCATAGATATTTTGTGCTTGACGTAACAATCTATTATGACTATTGCCTACCGCAGTTTTATCTGCTGCTATATCATTTATACCCCTCTTATTACTATTATAACCCTCTCTTTGCAGCCGTCTTAGTGAGGACGATTCACTACTTATATTCTCATTATCATTGGCTGCAATAGTAGTAGGGATCGTGTTAAGTAATACTAATGTAGTTGATGCTATTATTATGTAGGCTCTTTTCTTGGATGGCGCCATTGTTTAATAATTACCGGTATATTGCAATTATAATAAATAATATATCTACTATTAATAATTCTCTTTAATACCAATACTATTACTCTCTATTAAACCTAAGGACACAGCTACTCCTACTTCATTGCCATTGTTAATCAAGTTGTCCTCTCGCGCCATTGTGAAATGATGAGCCCTTTTGAGATGAGATTTAGGCAGCCCCACCACCACTCAATGTCACACTTGTGGCTATTGTAAATTTGGATATAAAGTATTTATATTCGGCAATATTCAATATGCCCGGCGCTGACATGGGCCGGGCAGGATAACACGCGTTTTGTCCAAGCAGTGAGAGTGAGAAAAATAATCGAAAAGAAGACCCAATATCCTCCCCTCGATGGATAATCATGATGCTACACGTCCATTAGTTTCTGAGAACATCTGATGTAATGTTTTATTTGTACTTTACTCCACTGCCATAGTTCAACTTCTCTGTTGTTTAGATTCTCCATCTCATAAAATCTATATCAATATCGATATTTGCAATATCAACACAACAAACTACAATGAAACTAGTATTATCATCAGCCGCTCTTGTCATCGCCTCCTCCTCCTCGGGTGTTGTTGCCGCCGATGGACAGGTGAGTTTGTATTATGTTATGTATATAGTCGTCGACGACGATGCTCACATCATATGTTCATATCATATGCTCATATTATGTGATCATATCTTATGCTCATATCATGTGATCATACATCGTATGCTCACATCATGTGATCATATCTTATGCTCATATTATGTTTCATATCATATGCTCAATCGACGATGATCCTTCTCTCTTGCAATACGATACATACAGCGTCGTCTTCGTCATGGCGTCACCTCCGAAGACGAAGCGTATGTTGCCCATCGCGGCCACTACTCCAGCGGTCGTACCTATGACAAACCGATCTGTATTGGACAGGGTTGTGGTCCTCATTCTGGTGGTCATCATTCTGGTGGTCATCATTATGAAAACAGCAGGCAAGTTGCGAATGACTACGATCGTTGGAAGAATGCTCACCAACATCATTATGAAAACAGCAGGCAAGTAGCGAATGACTACGATCGTTGGAAGGATGGGCACCATTGGCATACCAGTGGACATTATCATTGCGCCTGGGGCAAATGTGATGAAGAAGAGGCCAAAGTCTTGGATAACTTCTTTGACGAGTATGATAAAAAGGACATGAAGGTTCTTGCCAAATTCTTCCGTAGTGGTGCGTATGAGGATTATGTTGAGAGTGAGGACTACAACTAAGCTGATATAATTAGTTGGTAAGGGGGGTTCAGAATGGGAAGAAGGCTTAAGTCTACTCGGGGATCAAGTAGGAGTGTTAAAGTAAGCAAATGCTATACTGATATGTACCTGTCTATCTAGTAAGAAGTACTCTACAACTAATCATTAAGTTACTTCTTCTATACTATTCGCCTCGACAACAGACAGTACTACTACTTCATTCTACTCTCTACTGATTGCCAACAAGAGGACATTGTCTTACATAGACCATATCAGTTTCACTACCAAATGAATCACTGAATGGCTGTTCAAGACAATCTGCTGGACACATACCCTGGACAATATCTTTCGATACTCCGTCAAATCGTAAAGCTGAACAATCATAATCTTCTTTGGCCGTTAATGGCCCCTCAACACATTCCATATTTGGGTAAGGTGTTAGATGCATTGGTATCATACATTTCGGGCAAGCATGACACCATGTCAACTGAGACGGCGACTTGTTGGGTGTAAAGTCATGAAATGAATTCTTAACTTGTTCAACATGTTGCAAGAACTGATCTTTCGGACCTAATGCATGAGCTAAGAGTAGATTACCCACCATTTCAGTGACATTCGAACAGACTGCCATTGCCTTGGTAGGATCCTCATCATCAATTTCCATACAGGAATGATGAAAGTGTTGTGATCGGCCTACAAAGTCTGGTCCCTTTTGACTGTACATACGTTGTTCCTTGGATACTCCCGGACCATCGATCCATCGTACTCGATGATCATTCAATGAAGTTACAAGATTACTAATCTCTTGGAGGTAGTATTCATATCTTGAGGAGGACATTAGTCCAGCAGTTCGTCCCGAGAACTCCATATCACCAAGAAACAAGGTACCATCCCAAGTCGGTGGTAAGTTTTGTACAAAGGGTATCACATGATGTTCAAATCGAAATCGTGCTGCACCTAAGCCAGTCACCATGAAAATAACATTAGGCCATTCACTTGCATCTTGTGTAAATATCTCTTGCCAAACAGCGGTACCATTATGAATGAAGCTTGAGCCCGGTTCCTTTACTAACTTTTCATTATGACACTCAATAAATGCTTCCTCGGTTGGGTCTTCGAATTCAGTAACTCGAAAGTCTTGATACATGACCTCAAGATTGTTCTTCTTCACTGAGGCGCGGCCCCAACACTTGCCAATTGTAGACTTGTTGATAAACTTGCCTTCTTGACGATCTAACATCATATCAACTAAAGATAAGAATACTCCGCGCTCTACAGATCTACCGAGTATTAAAATCTTCTTTTTCTCGGGTATACTTTGTATCTCATCATAATTAAATGTTTCCAACTTACATCCCATAGTCTCACTACTAGGAAGAAAACTCCATCCAGTACGTACACTATCTGGCAGCTGAAAGTCAGGTCCTAGCCAATCACCATCCCAATTAGAGAATAATTGTACATTATTTTGAATTGATTGACATGGTGGCATGTTTTCGATACGATCTTGTAACATGCTCACGCCTATGCCTTGTGCTGATGATCCTTCATTGATGTAAATTGGATATTCACCGGGTGTCACTAGTGGCGTGGTATGACTAAACTCTTGATCAATCTCATGTACATGAATAGTGTATGCTCCCGGGAAGATTGGTACCCAAGCATAGATCAATGAACCCACTGCCGACTGTCGATTAATCAACTTTGCAGTACCTGTATACTTGTCCGTTGCTTCAATGGTAACACTATAACGATTGTTGGGATTAGGATTGAGTATCTCAATACGAATCTTCGATGGAGTAAATAACTCATTATCGTTGGTATCAAAGTGTCCCCTTTCGTGACGATCAAAGACACGAAAAGCAGTATATCCCTCCTCTATAGATTCATCTGCTAAATTAATCAATGATGCTTGATGACGTAATGTTTGTTCTGCCAAGTTATTATAATCTATTTCATTCTTTGATCCAGTCCGGATATGTGATGACTTTGGATCACGGAATTTAAGCAGTGCTAAGCGACGTTCTTTACGTTTTTGACGACGTTGACGTTGTCTACGGAGTTTGTCGCGTAGGTTGAAGAATCGTAATACACGTGCTTTTTCAAATTTGTTATAATGATTGATTAGTTTGTCTATGTCCTCGTCCATCTCTTCATTGTGTAGACGGCGGCTGTGTATTTGTGCATAAGATGTGAGCAAATTTTTTGCATAAGATATGGACGGATAAGATAGATTGCAATAGTATAATGCACAAGATGTGAGCAAATTGTGATACCGTGCATAAAATGTGCAAATAAGATACACGATAAGCTATGCATATAAACATAATGAAATATACTCACTGTATCTCCTCAATAGATAGTTTACGACCATGATTCTCTTGTGTAGGAGTAAGAAGATAATTACTAAGTCCATCACCACCTAACCAAAACATGAAAGATATTGAGAGAATTGATAATGTTATGCCTACTCCGAGACGCCGCCGCCGTGTGTTGCTAATGACAATACTCATCATGGTGCTCTTCAATATTAGGGGATATTGTGCCTAGATTGTAATGGATATTAAATGCCTCTAAATAAATGCCGCTAGATTGCAATGTCGTCATCTTTCACGAGTTTATTTCTCCGATAAATGATAATTCGTACTCGATGCTCTTAAGTACGGGAACGAAGGATCGTACGGATTGCTTAAAAATGAGATTATTATGCACCTTATTATCTACCATCCAATAATCGGCGTATGAAAGCCACAGTAGTCAACTATAGTTTGCTCCTTATACTGTTAATGAATAGGGTTGTATCATTTGCAATTCAAGGTGGTAGAAAATTTAGTACACGGGCGATATCAACAACAAAAACATCATTTGCAATTCAAGGTACGAAATTCGATACACGACGGGCGATATCTAGGAGGATATCAACAACAACAACATTAACAATGACAAATCATAAAAATGGTGTAATAATGGTACTCTCGCCAGCTAAAACAATGGACTTGAGACCATTAGATCAACGAGAAGATGACTACACCCAAGATGGTGTAGATGCAACTACAATTGCAAACATTAGTAAACAATATGCTGATGCTGCATGTGATATGAACAAAACAAAATCAGTAAGTAAAGAAATGAAGAAGAAATCCGGTACACAACTTAAAACACTATTGGGCATATCGGATTCGTTGTCCAAAGTATCTCTTGGTTATTGGAAGGATTTTAATACAGATAAAGATGATAATGATATCAAGCCAGTAGCATTTACATTCTCAGGCCCAGCCTTCAAAGGTCTGGATCCATCAACGTGTAGCAAAACAACATTATCCCACATGGCAAGTCACTTATTTATATTAGATCCAGTATACGGCATCTTGCCATCATTACAAACAATGCAACCATATAGATTAGAAATGGGTATCAAATTATTCGGCAAAGAGAAGTTATCTACATATTGGAAGGATTCGGTAACTACCTTTCTTGGTAAAGAATTGAAAAAGAATGTTCCCAAGAGCAAGAAGGAAGATGGACCAATCCTTGTCAACCTAGCCAGTGATGAGTACTCATCATCCATTGACCCAGCATCATTACCAAAAGGTTCCATATTCTTAAATTGCGTATTCAAACATAAAGGTCGAGTGTTATCAGTACATGCCAAACGAGCAAGAGGATTAATGGCACGATACCTATCCGAAAATGAGGCAAAAAAATTAGAAGATGTTAGTAAGTTTAATTTAGAGGGATATTCTGCAACTTCTTGTTGGGAACCGTTAGATAGTGGTAAGAAGACTGGTAATGATGATGTCTTGTATGAAGATACTGATTTAGTTGGTGATGAGGTACGAATTGTGAAGATGGAATTTGATCGGGATGAGGCACCGCCAAAACCTACCGCGTCAAAGAAACGAGCAGCAGCAGGAGGAGAGGCGAAGAAGCCAAGTAAAAAGAAGACAAAGAAGTAGACATAGCTTGCTAACTTATAGCATTACTGTTACTTCTCTAACTTATATCTAAACTACCAAGTCTGGGAATTGTTCAATCAATAATTCATGTGTCCACTTCCCTACCATATTAATCACTGCTTTACTCCCCTCGGTATCATCTTGACTTCTATAATGTGCATAATGACTATGCAAGCATTTCACAGAAGGAACAAAACTAGTTCTATCTGCATTCTGTGCTCTAACACCTTTATGATCTGTGCCAGCGACACCACTATATTGTAATATATCCTTCATACTACTACGTTCTTTACTTACATATTCTTGATCTTCTAAAGTTAATAAATTCCAACGTTCATTAGCATACTCTTCATGTACATTATACCAAATATTAGTTAATTCGACATTGTTAAGTATACGTTCTTCAAATATTTTAACATATCCATTACGTTCTAATTCGGAGATTGCTTTGGAGATATGTGGACATGTTAACCAATACATTGTTGGGAAGGGTGTTATACTACTGCAATTTGTATAGCGTGAATTTATGTCCTCTTCTTCTTTTGGTTCTTCTTCTCCATCGTTTGATGCTTGTTGTTCATCAGAGTTATTGATATTGATATTATTATTGGCGAGCTGCATAACTAATGGATAGGATTTGATAGCAATCGGTCGTCCAACGCCGGTATCAGAAGTATCTATATCTTTTGACGAATCAACATTACTCTTATTATTAACATTACTGCCAGTATATGCAGAGATACAGCAGACATTGGGAGGTAAATAAGTCAATTGTTTTATCAATGCATCTTCTTCTTTTTGAGATATGTTCCGTGATGGTGATGGTAAGAATACCTCATGCTTACGTCGTGCCTTCCATCGTCTACCTGAACTATGTTGTTGTTTTTGATATGGTTGTTTTTTTGTTGATGTTGTTGTTTCGGCAAGCTTTACTATGCCTGCACCTTTAGTTACGCGGCGACGTTTATCCATTGCAGTGAAAACTTGATGTTGAGTCGCAGTTAAAGTAGGAGTGAATGAAGATACTTTTGATATGATTATTATACCGAAGACAACTGAATAGACTATTACTCGAGAAGAAGACCACATTTATTCATCCTCGCCGCAAAGTATCGTGTCAATAATTAATTAATACTCCTCTTCTATCTAACTAACCATTAATGAAGGATTGATTGGCTGAGAGAGACATGAGAACCTTTTATGTCGTATCAAATTATTTTAGGGGTCTCAACTAAACTTCTTAGGTTAAAACCCAGTACTTTTATCTTTTATTTTGAGATGCGCCATAAAACATCCCTAGATCGCATTGGACGTTAATATTATATTATCATTACTCAGGCGCGCCACCGCTAATCTTTGGATTAAAACAACAATCCAATTAATAAACACAATAAGGATGGAACACTACACCGCAAGAACTAATTATGGAGAAGCAACAGAAGGATGTGCTGCCTCTTTACCTTCACCAAATCATTCTCGAAAGAGAGGGAGGTCCTCTACCCAGAATGATAATGGCAGTGGCAGTAGTAATGATTATGTACATAGTAAATCTTCTAGACGAAGTAATAACAATGATACTGCCCGCGGCAGTGTTGATAGTCTTGTATCTTCTCGAAAACAAAAACGTAATCAAGTCAACAATAGATTGGATCCATTGGTTGATTCGAACAATAATACAGCGATACGTAGTGCCAATACTAATAACAATAGTATCGACAACAATATCAAAAATAATGATGATAATAATAACAATCATAAAACAGTTGTTAATACCGCGCAACAGCATCAAAAATTCATCCCAAGATCTGACCATTGCCAACTCAAAACTAAAACCCCAACTAAACAATGTATTGGTATTAGTGATGAGAACATTAATAATTGTACTGATTGCGATACGGCAGCAGCACCATCGTCTCCTAAACGGAGTAAGAAGAAGAAAACAACACCATTCTCTCCGGCTAAGACTGCGAGAGAGTGCACTAATGATGCTGGTACTTCTCAATCCCGTAGAAATATATCATTTGGGGTGGATAATAATGCTCAGTTTACCCTAGGTAACTCCAACGACTTTTTATTGTCCTTCTCCTCCGGTCATTTTAAGAATGAAAGGTAAGAATTTGGCGGATGAACGGTGGTCAATACAGAAAAGATACCACAAAAAAATGAGATACCGGGCCGCTGAGAGAGAGAGAGATAATAGTAATAGTAGTAGTATGAGGGTATGATGGTTGGGGTTGGATCCTACTTCCTTTCTATACAGGCTGAATAAATATGTTCTATTGTTATTTACATATAGTAACAATTAGCGTTATACAAAATGACTCCATGTATAAGGGATGGATGATGATTTAGCGTTAGGGCGGCTGAATAAATATTTTAGCGTTAAGGCTCTATATTTATTCAGCCTTTGCAAAACAAATTACTCTAATCCTCTGTAATTCATGCTCTATAATATAATATCTCATAAATCTATAACCATGCACCATTGACAATACACCAGAGGATAAAACTCCAAGTATCGGACAAGATGGGATATAAACAAAGCCACTGCCGCTACAACAACAACAGCAACAGCCACTGGTACGACGAAGCAGTATATACTCTACAGGTATATTATCGACCTCAGCCATGGTTACATAACAATAATTATTGGTTAGCCTGGTACGGTTCCAATGAAATGATATCCTTTATTACTCACAACGTTGCAATATAATTAGTGTTAACAAAATAACTCCATGTATAAGGGATGGATGACTTAGCGTTAAGGCTGAATAAATATTTTAGCGTTAAGGCTCTATATTTATTAAGCCTTTCTCAGCCTTTGCAGAACACTTTATTGAGCCCTAAATGATATCTGTACTTATTCAGCCTTTGTAGCGTCGACTTCAAATCCTATTCTATAATCTTGGGAATGGTGTGAGTGTAGAGTTGTAGCATTGATTGCAAACAAAGCAAACCAACACCAAACAATAGCTCTCCTACTGAAGAATCTTCAGCGAAGATGAATTTGATTACACAATCCTCAAACGATGACGATGCCAAACGAAATCTAGTTGACGGTGAGGGGGAAGTTGCTGATACCTTGTCGCCGTATAAACCTCCACTTGATAAGAGGACATCACGTTCATTTGTTCGGATCCAAACCCAGAGGAATATAAACACAGCCGTTAAGAAACGTGAGAAGTGGCTGCGTGATGGTAATAAATGGGATGTCATCGTACCGGATAGAAAGATCCCAGGTAATGTAAAATACATGGTTGTTGATATTGAAACACATGATTGGTTGCCAGATCATTTGGTCAATGATGGGCAATCCCGATATGATACTGGACGTATGGTCGAGATTGCTTGGAAGCTTTTCGGCGATACCAGTGACTGTCTCGAATCAAGGCAATACCTAGTAAAACCGTATGGTTCGTATAAAGAGATTGCCCCAAAGGCGACAGAAGTCCATGGTATCACTACCGAGCATGCATCTAAACATGGAGATGATGTGGAGTTGATTCTGGATGAATTCATCGATATTGTAAAGAATATCCCCAATGATGGTTTTGTGATTGCACACAACATGGAACATGAACATACTGTGTTGACGAACAGTTTCAGTCCTAGCCAGCGGATTGTATGGAATGCTGTCCCAAAGAGCGACACTCATTCTGTCCCGTTATTAAAATTCTTGCCAGAACCAGTCTTGACTAAATACTACCGCGGATCTAAGCTTCAGTGGAGAAAATGGGGGCTGGCGTTATCTGAACTGCATCGTAACATCTCACCCGATCCCGAAGCTCACACTTTGCTTGCCGACAATGCACATTTTGCATGTACTGATGTAGATATGACATGGGAAATATTCCAATACTACAAGTTGCATGCTCCAAATGGACTCTTAACGTGGATGAAACGATCGAATGAAGCTAAATCCACAGAGGTCCAATCCAAGAAAAGGAAGGGATCGAGAATGCCCTCTACTCCTAAAGATAAGTTCAATGCCTTAATGAAATGGAAAAAGAAAGCACTCAAAAAGAAAGCACTCATGTGAAGGTGATCTTTAAGATATGGTATCGTTGTGATAGAAGAGATGTATTGAAAGAATGAAAGAATAAGAGATAAAAAGAATGTTTTTGTGCTTGTATCTTTCCCCTTTTAGGTTTCCTTATACTTAACACAGGGTAAACTGCCCCCGCCAAAGCGGATTACTGTCTTCTTCCACCATTCATATGGATGCTGCAACACTACAAACCTTCATTGAACTATTATGCAGCGATTATATCATCAATGCCAATCAGCAAATATCACTTGAAACGTTATATTCATTAACACCCGATAATCCTTTATATGATATTGAAATGTGTAAAGTTATGCAAGAAGCTTTGCACGATCTTGAACGTATTAGGAACGGGGAAATTAAAGGAGAAGAAGAGATCTTACGTGTTTGGAACAAGTATAGAGATCTTATCGTTGAAATGTTACTCTAGTAATATTACCCGTGCATTTTACCACTTTCTACATAGGAATTCGTAGCCTAAAATATACGTAGCCGTGAAATTGCAATTTTTCCAACGTATATTGCAACATA
>Ga0214480_100847_pt1 | contig 14735 bp, 14 predicted proteins | sample M1_20Mar14CPVII9_3_FD_165042 | JGI IMG/M metagenome (GOLD analysis project Ga0214480, IMG submission 165042) | Marine eukaryotic communities from Monterey Bay, California, United States - M1_20Mar14CPVII9sort6BwellE17 | ecosystem: Environmental > Aquatic > Marine > Unclassified | place: USA... | reverse complement strand
GATCGTTACAGCAACTGAGGGAGGATTCGTTTGGCTTGCAGTTGGCTCGGTGCTTGTAGGACTATCAGTTATAGAGGACATAGGAGCTGCTGTTGGCTCGGAGCTTGCATCAAATAGTGTGGGCAGTGGAGTGGATATCACAGATGTAGGTGCAGTTGTATTGGCACCACCTGTCAAGCTTGGAGTTGGAACGGGAGATAGAGTACTTTCACTTCCACTCTCTGACGGTGCCAAGCTTGATCCTTCAGAGGAACCCGCCAACGTGGGTGCATCTGAACTTGTTATATTCGTCACGCTTGGCGTCGGCACAGGTGACGAAGTCGTCGTATTAGAAGATCCTAGTACCGTTCCACCCTCGGTTGGGGATAAAGATACGCTTGATGATCCCCCGCTGGATCCAGTCATTGTGGGAGCTGAACTCTTATCAAAAGAAGTGGGTGCATCTGTTCCCGATGCGTCGTATGTATAATACGGAGCTCCCGTGCCGTAGAATGTAGGAGTCGAGCTACCATCACCCAAACTTGGACTCATCGTTGGCCATTTATAGCTGTAGTCATCATCTCCTCCTACTGCAAATGTCGTTGGGGAATAAGTCCCAAAATCTGGAAGGGACAATGTTGGATAAGGAGTCGGGGAAGCACCACTGTTGGTATCCCCTGATATTATTGAGGTACCATTGATATCGTCTGTTATGGTAGTAGTACCATTTGAAGTTGATAATAAAGTATTGTTGTTAGTTCCTCCCGGAGTGGGCGACAATGTGCCATTACTCAGTACATCCTCAAATGGAGTTGGAGTCAATGACGAACCAACTTCGGAAGATACACTTGGAGTAGGGGCAAGAGTTCCATTCCCTATTATATCAGTTTGAGATAGACTTGGAGTAGGAACATTGCTATTTATTCCCCCCTCCCCTAATATAGATGTTGGGATAGACGATGACCCTATTATTAAAGAAGTACTTGGGGAGGAGGATGATGAGCCTTCGGTTGTTGTTGCTGAAGAGTTGTTTGAAGTGGGAAAATTTATTATAGTAGGTGAATATGTCGGTGACGTATTTTCATTTATAGTGGGGGGTAAAGAATTAGATGAACCCCCTTGAGTTGAATTACCTGTTGTGCTTGAAGTCGGGGGAGATGATGATTCTTCTCCGATATTGTTTGTTGAATTTGTTATTGCAGTGGATATTATAGATGGAGATAGCGACGTGCCTAAACCTTCTGCGGTATTATTAGATGTAGCAGAAGATGTACCAATTGTTGTGGGAGGGTATGTGGGAGATGAGAATGTTTGTGTCGTCGACGTCGTTGCTGAAGATGGTACTGGAGTAGTTTGAGCGCGGGTCTAATAATTATATCGAGGGTGTCCAAGATATTTTTATAAGTAATGGGCAAGGTATGTGTATGTTAGGTACATGATATAGATATTATACAGCAAAGACAAACTATATATCAGATAACAAATAAATCTTACCGTACTCAATAACAATGACCCTGCTGTCATTGTGAGGATTGTTTGAATTTTTATCGTCGGAGCCATGTTAATGTTGATACGTTTTTATTGCAATGTAAATTCTGCTATATATTATCTGTTTAATAACAGTAGGCGGCCTCCTCCTTCTCTACTTCACGTACTATTCAGACACCAAATAGCAGTGGTAGCGTGGTGGTAGCGGCACAAGAGGGCTGATGAGCCCGGTACAAAACCTATTAGGAGATTTCGTAGGTCGGTATCTTTATACTCTCATAATTTTCGATTCAAGTTTTCCAGTGTTGTATTACATACTTGTACATTGTTGGTTGCTTGTGTTGCTGACTGGAGAATATATATCATTTGCAAGGAGCATAGAACTAGAGTATTTTATTGAGAGACAGAATAATGATATCCACATCAATACTTTGTCGAGGGATTTTGAGGAAGACAACAGCCAAATCTTTTGCAAACCAATCATTTGCAACAACTTTGTTATCGAGTTTATCATCGGTTGCTTCAGGAAATTTAGATAGAAGGGATGACTATTACGGCTGTAATAGTAGTAAACTTACTCCATCCTCAATCATAATAACAACACCACGACGTACCATCCTATCATCATCATCCTTTTCATCTTTGCCTCCTGAAGAGGAAAAAGAAGAAAAATCTCGTGTAGATTCATTAACATCATATCAAAAAGAGATAGAATTACGAAAATTAGACCAGCAACTCTCAAGATTGAATACATTACGTGCAATTAATACTGGTGAACTATATACATTTCGTGGCAAGTTTAAAATGCTGAGTAGAGATTATGGTATGGGTAAGTAGAAGGATAGGTGTTTTGTTAGTGTTTGTGTGTTGAGAAAGAGATATATACTCATATACTCGTCATCCTTTTCTCACATCCTATTACAAGGATTTCTTGCATGGTATTGGACATGTTGGTTTGGAACTGCTGGGTTAAGTTATCTAGCTATAGAATTTGGCGGTGTTGATCCACTTATGGTAGCACACAAGCTTGAATCTTTTCTGGGATGGGAATATGACGCCATTGCTGGGAGGGTCGATCCACAAATTGGAATGGTCGGCCTTGTTGTTGCTGTTAATGAGTGTTTGGAGCCATTGAGGTTACCTTTCGTTGTGCTTACAACCAAACCGGTAGTTAACTTCTTTACAAAGAAATATTAGATTGAACGTCGTTGGCATAAGTTAAGAGTTAAATGCAACAATGTAAAATATACTATTGTTGATATGATTAAGATAAACATGATAGAATGTGGTGGAGAGTGTGTTGAGTTAAATATCATAGAATGAGTCTCTGGAATCCTTATCACAATAGACTTGTTTTTGTTGATTGTGTTTAAATACTATTGATGCATTCACTTCATCATAAACTCGGAGAGGAACTCTTTTCATTTTCATTATCACTCCGTCTCCTTCCTCTCAACCAACCAAACCAACCTCTTCTTTGGCCAGTTGTTTCTATATCACCATCACTACTACTGCCACCACCTCGAGAAGTACTTAATTGTTTCAATTGATTCAAGTATTCCTCACGACCCTTTTCTCTTTTTGAAGCCATGCGCTTTTCCCATTCTATTTCCTCATCTCTTTGTTTCTTTAGTGATTCATATTCATCTTTCAAATTTGTTTTAGGCTGTTGTTTGTATAATATTTATAGTATATAAGTTAGCATAAGTACTTCATTGCAGAATAAGACGAGCAACACATACGTGGCACATTAAATATACAATTGTGCATCACATAACTCACATTTGATGGGTACTTCATGAATTGAAAATAGTCTGCAGACCTACAATATAATATACATAATATAGTAAATAATGAGTTTGTATAGTATATACACCATATTGTATGCAAAAGACAATAAATAAAGCAACAATAAAATTACTCATACCACTCACCATTTTTGTACTGACGGTTCATTGAAGGCGAGACTTGCACCAATCGGTATCAAAAGGTACACCGCAAACTTCTGCGCCTCAAGTTTCATTCCAGCACGCCCTAACACCATCTTATTGCAATTTGCAAACAGAGAATACTTATATTATCATCTAGGTAGTTATTAGAAGTTGTGTTGCCATGAGTATGAGAAGTTACTGTGAAGGATACCGGACTGTTGCTAAAGTTACAATGCAGTAAACTCCGGATGCAGTGGCACATCTACAAAAGGGAGAACGATTGGTAGTAGTAGTATGGTTGTATATAGCACCAATTATTAATAATTGCAAATAATCTACAGCAATAGAATGTTTTTGTTGCTCATCAAGTGGTAGTGGTCTCGGGACATCAAATTTTTAAGCAAATTTGCGATGAACTTGTTGTAATTGTACTGTTTTGTATCAGATAGAGATTGTTGAGTTTGGAGAGTAGAGGTCATTTGTAATCATTGCCAATAGCAGTTTCTTGTTTGGTATAAGTTTGGTGGGGATTGGAGATTAAAAATAGCATACACAAACTTCTTATCTTTTACCGATTTGTTTGGTTATATACCTCTTGATATTCGATAAAGAAGTATGCCAGCCTACCGTCGGGTTGCACAATCAGATCAAAATGTTAGCAACAGATCTTTAGAGGATGATGCTGCAGCAACAACAAATGTAAACACCACCACACGAAGTAGATCAGAACGGATTGCAGATAAGCTTCATGCCTGTGAGTAACTGTATTTTATTGCTGCGAGTACATATCGTTTGTTTCGCTTTTACTCACAAAAACTCTTCCAACATATGACAAATGGATATGAACAATCAATATTACAATAATATTACAGTGGTATGGGTAGTAGTATCATACATATTATCAGTATATACAAAGTTATTTCATACAATAATGACAGATGAGCGTATATTACGAAATATACTACATGCAGCTACATCATTATTTACAATAAACGGCATACTCATTGTATATCTGACTGTCTATTTGCCATTCAAGTTTCCAACATCAAACATACACAAAGTAAAGGCATCATCACCTCAGTTCTGGGAAGCATATTGTCCAAACTTTATTCCAATAATGACAGTGTGTGGTATACTGGGTTCATTTCTGTTAGTGAGAGCTTGTTATCCTGTGTGGGGTTTTCTTACTCCGCTAATTTTGGGTGTTGTGGCACTGGGTGCTTTCTTTAGCTTGCATTTCATTCCGTGGTTTTGATATTCTGATCGGATAGATGATGTACAGGTTGGCAAGACACTGAAAGACAGCGACTTTTGCGACAACTTTGGAGTGATAATTTTGAGTCGGTATCATTAGAACTCTAATGAGATGATCATCATTACGTATAGTTAGAAATACTAGTCTACTTGACATCCCATCTTTTGCTTCTTTATCACACTTACACATATACACAGCCAATATCATACTCAATAACATCTACCTTGACACAACGAACAATCACTTGGACATATTGGACAGTCTACACCTAACTCTACTAACTCATAGTATCCTTTGTTCACATCTAGGTCACATATAACCTTTGCAACTGGCTGAGTGAGTTTATTGTTCTGAACTCGTAACGTCAACATACTCACTTTCTGATCTTCATCGATGTTGTATGGGATCATACCTTCGAGGTCTGTTGAATACCGCAATTGAAAGGTAGATGTATCGTCAGCATAAGAAGAGTTTAATGTATACACTAGTCACACATACACAAGTTATACATGCTCATACTTACCATTGTCATTCAAAAACAATCCCTTCATCTTCTTGATTTGCATCAAACTACCCGGTATAGTTCCTGTCAACATATTATCATTCATATACAATAGTCGTAGTGTGCTGTAATTCTCTTGTGATATATCTTCTGGTATCGTGCCATAAAACCCATTCTTTGAAAAGTCTAACATGAAGGCATTTCGAAGTTTCATACCAGGATGAATAACACCCGTCAATTTATTATCGTATACACTGAAGAATCTCCAATTATTTGGACGGTTGTTGCCAATATTGGCAGGCAAAACACCCGTGAATAAGTTCTGTCCAAGATAGATGTGCTCGGCTAAATTGAGATTATCAATGTTTGATGAGATTGTACCCGTAAGCTTGTTATTGTTCAAGTACAAGTGTCGTAGCTCACTTAAGCCATACACGGCATCGGGCACAGTCCCTTCAATTTCATTATCACTCAAATCCAATGTCTTTATATATGGTAAGAAATGTATCTCCTTCTCTGGAAATACGCCACTCAAATTCTTTTTGCTCAAGCCAATCTCTGTAACATGGACCATTTCACTAGTATAATTGAATGCACATCGTACGCCATCCCATCCACAAACATCCTTACGTTCAGTCCATGAGTCATACACTCCCGTCGGGTGCATGTATGCATAACTAGTTCGTGCCTTTGTTAAACTGAAGAATAAGACTGCAGTGGCATACTGTTCAAAGAATTCATATAACTTGGAACTTGGATTACCTTCAAAATATAACCAATGGAAGGCTAAACTTTGTGCACTTGACGTTGTATCTAATAGTTCGGATGATCCTGAGACATATATTGCAGCCTTTTTCATTTCAAAGTATCGTTCTGGCATAGTGGGTGGAGATGACGGGGAGATTGTTGGACTTGATGTTGTGGGTGATAAACTAGGTGATTTTGTTACTGGTGAGGTTGATGGAGACTTGGTCGTTGGTGACAAACTAGGTGGCGGAGTCACAGGACTATCAGTTTCCTCAATCCATGTAGGCTCGGCTGTTACAGGACTACTCGTTGGCGTAAATGTAGGATACTCCTCTAACCAAGTCGGACTAAAGGTAGGCCAGTCAGTCTCATTATCCTGGGCAGTAGTAGTTGTATCAAATTCTGATACACGAGGTTCTCGACTACCCATTGCATAGTCTGGGCCGATTTGAGACCCACCACTTCCTTCATTCACTCCTTTGTTGTTATCACCACCCATGGCAGCAGATACGACAATAGTAACAAAGATAACCAATACAATCAATGATATTGGTTTCCATTCCTCTTTTAGATATTGTTTTAGCCATTCAACCTTGTTCTGCCATGGATTATTATCATTACTACTACTCTTGGGAGTAGCACTGTTACTAAGATTACTATTGTCATCACTTCCATATGGATTAATAGGTGCAAAGCTTGAATCATCAATATGTCCATCAATATTCACACTACAGCTACCGGATGAGGCTATCGATACTGCATCAGCTTGCAATGCGGCTAGTAAGTGATTATCAGGATGATGTTGTTGTTTCTTGTTCTTACTCTTACGAGATCTTCGACTTGATCCGCCCCCTATTGTTGAGGATGTTGTTGACTTGTTATCTTCCAATACACTGGCTACATACTTATCAATGGCACGTCCCCATGCCTTTTTACTACGATCCAATTCTGTTGGTGATGACTCGCTGTTACTACTTCCTTTGTCATGGCTGTCAGGCGTTGTAGTTGTAGTTGCAGGCAAACTAAAGTCATTTAGTAAGTCTTCACATCCGGAGAGGATATCATTCACCTTTTGGTTCGATGATGATGGCATAATAATTATTGCAAAATTATGTTATATGTATTTTTTTGTGCACAACTTATGTGTTATCTAGATATTGCAACTTCCTCGCTGGGTATACTACTAATATTTGCAGTGGCCTATTATCAATTGGCAAGGTGCTCTCTTAAGCATACTAGTATCATTCTCTAGCGCCGTAGATAGAGTAGTATAATAGTGTAGAGGTGTGTTCAAATAAGTGCCAATTATGCAAGTACTTAGATAAAATTTCAAGTAACTATTTCGTGAGTAGATCATGACGCTAGCTTGATCTCAACAACAACCTCTCTATTAGTGACACCTCTACAACATAACAAGCATATCCAAGCTATTGATATACTATTCCTCTAGTCGATAAACCATGGCAGGAAAGACACTTTCAATATTAATGATAATAGCCGCCGCCATCGCGGTATCATCTGCTGATGATGATAGATCATCTCGGATGTTGATTGGAGATATCATAAAGGATGAGGTACGTTTATGTGTAGTAGGCTTGTAGTGTAGATTTATATTATGTCAAGTCACTAACTGATTTGTCTCTTTATGTATCATATGTAAACACAGAGTCTACGCGGATCATCATCATCGTTGTCAAACAATCATAACCACAATCGTAAACTTGACAATATCGATATACTAGATGCAATGTTAAACAAAGAATTCTTTGACATTAACAAAGATGAATGTCTACAGGTAGTAAATGGAACATCAACATATACTAAATGTGATATACGACATTTCCCTTACTGTAATGGTGACAGGCCCAATATCTGTTTCAATCGAATTAACCGACAAGATTCATTTTGGCCAGATAAACATCCAAAATACTACATTGATTATAATCGTATACATTGCTATCCCGATCAGGTACATGGTTTAGATTTTACATGCAGTAGTTGTAGTCCGGGAAGATGGTGTATACCGGAGGGTAGATGTATATTGGATGAGAATTTGTATCATTGTTGGGCAGCTGAATAAATGAAGAGTAGAGTTGTCTTCTTGTGGGCTTATATTCAGCAACAGATCAGGATCTGTTTCTTATGTAAATAGACGAGTATGCTGTAGGATCGGATATTGAGGCAGGGAATATGAAATACAATACTTGATAAGAAGGGGGTCGGATAAAGTTTAGAATGTGCATAATGACAATGAATTTATATATGTGTTCAACTCAATGAAAGATGATTCTACTTCAGTTCACCTAATTTCACGGAGGCCGCTTCATGACCCACAAACACATCTGGCAATCTTGCTCCAATCAACTTCTTCCAAAGAAATGACTAGACAATGCCCATACTAAATTCATCAACCCAACGCAAACAAACCCAAATGAAATGATATCTATATCCCCAAAGCAACAAATTCAAAACAGACCACCAATCCTCCAGTCATCGTTTGTCTCATACTCATCCCCAGTAACAAGTTGAGTCAATTTACCTCCACCCGACTTTGGATCCTCAAATGTAACAGTAGGACTTCCATCGTCCAACTCCTGAAGAAGATCAGACACCGTGTTCTTGCCAGTACTACTTTTCTTTCCCTTGCCCTTGGGAGCTGCCTTCTTCTTTGTATTCTTCTTCTGCTTGGGTGCATCCTCCTCAAAATCACTCTCTTCTCCACTACTAGCTGGATCTTCTCCCTCTGATTCATCATCCTGATATGAAACTGCCTGTATTTTGTTTATAATATAGAGTGTATAATTTGTTAGTACACATGAACCAATATAAATAAACTCTTAATCGTATCATATATCATCCATCGCAGTCCATCACAATATACCTCATACAATAAATCCAATACATTACAATATACAACACAAAATCATAACACCACATTATATAATATAAACGCCACACCACAATCCAAGTGATAATAAAATATATAAACCGTGATTAAAATAATATACCACACCACATACCTTTCGGCTACGAGTAGCACGTGTTGTCTTCTCCTTCTTGGTAGGTACATCATCCTCAATCTCCTCATCAGATTCAATATTAGGATTGTGTTTGCCTAATGCCTTCTTTGTTCCCTTGCCTTTTGCTTTGGTATTGTTGGTAGCACGTTTGGTATTTTTACCAGCTTTGGAAGTTGCACCTTTTCCGCCGCCATTTTTTGCTGACTTCTTGGCCGCCGCCTGTTTGGTAGTGGTAGCAGCCTTCTTGCCTTTTCCTGATGTACGTGTTGAGCGCATTTTGATTGTATCAATAGAAGAGATGAAGATGAGAGTAGTAACTATTGTATTGAATTGAGCTAGCTTCAAATCACATTTAAATCTTTTAGTCCCGGCGGTTGGAGCTACTCATAGACCGATTGATTGCTCACTCTAGACAAATATATGTACTATATCTTTAACATATATCAAAGGTATGACTGTATCAAAGGTATGAGGTATGACTGTATCATAGTATCAGGATTCAGATATCATCATAAGGGGACTAGAATAAACATTACCTTTTATGTCAGTATGATGAGTTTATAAATTCTATGTATTTATTGTGCTGTTTAATGTCTACCCTTCTTGTGTTTCGAGCGTTTGTGCTTGTGCTTCTTCTTCTTTCTTCGTCTTCGATCCTCTTCGTCAGAAGATTCACTTCGGCGGTGACGCTTTCTCTCATCACTCTTCTTTCGCCTCTTCTGTCTGTTTCTACTGCTGCCCGAAGAATCACTGTCGGTACTATCAGCTGCTGGCAGAAGATCATTATTATATTGATCTGCCGATCGAGGCTTGATATCGGCATTAGAAGAGCCGTTTGTTTGTGGCAGAGGACTCCGATCAACAGAAGCAGCGCTTTCCTTCTTGATCTTAACGTCCGTCTCGTCATTAGCACGGGTGGTATCCAGATCAACCCCATCACTCGTATTGTCGTCGTCGGATGAGATATCCATGTCAGACTCAGCGTTAAAAATCGATTGAAACACTGTATCTGAAGGTCTTTCGGGTGGTGGCGCAATATCCTCTTGATCATCATCACCAAGAAAGTTATCCAAATGCACTCGATCATCTGCAGGTTTGACCTTGCCGCCACTTGTTGCGGGTGTTTTCAAGTTGGTACTACCTACATCTGGATGTTCTGCCATTATTGTTTGCCTGAAATAGTTTTCTTCTTTGCTTTGTACCAGGCCACCTTTGCCAGTTTCTGACACTCCTACTGTAGAAGGAGCAGCTACACCCCATCGTTTACATAAAAGACGAGTAGGTAACCATGTCGACACCTCCACAGTAACCCATTCTTCTTCATCCATATCTTGCTTATTATTATTGTCATCTTTGACTTCACTTTCTGAAGCGTTAGTTGCAGTAGTTGTTTCTGCTGCTGAAGTAAACCGATTCTTCATACTCTCTTTGACTGCATGAAAGTTCATTTCATTGCCACCTCTTGAAAGCATTTTTCCATCAGGCGGTGGCGGTTGCATACGACTTGGTGGTACCTTCGGAACAGATGCTCGCGATGGTTGTTGTTCTTGTCGATGCTGTAAATCTAAACCCAAGCCGGAGTTACCATCTACTACACTTTCTTTTATATCTCCATCTTCCTCTTTTGTAAAGACATGATGTTTCAACACATATCCTGAAGGCACTATTGGTCCCTTCCATCGCTTAGGAGCAACAGACTTTGCTTGAGAGTCAGTGGAAGCAGCAAGTGTAAATCCCGACAATGGTGGTTTGCCATCCATCGTTGTTCTCTTCACAGCCGGACTTTCACCGATGCCCCAAGCACTCCATGCGTCAGCAGCAACTTTGCCACTATCTTCCACGCCCTTCATTCCTCTCTCGGATGCTTTACTCTTTTTCTCTAAAATAGCTGGTTTTCCAAACAAACCAAGTCCATTGTTATCGTCTTCGTCCTCTGATGCGACTGGTGAGTGTATTTCTGTTGTATATTCGCCACCGTCGCCATTATTTCCGCTTCCCTCTCCATCTTGATAGACATTTGCATCATCTTCATCATGTAAAGCAAATCCAGAGGATGCCTTGGTACCAATAAAATCAGTATAATCACGATCTGCTGCGTAGTGAGAACTCGACTGGTGGTGACTCTTCACAATTCCTGGATCACTCATTTCATCCTCGATATCTTTACCAACATCAGATCTACGTTTATCCCACAAGGCCTGTCGTCCATCTTTAAGATTATCTGTCGAGTATCTATTACTACCTCTTGCATTATCATCTTCTGTTGACCGGCCTTGCTTTTTGGCTAGCTCTTGACGTCTTTCATGAAACTTTCTGAATTCTGGAGCATTTTTAAAGGGATCAAATCCAATGCCATGTCTATTAACCTTGGGTGGAGGGATTGTGAGTACTTTAGTCTTCTTCTTGCCTTCCTTTGTTACATCAGAGGAATTCTTTGAACCATCAACATTTTGAATACTTGGAAGACGTATTGCTCTCAGACGTTTGGAAGCTAACCATTTGGCTTCATGCTTTCCATTTCCCAACTCCTTTACTTCATTGTCAATACTATCAAGACCACCTACATGACCCGCTAGGGGTACAAAAGCCATGCCCAGCCTTGATCTATATCCCAAGACTCTTAATAAACGCCATCCAATGGATTCATTTGCAGATGTAGGTTGTATTCTACTATTACTACCTGTAGTATCACCACCACAAACTTGTGCTAGCTCGTCTAATGCAGCATTTTGTCTTCTTCTCGATTTACTTTTGTTTGCAGATTTTGTAGTATCATCTTGTGTATTGTTGTCAGCATTTGCAGAACTCTTCATTTGAAATGATTTACTAACCGATACTGGTGCCATGAAATCAACTTCATCTTTTTCATCCATTATATCTGCAGCTGTCATTATTCTACCGACACTACCACCATCCTCAATATCTTCTTCGTCATCCTCTTCCCATGCAAATTGTTTCATCCTTCTCTTTTTCTTCTTCTTATCTTTCTTGGATGTAGATGATGCTGCACCAAGTATAACATCACCAACCATACTAAAGCTCTTACCACCATTTGATACACCACCACTAACTACATGATTCTTAATCTCCTCATCTGTCCAACCTACTGACTTCCTTGCAAACCATGAATTTTGATCTTTACCATCTGGATTGTCACTGCCAGAAGCATGACAGAGTGGTATATTCTTTCGTCTTCTAGCGGATGTAGCAGCAGTTCTAGTTTTAGTTGTTGTGCGTTTACTTGTATATGATATAGTTGGTGGTGCATCATTATCTGAAGACATAATATGTTTTCTCTTTATTGCTATGGATGTGTTTTTTTTATTTTGATGATAAAGCTATCAGCTGACTGTTTGAACACTACAAGATTGTATGACCTTAGACCTTATGAACATTGATCCACCTTTTCAACATTAATCTAAACAGATATGATAATAATACAGATCAACTCTCATAAACAGAGACGGTTATTATGAAAGCTGTGTAGATACAATAGAAGAGTTGCAGAGATGGTTATGGATGCTCTATAGAGTATACGGATAGTGGATAGACTTACTATTGTATGTTGTTAGCATGAGAAGACCATAAGGTATCCTTTATTATGAGAGTGTAACAGATTAATCGCTATTGAGTGGATTGATTATTGATTAGTGAGATCGATATTGTACATCACAACATTATTGGCCTCTTGGACTATCACAATAGATTTAGTTCCTTCTTCTTAGATATATTAGAATGCCCTTGTTGTTCTTGCAATTACTACCACCATACTGAAAGCATGAGCCTACCGCCACGACAACATAATGATCAACAGACAGCGTTCTTACGTCAGGCTGGTATATTACGTAAGAATTTGCAAGCATGTGATACTACACTACATTCTGCACATGGAGAAGATTGGCCTTCAATGTTAGGGAGATTGAATGCTGCTTTTGTAAGTGATTGATGTATTGATGTGTATGTTGTGTTATATAGGGATGCATATACTGAGATAATATGTTTGTACTCATATTTTGTTGATGTATCATGTTGTATGTCTTCATCTCATTCTTCATTTGGTTATATCATTATCATCATCATATTACACGCCGTCATACACGTCCATACTATTCATGAAAAATAAAACTCTTCGCATAACCACAAAACCATCACTATAATAATAATATTGTCAGAATCAAGCTGGAACTCTAGATCAAGGAATTGAGGATGCATCAGAACATTTCGTATATGTTCCTAAGAAGTGTACTGTTAATGCACAAGATGTTGCATTCTTCTTATCAACACGATTAGTTACTGCCGCCGGGGGTGTTGATTCTGGTGGTGATAATACTAAAAATGGTGGTAAAGAAGATGGAGTAAAGTCAACAATGTGTGAAGGCGAAGATGACAAGTATTATGGTGGAGAAGATCCACCAACAAGACTGAGAAGATACGAGGGAAAGGTGGCAGAAATTGCATCTGAATTTGAAGATGGGATGGTACGATTTTGATAGTTATCTCTCTCTCTGATAATGACAATATGCAGTCGAATTGATGAGGTGAAAAAACACAAGAACCAGCAAAGAGGAGGTGTGTGATCTCTATACCTCCGAACATTATAGAAGAAAAGAGAAGGAGGGAGCTGTGCTGAATCAGTGTCAATCTATCCCCCAAAGAGAGAATATTCAGAAATTAGAAAGCTGGATTCGTTCCTCAAACGTAGAATGATAAAAAGGACGAAAAGAAGAAGACAAAACGTCTTAGCTGTTACTACCGAGAGGAGAAGAAGATAAAAGGTATCATTAATAAAGATAATAATGCCACGTTAGCTCCTCCAAAACCTTCCAACTCGCAATAAATCCTTTTGGAAATGTTACTAGGTCCCCTTCTTTTACTATCACTGCCTCGCCAGTAGATGCAGGTGTAATTTCTAATGATCCCTTTATCATATAACTCAATTCCCCGTAAGGCATCTCTTTATCTGAAACTAAATTACCTACGTTCCATTTTTCTTTATCGGAGGTTGTCCAAGTGGGCCAATGTTTGACATCAAGTTCTTAAGTTTTATATATTCATGTTTAGATAGATAAAAGTACACATCATATGCACATTACAATACTGCATACCTCTCTTACCTGTCAGCTCTGTGCCACTCGCTGCATGGACATCAAATTCTAAAGATAATATCTTTGGACCTACTTTCCCTTCTTTATCGCCTCCTTGCTCAATGTATTTATCTTCCCAGCCATCAACTGCTGGATGAAGTCGAGACTCGTTTTTCTATCATGTGTTGATAACTTGTTGCAATTGCAAATAAATGCGTTTGAACGACTAATACAAACTGATAATGATATTATCAGTAGTATAAGAGGTTGCAGTTGCCATATCCACATGATGAATTAGATCTCTGCCTTGGTACTATAGCCATGCATTACAAATTACAACCAGCCACACTCCTATAAAATAGGGATTTAACTTTCAAAATTAGCGATAACTATGTAGAGTACGACCACAAAGTAGTCAGTGGTAAGAGAAGTTTAGTGATGTGCAGTGCGCGTTGGGTGTTATTATAACAACAATAGAAGAAGGTGGTATAGCATATTAATCATCCGAGTAAACAATTGTAAGTAGTTTGGGTCGATAATCACCTCCGGACTTCATACTCATAAGAGGTATAATAATCAGCTCCGAACTTTAATTATCACATCATCATGAATATCAGTTCAGTATCCCCTCAACATAAGAAGGTATCACGCCGAGTACATCAAGATGATAATATTGTTGGTCTGCGGAAATTGGTAGATGAAGAGTCACACAGTATGTACTTTATGACA
>Ga0214480_100846_pt1 | contig 14744 bp, 15 predicted proteins | sample M1_20Mar14CPVII9_3_FD_165042 | JGI IMG/M metagenome (GOLD analysis project Ga0214480, IMG submission 165042) | Marine eukaryotic communities from Monterey Bay, California, United States - M1_20Mar14CPVII9sort6BwellE17 | ecosystem: Environmental > Aquatic > Marine > Unclassified | place: USA... | reverse complement strand
CAGATGCAGTTGTTTCATATGATATATTTTCGACGGAGATTGATTTACCCTTGTAGGAGAACTTGACTGTAAATGTTGTTGTTATATCGTTGTTCATTGCAATAAAAAAAAGTTGTGCACAAGAGTGTGTGTTTTGTACTCGGTATATCGTATACCTATGAAACACCGGCTAGACAAAAGTTTGTTACAGTAGTAACAAGTCTGGATGATATTATCGGACCTACTTTGATGGTAAAGCCGTGCTTAATCGATTGAATGATGATTCAGAAGTGATATCGAAATCGGCAAATTTAACCTCACGGCCTCACGGGCCCATCATTATTGAAATCATATACCACAGCTCAATAAGAATAATACCTAACGCCAGGACGTTAATAGGCAAGCTTATTATAATATATACGAAGATTGTTATTTGCATTGTGAAATCATACTTCTATGTTAGAAGAAATACTCGAATGGTCGGTACACTCTCATAATTTTCTAAGTTGAGGTTGTTGTTCATTAGTTCCCTATCGTATGCATATGGCAGCATAACTCTTGAAGGATGATGGCGTCGTTATCTTCTATATTGCAATTAATAGTGCTTTGCTTGGCCTCCTTGATAACACCGATCAATTCACTTAGCTTCAATCAACATCATTATCAAAATCAAGTGAGGAACAACAACAACAATATACCAACAATACATCAACTTTCATTGCAACAACGTCATAGAAGAACAATATCATATATGAGTTCTGTTGATGATGATATAATAGATGACGAAGTTATAATATCAAATGAGAACAATACAAACAAGCAACAGATATCAATGGAAGATATCGAAAGTGATATTATTACACAAATTCTAGAAACAAAATCAGCACCAACAGCAGCACCAACGATTGCAGTAACAAAGCAAAATAATATAGGAAGAAAACGTCGTATGCAAATGTATACCTACCTCTCTCAACCAATAGTAGAAGTACAAGTTATAGGATTAGTTTTCATATCATGCTTCCTACAGGCAATTAATACGTTAGATGACTTACCGATAGTAATACATGATGGTATTGATGTAGTGGATACCATATGCGTTTATATCTTTGCTGTGGAGTTTATATTACGATGGTGGAGTGCTGGACGATTTCAATTACGATATTTGGCTAAACCACTGGCATCGGTTGATGCGGTACGTTCCTATATATTGTTTGTTTGGTAGTATGTTTCTTGTTATGACAAAAGACTCTAATCCTCTTACCTACTCACTTCTGTGCAATAGATTGTGGTCATCTTGCCACTCATACTCAGCGGTGTATTACCAATGTTATTAGATCTCGGAGTGGACATACCAATATGGCTACTATCCTCCGCAGGCAGTTCAGCCTTACTAAATCTACGACTTCTTCGTATATTAAAGTTCCAACGTGTATTGACTAATCAACGAACATTTGCAGACTTTCAAATGGCACTTGGAATGATGGATAGGAAAACGGATGTTAGACCATATCAATTGCAATTGGCGAGAGTTATTATATCAATCTTTACACTTGTTTCAGTCTCTACTGGTAAGTGTTGACACATATTTGTGCACATCTTAAGTTATTGAAAAGTATACTCACATCTTATGATGTTCTTCTTCTCCATCCAGGGCTCATATACACTGCAGAACACGAGGTCAATCCTGAGATACCTGATTACTTTACAGCGTTATACTTTGGTCTGACGACATTAACGACCGTCGGATTTGGGGATATAGTCCCTATAACTCCACAGGGAAGGACGGTGGTATCGGGAACGATTCTAGCAGGTGTTGCGATAATACCTGCACAAGCGGCAGCTTTAGCAGATGCATTTGTAAGTGGTCAGATGGAAAAAGATCGACGAGGAGCAGCCAAGAAGAAGAAGAGGAAACTTAGACAAAAGTGTTCAAAGTGTGGTGAAGGGCCTCATCGGAATGATGCCATATACTGTTGGTCATGCGGAGAGCTGCTTGACTAATACTGTATACATGATATGATATGATTTACACTAGAATTAGACATTATGAAAGTAGATGATAGTATAAATAGGAATTAGATAGCCATTTATTGTTTATACCGATGGTGAATGAGCGTTGATATGTATCCATTAACCTCTTTAACATTCATCTCTTTTCTAATCATCATACACACTTTTATACCCAGTCGTTTCATACTCTTTAGTTTCATACTCTTTAGTTTCATACTCCTTTGTTTCATATCCACCACCTTTAGCCTTAGCCGGTGTATTACTATACGGTCTAATATCACTTTCAGTTGTACTAGGTATCTCGAGTTTCTTTAATGTACTATTAGTCAAATGATGTATAGCCTCATCGACTGTTAATCCCTCATCTTGTTTATATTTGTTTGGTTTTGCTTTAGTATTTGCAATTTGTACCAAGTTATCTGTAGTAGATTGTATGGCGGGTTTATGTCGTGCTGCTCGTGCAACACTTGCAAATTCTTCTTCTGATCGGATTTGTCCTCCAACATTTGCAGCACGGAGAAGTGATTGTGTAGTTTGTTGTTGTGTTGACGGTATATGAGCTGTATGTGTTGGTAATGTTGATGCTGTTGGTATATTATTATTATTGAAGTTGTTGTTTGTAATCGCTTCAACTTTGATATCATCGTCATCGAAAGATTTTTCATCGGACTTTGATGATTCTTTCTTTGTATTGTTATTCGATATAGCAGCAGCAGTAGCTGCTGAAGGTAAAGAGGCTACTGAAGTAGCAACCGCAACAGGTGCATTCTCATCAAATCTATCCTCACTTATTATTGGTACAGCAGTGGGTATATAATTCTGTTGTGATGAGGAGGTAGAAGAAGAAGTTGTGGTGGAAGATACCAAACGCTCGAGTTCTTCTCTCTCAGCACTTGCTGATACAAAAGGAGACGGCGGAGGTCTATCAGCTTGGTCAGTAGTACTTTTGGGTGGTTTCTTTGTCATTTCCATTGTTGTAATGTATTATTTTATGAGCACTAACACAAAAAAGCAAGATGTGCAAGTACTGAAATTGGTAGGATAGAAAAAGATGGGAGTGTAAAACCTCAAGGTATCCTTTGGTATTAGCCCATTAATAGATTCTCATATCAACTATTTGGGCAACTAAACTGGCCTGTGGGTAATACCTTAACTTCAGCCGTCCCTGCATTGATATCAATCGTTTCGACATTCACCGAATACCCTGAAAAGGAGTATGACTCTCCTTCATTCAACTTTGAAACTAAATCAGACTCGGCATAACTATCTCTTGGTCCTCGAGGCCGACTAACAACTGTGACCATATTTCCAGCCTCTTGAGTACCCTGGTTTATACCCTTCTTCGCATTAAAGTTGATATAGTAATCGTCTAATGCAGTTTGTACTTTCAACAGTACCGTCGTTGCAATGGGATAGTCGGCAATTCCGTGTAGGATACCATCAAAGCATGATGCCGAACCACTGGAGTTGATTCTTATACCCTTGTCTTTATACCATCCCAGTTGCCAACTCTTAGCAGCGTTAAAGCATGTCCGTGGACCATTTTTGTTGGGAAAAGATGCCCCCATGATCCCTGTTTGATCTTCATACGGTTGTCCACCTTGATTGGAATGACCGAGGTTCAAGTTATGCCCAATCTCGTGGCTCAAAAGAGAAGACGAGTGGCACCACTCATCGTCAAAGACTGAAACCCAATGATTAATATAGGCATATGCAATTCCCTCTCCTGGTCTAGCCGCAACATATGTACCAGGGGGTAGACAGTAGATTATGAAATCAGCATTAAGTATGTCCGATGAAAGTGCGGCAGTGATGGAATTCCTCATGTAGGCATCACCTTGTGCTGTACTAACCGATGGAAGATCGATTGTATATACTCCCCAAATACCTTGTGTACTACGAAATGGAACAAGGGTCATCTTACCGAAACTACATGCTTTCATTTGTGAAGCAAGGCTGAGAGTACCAACTTCATTGCTAAAGAGGCTATTATAGAGTGTCATTTCATCGGCAGTTGTTGAGGCATCGGCAGCAGCTACTCGAATACCAAGTACAGTCTTCTCGCCTACATTGTTATGCTTTAGCCTATCGTCTGTAGAAAGAACTAATGGGGCCTTGCCTTTTATATCAATGATTCCACCAAACAAGAAGGCATCACTACCCGTAGGTAAACTAATCTGTGATATACCCGAAATGAGTCCAAGTTTATCATAATCAAAGTCCAAAGGAAGGTTATGTAATTCGAATATAGCCCCCTCTCCTCTACGGACTTCATTTCCATAGTAAGGCTGATCTATCAATCGTTCTTGAGTAGGTGGTATGTTTGTAAATCCATCTTTCAATTCAATACACATGACAGGATCATTAGGACGAGGCATTATTAAGAAAGTTCCAATCTCATTAGTAATTGTAATCTTTCCTGACGATTTGTTATCAAATTGGAAATCCTTTTGTGTACCAAAGTTACTTGAATACTTTGGTCCACTAAATATGACTCTTCCATCTAGATTCATAGTCCAATCACCTTGACCATACGTGCAACAGATACCATCTCCCATTATATCATACCATCTCATAAAATACTTTCCATGTGGTATGCACAATGTACCAATATATCGTGTTTGTTTTTCATATTTCCTACCCTGTGGAGGACCAAAGGCTAATATATTATTATTATTATCACTATCATGTAATGCCCAGCTTGTTTCGTATGGATAATTATCAGTTGTTAGAATTAGGTTCCATAATCCTTCATTTTGTTGACATTTATTGGTAGATGTTTGAAAAGTTGATTGATTTATATCCATTGCAGCTGTGCCAATTAGTACATCCACATCATCATCTTTATCTATATCATTAGCATATCTCCTCATAGACACAGCAGTTGCAACTAGAACTACCGCTACAAATGATACTGCAATAGAAATGAACTTCTTATATCGCTGAGCAAAAGTAGAAGTACATTGAGATTCATCATCATGCTCACTGTTGCCAATGCCAACTTCTACTACTTCTTCTGGTGATATATCATCTTTGTTCATAGTATCATGAACAACAGCACCTGCGCAGAGCCCAACTAATACTTCCTTTGCAATGAATTGGTGCATAAGATGTGTCTATAATGGAAAAAAAAATGCACATTTCTCTTCATGACCGACCATAGACTGTCACCAGCCAACAACTATATGACACTGATAAATCTCTTCTACTCTTGCTCGTCCGTCCAAATAGCACGATTGCATCAAGACAACATCGTATATAGACGCCAAATAGCTGGGGGGGGAGTAAGATATTATTCCCATGAGCTACTCAAACGGCTTTGCTTTATTTTATACTTATTACTTATTAATTGTGGCTTATTGTTCAATTAACTCCACTGATTAGTATATACAATTAAACAACTACTATAAGTATGAGCGGGTCAGAAGAAGAGGAATTTCTACCGGACGATGCGGTAGCAGATGATGATGTCGTTATTGCACAGGAAGAAATAACACAATCACTCAAAAAGATGAATAAGATTGTTAATAATTTAATGTCACGTGCTGATTGTGTACCATTCCGTGAACCTGTTGATTGGAAGGGTCTTGAGGTGAGTATGATTGTACATGGGTTATTTATTGTATATCTTATGTGCGTGGTATAAATCTCACGATATCCGGCCGTACATGTATATATTGCAAATCTTATATCTATCTACTCTCATATAAACTTCAATTATGTTGTACACTAAACATGACAATATACTAAACAGCTATACGATTATCCAAAGATTATAGCAAAGATGATGGATTTAGGAACCATTAAAAAGAAATTAGAAAAGGGTAAATACAGCTCGGCATCCGATGCAGCCTCCGATGTTCGTTTAGTATGGAAAAATTGTATGACATATAATGCCGACGGATCTGACTTTTATAAATTAGCAGATTCCTACAATAAACGATTTGAGGAACGGTATCAAAAGTTAATTGATGAATTTGGTGAGGATGTTATTTGTGGTAATAGTTCATCAGGGAGTACACATCAGCGATCAAGTAGTAGGTCATCTTCTGGTAAGAAATCAAGATCAAATAGCTTCACATCCTCGGGACGCAAAACACCCAATAATAATAATACTGCCGAGGATAATAACTCTCCAGATAAGAGTGTAGTGAATTATGAAGCATTGGGTATCATTCCACTGGATGTACGTACTCGATTTGCAGCAAGATTACAACGTCTATCGGGTATGGAATTAGGACATGTCTTACAAACTATTGATATGTCATGTCCCGAGGCATTGGAAGATCCAACACATGATGAATTACGTTTAGATGCGCCAAATATGGTGAAAAGACATCGATATGGTTGGGATGACTTTGATGGTGGGTGTCAAATTGAGATAGATGTTGATGCAATCCCCGCTGAAACATTTTATAAACTTGATGCATATGTCAAGGAGAAGGTACAGGATCGAGGACGAGGACCATGGAGTGATGATTTGACAGAAGCGGCAGAGGCCAGTGGTATCGGCGGTGGTGGTACAGGAGGAAGGGATAGGAAAAGAAAGAGTATGTAGAAGTAGAGAGGGTCTAAGGTAATGATCTTGTTCCTACTTACCTCTCACTTTGGGTTTCTTTGTATGATAAGATACCATGATACATCTATGATCCTGTATGCATTCATTAGTAGAACATAACGAACTAAGTGAAAAGATATGAATGTTGTCACCCTACTTGCACTAAAAGGCAACTTAAGGCAACTTTGAGCTAGATCTTCCAAAAGTTCCGAAAGTGGACAGAAGTTTCTATTTCTACGAAGTGATATTGTACAGGTAGTCTATAATTTGTTGCGGCTTGTATGACCATTGTTATTGTCAGATTGCAAGATTGGGTAAGATTGGGTACACTCAGTATTGTCAGTAGATCGGTGCTGAACCATTGAATCATTTGCAGTAGTCTGGTCAAGTCAACTCAAGAAGAATACACTCACATAACGTTTTAATTTTACATCAAATCAATGGCAAATACGTCATTATCCACTGTAGGATTGTTGTTCCTACTTCTCAACACGATATCGGTATTATCATTTTCACCAGGTCTTGGTAGCAACTTAATAGATCTATCACCCAATGTTGAACGTGATGTGTATTCAATGGCGGTAAGTTTATAAGTTTTGATATTATAATATAATATGTTGTGCACCGACATATATGAAGAGGGTGTACGATTGATACGAAGAGGATCCATCTCATGTTCTCTATTACTGTCCTTAATCTGTATTGTATACAGGAGTGGGCAACTAATTGTGGCATACAACAAAGTGATGGAGTGCAATTAACAACCTATGACGGCGTTATTGATTACTTTCCAATAACACAAACTGATATACTACAGGGATCGCCAGTAATATATACTCCAAACGAAATGATAATATCATCTACAAAAACATATAATGAGTTCCCATCATTAGCAACAGTTGAAAGTCAATTAACAGCGGCTGGATTAGTTGATAAGTTACCATTATTTCGTATATTTTATAAGATAATTGCAGAGTATGAAAAAGGAAGTGATTCATATTGGTACAATTGGTTGAATAGTTTACCAAGAACATATAACAACGGCGCATCGATGACGTATGATTGCTTTGACTGTCTTCCACCATACGCCGCGTACTGTGCAATGGCTGACAGAACCAACCTACTCAACTTTCAAAAGGCTGTAAGACCATTAGGTGGCCCTTCAGCTGCACCATTTAGTGAAACAATATTAAATGATGGAGACATATTAAAATGGGCGTACAATATTGCAATAACAAGATCAATAGATATGAATGGAGAGCGTATCATAGCACCGATGGTAGACATGTTAAATCATTCAAGTGAACCAAATTGCCAAATTACATTTGATGGACAGGATTGTTATGCTATTGCATTGGTAGATATACCAGCAGGAAGTCCTTTATCGATCAGCTACGGCGATCCAAATGACTCTACGCCTTTGTTTGCAAACTATGGTTTCTTAACGGAAGATTCTCCAGGAACCTTCTGTAAAGTTATGCATATGGTAAAGGAGATTGAGGAGATGGGCTATTCCTTCTCCGACTTACTCTTCTACAAAGATGGGAACATATCGCCTGCTGTATTTGATGTTGTATTATACCATGTTCTCAAGAAGAACAACGAGGGAGAGGCTCAAATTTACTACCAAGCAGTTATGAATGGAGACGAGGCCACTAAACAACAGTATCAAAATCAGTATTGGTCGTACACAAAAGAAGAGCTGCAAAACCATGTGAATAAACTATTAGAAGATATAGACAAATGGTCCTCAACAGCCAGTCAAATGGATTTGAATACTCATCCTAGGGCACCGCTCATCATCCAACATAATGAATTCGTCAAGAACATCTTTTTAGCTGTCAAGCCAAACCTTGACAGCATGTAAGGATGCTAATGATGGTGGTCAGTGGAATGCTAGAGGTTAGAGGCTATAGAAAGCTATTATTAGGAGTAGACAAGACATAAATAGAAGTAGGTTAGTCACTGACTACTTTAGTATACTAGCTAGCATCTTGCTTCTCCGTCGTCTTGACAACCTTTATCTGTCTATCTTCTAACATTCCTTCCAATACTGAAATTCTATCTACCAATGCATCATTCTCAACTTGGAGTTCCTCTACTATGCCCTTCAAACTATTGCTATTCAAGGGATCCCTTGCAGCGGCCAATACCGTCCGTGCTAACTCATCCAAATCTTCATCATCAATAGCAAGTTGTGTTGATCTATCTCTAATAATGAATACATCTTCCAAGGTATTCCTTTGTAATGATTGAGATTGGGAAATCTTTTCTAATATTGATTCACCATTCTCTTGATTTTTTTGTGCTCTATTCTCGGCATGTAACTCCACTACTGAACATCCGATACTTGCTATGCTTGCTGTGATACTTGCCAATACTCCATCAACATCTGGACCTCGTACTCTAACAGTTGTATATCCTGGACGAATCTCATTATCAACCTCTACTTCAAACTCGAACTCTTGTCCGTCTTCCAAGGCTTGTAATTTAAGCAAGCTTGCTTTAGTTTCATCGACAAATAGCAAGTTGACTAATCCTAATGCACAACCAATAGTGACACCAATAACACCTCCTGTTAATCCAACTATACGACTCTTTCTCATGGCACGTTGTCCTCGAGTCATGTTCGTACCCCCACTAATCTTATGAAACAGAGCATCTAATCCATCACCAAATATAACCCCTCCTATACCACTAAAGATCTGTCCGATACCAGCAGCGGCTAATGTAGATAGACCAAATGTAACACCTAGTGTACAATCTACATAATGACCAGCGTGAATCATTATGGTGTTGTCCATAAAACCGAATCCGATCATTGGTATTGCCGATTTAAGGGCGTGCATTGTAAGTTGACGTGCAGTTGGTGATAGTACAACAGTAGTATCTTCTGCTAAAGATGATGATGCTGTTGATGCTGTTGATGTATTTGTTGACTTAGTTGTATTGCTAGATGAAGTACTGCTTCTATATCTATAACATGATGGTATATATCTACTTCTTTGTCTATCATGATTGATTGCTCTGTGATGTTTGTTTGTCGACATCAGGATACCACTCCTTTTGCAGCAAGTTATCGTCGTCGGTCGGAGCATTTTACTATAAGATTATATTGGCATATTATTGATCCTTCTTTACTATATTGTGTTTGGGCAATGAGCTCATTGGCTTGACACCTCCATGTTTGCATGCATACAAACGTTGTTAAAGGTTCTTGTTAATTGGACTCTTGGACGTTTCTTATCGCCAAATCTCAGAGCCTCACATCATTCATTTTTTCACAACAAATTTAAGTCCTAAGCAAAGGCTTGATACTACAGAGCCTAAGCTATTGTATCATCAAACATGCCAAACTATCACTTTATTGCAATGGCAGCTCGTCATGCTACCAGCCGAATATCTTTATCGAAGAGCAGTAGCGGTATCCATCGTCCAATATGTGGAAGTGTTTCATTGGCATCATCTCAGCAGCTGTCATTTGATTGTACTATACCACAGAGGATTGCTACAGCTCGTATGATGGGTAGTAACTCTTCTTTAATACATGTCAATACGCTAAATAATGATACGTCAAGTTCGTCTTCTTTTGCAATACTAGCTGCAACAATTGCAACCACATCATCTATTGCAATCATGGCCAATAATAACAACTCAACATTATGTGAATCCCCTACTACTACCAATAATAATACCGAGGGACTTGCAGATGAAACTGAAGAAGATAATAGTTCAAACAGTATAATTCAAGATGGTATGGATGCTGGATCCGAAATACCAATGAAGTCACCAAAGTTGGATAATTTATCAACTGCTGAGGAAGATGATGATGATTCAGAGGATACCAATACTGCTAACAACAATACTAACGATGGTGCGGATACAACCAATAATAACAATAACAATGAAGAAGAAGAAGGAGATGATCCATCAAAAGACGAGCAAACATCCTGCTCAATATGTTTAATCAACCGGCAAGGACCATGTCGTAAACAATGGTTAAAATTTGAAAAATGTATGAAGGAACATGGTGCTGAACAGGATCGAGAAAAGGCAAGGAAAGAGAAGGATGCTAGTAAAGTAAGTGAGGAGTTAGATGGCAGTGTTGGAGGGGACGGGGATAGTGGGGTAGATGATAGTATAGAGAATAATGGAGAAGAGAAGCAATCGGTATCAAAAGAAGAAATGGAGGGGGATTGGGATGATTTTATGGTCAAGAGTACCAAGCCAGGAGAGGATGATGATGACGACGATGATGACGAGGACGACGATGAGGAAGAAGATGAAAATGAAGAGGAGAGTGAGGACGAAGAGACTGATAACAGCAATGAAGAAGATACCGACACTCCCTCGGCCCAACAACAACAAGAAAAAGACCAGACAGAAGATATCTCACTTTCACAACGATGTGATAAGTTCATGATACCATGGATATCCTGTATTCAAGAACATCGAAATATCTACTCATTAATATCGAATGATTTCTATCAAAAAGACTACATTGATCCACTCGAGTATACAGTCCATGATAGTCGTCGATTGTGTTATAATAAAGATCATTCAGAAATTGGTGAGGTAGATGGATATGTTATTAAGTATCATGGTGTTGAAATTGATTTGGGAAGTTGGAGGGAGCATGTTGAGGCTGTGTCTGATGAGAGTAATGTTGATAATACTACACCATCATCAGCTAGGGCAGTTCCAACAGAGGAACCACATCTTATTAATGCCTATGCCAAGTTTCAATTGTCCAATCCAACTAATGGTCAGCCAATCGAGGTGGCATATATTAAAGATCAGAATGGTAGATTATTGGGATTTGATTCATTCACAAAGAGTAAAGAGGAGAGTGGTGGTAACAGTAGTGATGAGGAGAGTATGCCACATAAAAGTGAAGAAGAGAAGGCCGCGGCACCTCCTGTATCAAATGACGGAGAGTGTACTTTCCACATTTTACCGGGTGAAACTAAAAGTATTACAGCTTATGCAATATACAGGGGTGATGTTGTAAAGAAGGAAGATGAAAGTAATGATGAGGGAGGAGAAGAAAAAGTGGCTGGCATGAGAGAGGACTTTTTGTTTACAACGCCTGCCATTCCTTTGCCAGGGATGAAGAATCAGAAGTAGATCAGTAGTATGTGTAGAGACTCTTAAAGTACACGTCCTATCGTATCATTACATGTCTACCTTATAGTACCATCAGCTTAATACCAATCATCCAAATCCAAAGTCTTCGTATATGGGTTTCTTGTCCAGCTTATACCGGAGAGAGAATCGACTGATCAATACTCCACTTCATCATTAACAGGCCAGCCCCGATTAAAAGCATCCCACCAAACTGAGGATCAGCATCAACATTAACTCCGCCGTCAACTAAGGTTGTATGATATCTACTCAAGTAATGACCAATGAGATATGTTGCAAGGACTATCGGAGCAACATGATTTGTCAATTTATGTAGCATTTTGTTCTTATCTAGAACGTCATGATCAATTGGGATATCATCCTCAAGACGAACTACACTATCTCTATGTGGATGTAGATTGTCAACATGTAAGAATAGTGGTTTACTAATACGAGCTAATTGAGATTGTATGTTTGCTCTTCTTTGCAGTGGCAGTAGTCTTGTCTTTGTGTCATAAGTCGTAGTAGTAGTTGTTGTAGTTGTAAATGCCTGAACTACCGCTAGCCAGAGGATGCCAATTAGTCTATATGATTTCATCGTTAGGTTGCTTTATTATATCTTCACTCGATAACTAAGAGAGGAGAGCTTAGAAAGTGTGATGTGAGGAGTTCTCAAGTTCACATGAAGTGTGCCCCGTGACGCCCTAAGAAAGAGACTCACCTAAAAAGGTTTAGGTGACCCGACTTAAAATATGGTGCACCTTTACCAACTCTTCAATATATATACTCAGTTCTTCTTATTAATAACCATGGTCAGCATTGAATACAGTCCCAATGGACGTGCCTCTTGTCAGAAATGCCGTGGCAAGATCCAATCAGGCGCGGTGCGCGTCGTCAGCAAGGGTGCACCAGTTAGGTAAGAGTGTTCACATTTGTGTTAATTTTTATATACTTCATGCACATGCACCATGTATATTTACATGTATACTAACTTTAATAACTTGGTAGTCGATCATCGGGATATATCAACAAATATACACATGCCGAGTGTTATACTAATCGTAAAGATTTAACACAACTCTGGGGATTCCGTGATTTGAGGATTGAAGATCAAAAGAGATTTATGAGTGAGGATCAGAAGAGGGCCAACTTTCCATCTGATTATTTGAATGTTGATGGTGATGGTGAGTGTTATATATGTGTTATGGATTATAAATATATGAAAAAAGTTATTAATATCTTGATGCATACCGCAGCCACCAAGTTGGGAGGATTACAAAAGCGAAGTATCAATCTTTGTGATGATGGTTCATCTGATGATGTACAACAACAACAATCTAAGAAACAAAAGTCAAAGGCTACTTCAAATGATGATAAGAAATCCGCACCATTTACAATTACTGGATTGAAATATGCCGAGGTTAGTGCATCAGTTGGGGAGAAAGTAACGCTAGTTAGGGAACCTGAGAATGTAAGTAGATCGAGGTCATAGTTCACAATTACAGACTTGTTCAATTTATAAAATCTAATGCACTTTTAAATCTTTACATTGGTTCATTCTATTATTATGTACAGCAATATGATTCAAATGCAATCAAGGTAGTGAACAAACAACACAAAACAATCGGTCGTATCAGTAGAGATCATGCCAAGGTATTATCCAAATCAATCGATAGTATTAGAGCTAAATTACAAGACAAAGGACAACGATTGGTAGTAGTTGGTATTATTATGAATGAGGGGAATGGATATGAACAATCGGTACAAGTAAGTTATGAAAAAGTTACCTTGGTGAATGAAGATAATGGTGGTGGAGGAAAGATCTCTGCCAAGGAAAGGTATGTAGCAAAATATGATAAAGGAAAGTCCGACAAGGCAACTCAGGCATCAAAAGCAATTGCTGGAATGAGATGGTAAACAGATGATGACACATGATTGGGGTGTTATGATTACAAGAGTAGAGTTTGGAATACGTAGTAGTTATGATTATTTGGGTATTGTTAGTCGATCAAAGTAGGCAATACATGTTTGAATCAAATCTATCTAAGTCTATTTCTATATTGCTTTACGGTTCCACGCATACAAATCTTTACAAATTACAGCTCATTCATCATCCAATTCAATCCCCTGCTAAGATTCTGAAGGGTTGTATCATCTGCTCCTTTTGAAATGAGGTACTCTCCAAGATCACTATCTCCTCAGGGGAGCCAACCCTGAATCATCTGCTCCTTTTGAGATGGGAAACCATAGCTAAAAGCAAAGTGTAACGAGCTTCCTTGGTCCTCCTAAGTCTCTTTCTCCAATTGAACAAGGTCAATCGCTAGCTTGTCGAATGAGGTATTCGTCAGTAAACTTTTCCATTGTAGTGGTACGTAAATACCTGAGTTAAGTACCCTTTATTTTTCTTGTCATTGGCACCTCATCACTTGACAATTTGTAATACTGCCCTTCATTTATTAAGGTGAGTTGGGGTGCAGCAGCGCAGCGTTGTGTGTATGTTGGTATATTCTCACTTTCTTCACCCTGCATTATTGATTAATATCCCGATGTTTATTTCTCTTTTATTCTCAGAAACCACTGCTAAGATGACGGGTAAAAAAGGAATGTCACGAATGCCTGGCATGCTAAATATTAAACAGAGGGGACATAGACCCAAAGCTGCAGCAAACGGGACGAAAGATTGTGCCGTATCTCAGATAATTAATGTAAATGTTCCACGTGATAAATTCATGCTTTGTCTTGGAGGATTTCTACTTGTTGCGGTGTGCTTGGCTAGCTACGGCATTGTGTTAGCTTCTCGGATGGAAATGAATAGTCCAATCGACGTTAAAAATGCTGATCAACGAATTATAAAAGGTGACACATTCTAAATGTTGGACTGGATGTTTGGTTTGATTAGTAGATATTATTATCAAGGGTGAAGGGCCGGAGGAGGAAGGCTGCCCTCGCATCATTAAATGTTTCATTAAAGTTATTAGAAAGAAGACTATACGAATATTAAACCATTGGGATTGCTGCCGACGCCGCCGCCACGTTTGTTAAACATGTTCTCACATTTGTTGCAAGCTTTTCA
>Ga0214480_100845_pt1 | contig 14748 bp, 8 predicted proteins | sample M1_20Mar14CPVII9_3_FD_165042 | JGI IMG/M metagenome (GOLD analysis project Ga0214480, IMG submission 165042) | Marine eukaryotic communities from Monterey Bay, California, United States - M1_20Mar14CPVII9sort6BwellE17 | ecosystem: Environmental > Aquatic > Marine > Unclassified | place: USA... | reverse complement strand
TCAAAGAGGCTAGATAGAAGTGAGCTTGGTCTTCCATCTGAGACAAAGGATGTGTTGCCGGTAACAAGAAGACCGCAGCAATCAAGAACATCTTTACCAAAACCTCCAAGAATAGCTGAGGAGATTAATTGGAGTTCATCATCAAGTTCAGATGAGGATAAGCGTTCCTATAAGAAGTTGAATGGGGAGGGTTGTCTCAGAAGTACCGGGGAGGTACCGAAGCCGCATATAAGACGACCCACTCCGCCTTCCGCGTGACCCTCGGCAGCTTAACCTCTCAAGAATTACCAATCGAGGGGGGCAGCTATATCCCTATACAGACCTCTTCAAAAATGATATATAATACCAGTATATATTAGAATAGAATAGATACCAGTAAGAATAGAATGCACAGCTAGGTAAACAGTTGTATTGTAAACAAATCCTACTTAATTTCCTACTCAGTCTCCTTTTCTCCGCTCTCTTTCTTATTTACCTCTCTGTCATACATGTCTTCAGGGCCGACAAAGTAACACCAGACCTTCAATGCACACATTAAACTGAGTAAGTGAAAGATTGGACGAAGACGATCACTAGCGTATAGCTCAACTGTCATGGATTGAAGATCATCAGAGTTTGATGATTCGAATATTTCCACGGCCACTTGAACGGTATCTATTATATGATCTCTGGTAGCAATCAATACTAACACTGCAACCTCGCAAATACAAATTGTGCCGCCAAGAAAGTCGCCCATTACTCCTCCTAACAAATAGTCGCCCTTGTTTCCACATAAATGAGCCACCAATAGTACTGCCAAAATGAGCACAATTGAAAATAATTGGCCATATAGCATTGAAGATAGTATAAAACAGTATATTGATGCAAACAGCACTCGTGACCATGATACTATGTGCTTTGCCTCGACCATGAATCGATAAAATGGAGACTTCGGCCCTACTTCTGCCACATAGTCTCTTGTTCGAATTAGGTATGGAGCTGACAACCTAGAAAGTGTTTGAGCAACAAGAATTGCAGGACCTGTACCTGAACTGCCTCCATTTTGAAAGTCTAATACCCAGTTTGATGATCCAAGAGTACCAAGAAGCTGTAACTTGGTAAAGAGAAATAGACTCAGGGCAGTACACCCAAAGGTACCAACTCGACTATCAGTCATAATCTTGAGTACCTGGCTTTTACTCCATCCTCCTCCAAGTCCATCTGCAGAATCTGCTAACCCATCTTCATGGAAACATCCAGTAATGTAAAGACCAACACTGATACTCAAGGCAGCTGATACAGTTGATGATAATCCTAAAGATATATCCAAACAATCAAATATCACAGCATACATACAACCCAATATACTACCAACTATCGGAAAGTAAGACATACCTCTCATTAAAAATCCAGGGTGTAGATCAACCCAACTAGGTGATGGCAGTCTTGTAATGAACATCCATATCGTAAAGAAGGTACGAAATTCGGATTGGGGACTGAGTGTAGCATTATTGTCATCGGTACCATTAATAAATGCTTGAATCTCATTTGATATTTGTGATTTGTTGGATAAATTACGAGATTCTACGATGCCTGGTTCAAGGATTGTAGTTCGACTTTCCTTCTTTTCATTCTCCTCATTTGTATCTTTGTCAGCTGTTTCGTTTGATGTGATGTTTCTATTATTATTATTCTTGGGTATTAAATTTTGTATGCTATCATGATCTGCAATACCATCTATGCGTTCTCTTAGAGTATTGATTTCATTTTTCATTTGATTAGTAAGTTCAGTCTGTTCGATAGATGCCCGGCGTCTATCCACAAGTTCCTCGGCCGCTTCAATTGATGCACGACGTTTATCAGCTGGTATCTTCATTGCAATTTTATTAATATCTTTCTTCTTTAGCTGCTCACTGATGGCTTGTTCGACAGGTGATGGAGATGGTTTCTTCTTCTCTATAACACATGTTTTCTCATGCTGTAAAGCTTCATCATAGGTTTCAAACTGGAAGTTGCGCGTTATCGCGATTTACGAAGGCGAAAGAGAGATGATTATAACATGATATGTTAGTACACGTGGGTTAAAAAGACAATACTCAGATAAAGCAACACAAACTCAAACGCAGACTTTCCTTTGCAACTTTGCAAACATCACACAACCAATTCATTTTCTTGGTATCATTTGCAACACTTGTGTTGGTATCCACAACCATATCTTCGTCTGCGGTTAATCTAGCTTTATTAGACGCCTGATCTAAGGCAGTTTGTGTTCTTTTGCGTTTGTTATTATTCATTATGAGGGCTTACTTCGTCGGCAATAGAGGTGGTGAGTTAGTATCGTAAGTGGATTGAGAGTTTGCAAAGTGCTCGAAAAATACGGCTTACGGGCTTACGGCAGTTTAGGTTTATTCGGCTAAGATTTATGAGAGAGTATTCAGAGAGTTAATAGCCAATCATCTTGTGTTCATCTACTGATATTACTATAAGAACAATATGCCCAGTGGTAACCACGAACCTGTAAATCAAGTACGGTTAACAAATGTTGCCGTAGTTCGTCTCTCACGCGGTGGCAATCGATTCGAAGTTGCCTGCTATAAGAATAAGATTATCAACTACCGTCAAGGTACTGAAACTGATTTATCAGAAGTATTACAAACCGAACGAGTCTTTACAAACGTCTCCAAGGGACAATTTGCAAATAGTAAAACATTACAAAAATGTTTCAATACGTCAAATGAAGAGGAGGTATGTCGATTTATATTAGATAAGGGTGATGTACAAGTTTCAGATCAAGAACGAGCTGCACAACTTGAGAATACAATTCGAGAGGTGGCTAGTATGGTAGCTGAGAAGTGTGTAGATCCAATTAATAAACGACCGTATACTATTACACAAATTCGCGATGCAATGAAATCTGCTGGATTTATGGTCCATCCAACAAGGAATGTTAAGCAGCAGTTTTTAGATTGTGTAAAGTTGATACAGAAGAAGAAGGTGTTGGATATTGAAAGAGCCAAGATGCAGCTAGCCTTGGTTTTACTGGATAATGATGATAGTGTTGATAATAAGAAGAACTTAGTGGATAGAAGACAGAATGCAACCAACCTACTGATTGAGGAAGGTGTTGCCAAATCAGACATCGTTCCACAAAAATATGACGAGGATACTACAAGGATTATATTCCTATCTGATCCATCATTATATCGTAAAATGGAAGGTATTGCTAAGAACAGTTCTGTAAAGGGTAGGATAGAGATTATACAGCAGTGTGTGACCGAAGAAGGTGATGTTACTCTGGGATCTGAGTTGGAAAGAAGAGCGCAACAAAAACAACAACATGATGAAGCCGAAGAAGAAAAAGCCAACAGGAATGTAGACAGTGTGGATGGGGTAGAATCACTGATCAATAATTTGCAATCGAATCTTTCAATAAAGGAAAATGCAACATCAAAAGAAGACAATAATAATTATGATCTACCTCCACAAATAACCTCAAGAAAGGCACAAAAGGCACAACAAAAGAAGAGTAAAAAGGCAAAGCGACGAGAGAAGGAAGAACAGGCTGAGAAAGATGAGCGTATAGCAGCAGAGAAGACACGTCAGAAGGAACGTGCCGAACGGTTGGGTGTTGCAGAAGGTAATGGTGCTACCGCTGAACCCTCTAGTGCTAGTGGAGGGGGAGATACCAAGCCTTGCAATACATGCGGTGGAAGTTTTACACCGGGAGAGTACCGTTCACATTTCCGCAGTGATTGGCATAGATACAATGTCAAGCTAAAGATGAAAGGTGTGGCACCTATATCTGAAAGAGAATTTCAACTATGCGATGCGGACGAATTCTTCAGTTAGTTATTACTTTTAAGAGGTACTAATCACAAACCACAACTGAAATCACAAATTAGGCGTGACAATTAATGACTTCTTCACATTTCCCAAGGATATAAAAGTAGCGTCTTCGGGGTCTATAGACACTGCTTCCTGTCTAAAACCGGTTTGAAGGCCTTCATGAATGAGTAGGCGTACCTCAGGCTCTTCTCCCTCTCCTCCAATAATCAGTTCAGTTTTTCCACTTTTTCGAACAACAATTCGACCATACCTTCCTGAAGGTAAATCTTTTAATGTATCATCATATCCTAGTGCTGATTGTGCAGTTGATAAGGGACCAACTTCCCCAGCCATATTTGTGTCAATAATGGAGCTGCCAACCATGTCTGGCTTGTTATTGCTCTGAGCATCATTTATCTCTTTCTTTATTGCAGCAACCTTCTTCCTCGATGAAGATGAGGTTTCTACATGTGGTAATCGAGTTGGAAACTTCATCAAATACCATGAATCTGATTCCATTTGCTTCAACTCGTCAGACACTGTTTCAAGATTTAGAAAGGGTGATTGCAATGGAGGATCACTTAACTTTGATGTGAATGATGATGTCGCAGCTGTATTATCGGTATCAGATTTCTTCTCTTCTTCAAAATTACCTTCTTGACAATCATACATTGTTTGTTGATTAGGATCAATTGCAAATGGTAATTGAACAGGTCGTAATCCACCCCCAGTATCCCCCCTCCGCTTTGCTCTTTCTTCCTCTGCACTTGAATCAGAATCATACAAGTATTGATTTGCTAATCCTGAATGATCTACCATTTCACTATCCTCAACATTCTGATCATTATCATCAAACATACTGGAATTTTCATTCCTTCTTTGACTAGTGGATGGTCCGTCTAATACACTCTTCTTCTTCTTTTTACCAACATCATTATCGTCTTCATCCACATCCATCAACTCAGCAACAACAATTTCTTCTTCATCGTCATTATCTTTCTTTGATGATGACCTTTTGGACTTTCCTTTCTTACTTCCTCCCCCTGGCATGTAAACTGCTCCGTCAGTTCCTGCATCTAATACTATTTCTTGAGCTTGAGGTACATTGATAATTTGACTTGAATCTCCTCCTTTTGCTGCCGCAGTTACTCCCCCGTCACTGCGCTTAGCGGCCTCACCTGTAAAGAAAGCAGTGCCTGTAGGTATGATAAATCTACCTCCTCTACCGCCTCGTCCTTTTCCCGATCCACCGCCGCGGCCTCTTCCACTACCGCGTCCTCGCCCTCTTCCAGTAGATTTACTTTGTTGTTTTGGCGGACTTTTACTTCGTGATCGGGATGATGATGATGATGCAGTGACTGCTACTGCTGGCGGAGCATTTGTTGATGATGAAGTACTAGTAGACTTCTTTGCAGCCTGCGGACGCTTCAAAGGTTTGAATTTACCAGCTTGTGATGGTGGTTTCTTCTTTGGTGGCATGACTTATAGATATTAGTATTTGATGTGTACCTATGATAAATTTTGATGGTATGATATCTTCACTCTTATTCATTCAATGTCGAATCTACGATTATCTGACTGTTCATATATTGAAAGCACGTTAATAATATCTTTTAGTAACTACGATATATCCTATTATCCAATCCTCATACTAACTCTCCACTACACCTACAGTACAAAGGTACCGCAACCATAAAAGAGACGATTTGGTAGATAAGAATAAAAGGATACCTCGGGGGTATCCTAACAATGGACCGATAGCAGAGAAGTAGGGGAAAGGAAACAGTTGCTCTGCATAATCAAAGGACTTATCTACTGGTTGACTTTCATATATGAAAGATCTTTGACTACAATATATCTCTATTATCAGGTTTATACTAATGCTCTTAGAGATTCAATGCCAAAAACTAGTAAAAAGATCCCTAGCCCTCTGAAAGATACGAGAGGGATCCTTAAGGCGACTCCCCTGCTAAAATTTACCTACAAATTTTCATATAAAAACCTTATCTGTTCACGCAGAAATCCTATAAGCTTCGCGATATTTTACTTAACAAATGAATGAAGAATTGTAGAAATATTGATATAAAATCGAATTGGTGATGGACTGCCGCGGATGAAAAATGGTTTTGCATCCCTCAGATGCATCTTGAACATAAACTGAAGTTCATCCGCGGCAGTCTATCTTCAAAAATTTCACCATTTTCTATGGGCTTTGCTTAGTAGCATTTGAGGCCTATAGTGTTTAGGGAATTAGCGGGGGAGTCACCTTAACAGATTAAGTATAGCCTATTGACTGTTATCAGTCTTGTGGTCTTTGTTGAACAACTTGATTAGGGTCTGGCGGCCAATCATAGAAGCGATGGTATCTAAATGGCACTGATGGTACAATCACCTCTCGTTTTCTACCATCAGGTAAATGCGTTTTGTTGTTTCTTATGAGTAGTGGAGAGGTTGAGAGACTACTCTTACGCTGGACAAAAGAAGGAGACTCCACTGTGCTTCTCTTATGAAGCATTAATGGGATGGTATTCCTCAATGTCGACTTGTGGTAATTCTTGGCTTGAGTCAACTGACTTATTCTCTTCTCTGCCTTTCGTTCTTTTCTCTTTTGTAGTATATCGATGATACATGTACTACTCTTCATGTTTTGAGGTCCGAGACAAACCAAGCCACTAATGAAGAAGAATTTCCTCCAAGGAAAGATCAAGAGTACAATCATTAGGCAAAACAAAAGTATCAATGTGACATATGAGAGAATTGGATCTTTCCACATGAATACGTTGAACATGGCTCGAAAGGCCGACACCCCAATGTCGAATATACGCAAAACTAGGGACAGGAGTGGATTCGTCCTCTTTGATATTGGATTCTTTGTCGTGTTTATACCAAGTTGTCGCTTGGCATCAGTTCTATCTTCATCCACAATAAACACTCTATCATCGAATAGATGAAGGCTTGCTTTCTGCGCCTTGTGATGCCACTGCTTGAGCTCTTGTTTGATTGAGACACCAGATTTTGTTTTGTGTGCTACATTCTGATCCACTGAAACGATACTTTGACGCCCGTTCGGAATGTGCATAAGATTCTGCATCTGCTGCATTGACGTCCTACCACCTCTTCGTTTGTTTGTAGTAGCAGCAGCAGTAGACTTATCCTGTGGCAGTGCTTTATGTTTCAGCCCACTGAACATCTTCTTTGTTCTATCTTCTGTTTCATCCTCGTCGTCACTTTCATAGTGATCACTATCATCTGAATCGTCATCGAGAATCTCTTGCTTATGTTCACTGTTAGAATTCAGAGAAACATCATCAAGGTATATCTCAGCACTGTCTCGACGTTCTTGATTTGATGATTCCCATATCGTTCTAGCTGCAGCCTCCTCTGGTTAGTGTGTAGAAACAAGATACATTGTTAGGATCATAAAATACAGGTTTACCAAAGGAGGCAGCCGGATATGGCACTTACCACTAGTTCGTTTCGGGTCAATATCACCATTCGAGAATGGATATTCGGCGTTTGATTCTGTATTCCATGAATCTAGTGACGTATCAGACTGACCAAACATCCAAATTAAACAACTATCAAGAATAGAAGTATTGTCGTTATCGTGAAGACGAGACTGCGTTTGACCCAAGAGCAACTTCGTCATGCTACTGATACTGCGGTATCCAAACATCTTTGAGTGTGTGGAGTTAATGTGATACTTGACATAATTGTTCAGCATGGCAATGAAGACAAAGCTCACAATCCAAGCTGGAATGTATACCAAAGTGTTCTTGACAACTGAATACATCCAGCCAGTGAACACATAGGCTGAGAAGAAGGGCATCTTCCACCTAATGACATCGATAGTTTTATGTTTCATATGATGCATGACCATTTTCTTGATCAGTTTCACTTCTCTTGACAATGCATCTTTAGTAGTAGTCTTGTATTTGATTCCTGGGTCCTTAGCGTACACAGTCTGAACCACATTTTGGAAACTCTTGACATCAGGACATTCAACAGTCACAGGGTTCAGATTGTGAGCCTCTGTCCTCTTTGTAATATCTGATATACTATTTGGGAGGTAGGCCAGAAGAGCAGCCCTTTGGCCTTCTTCTGTCCAATTAAGCTGCAAGCGAAGACGAATCGAGCCAAGCTTCTTTCTGTTGTACACTCGAGAGCAATTACGTAGGGGAAGAGTAACATCGATCAGATTAGCATCTGGAAGTTGAGCAATATCAATCACGACTCTTCCAATGAAGTCATCTGTAGACTTCTCGCCGTCGTAATCAAAGATACCAACAAAGACTTGAGAATATGCATTGTGAATTGGGATAGTACAAGCTCTTCGGCTAAGTGGTAGCCAACAGGGATTGCAATTGTCTGGTATTACATCAGTCACAAATGCAGAGTTATCACAGACTATATAGCACACAGCATCAGTAAGTCCATTGACGTCCATATTGGGTAAGCCGCTGCATTGGATCAACTGTCACATAAAAAGGATGTTGTTTCTTCAGATACCTGCGAGTATTATATTTCAAGACGAATGATAATGTATATAGATTCTCTCACCTCTACATTCAATGAACCAATCTCATCGGGTGTGCCTTTCCTAAGATCATGAAATGTCTTGGATCTCCTCGGTAACTCGGCTGAAAGATCTGTCTTTGTAAACCAAGTATTTGGGTAGCAATACAATGGGAAGCAACGGAACTCCATCTCTCCATGAGAACCAGTTAGCTTGTCTTGATCTTGCACATGTCTGACTGAGCTAGTTCTATAAATCTTTGATGTTTCCGCTGCAATAGTTTCCCCCGCTTTACTTCTTACTCTCACATTTGCCTTTGCATGTCTTGATGGTAGTAAACTACCACCATAGCCGCCTGATACCTTGGTCAGGTTGCGGCGTAAAGTCTCGGCAGTTCGAGCATAAAATGCTAGTTCCCCCTGTTGACATTTGAATTCAAAGACTTGGCAACTTTTATCAGTATATGAATCTGCAGTATCAATATTGCTCTCGTCATCGGAGAAATCAAAGTCATGTCCCTCTCCATTATTAGCGTGGAAGGTACCATCTAATAGTTTCATAAACCTATGTTTCAATAATATTACCCGATTATCTGGTTTGCCATTTACTGATGGTACTAGAATCTTGAAGGAGTTACTACCAATAGCTTGAAACTTCCATGGAACCTCCTTTGTTTATGTTTTATTTGTATGGTATATAAATATCAGGGGAGAGCATATCATATGTCATATCATATGCACATTTGATAAATATGATATGTTCATATTGTTGGACAAGAGCAGAATAATTTGAGTAAATGACGCAACAATAGCAAAATACAATGATATAATCTTCTTACCGCAGGAATGTGTAGATATGCCTCATTCTCCAACAACTTCTCCTGAAACTGCTCGTAACTGGCAGAGATTGTTACTCTATTTCTATTTCTAACTTTCCTTAGAAACGGAATCTCTCCATTTGAATACTCTTTTAATGCATATTCGTCTTCAATTATACTTATTGAATTATCGTCCCCATTCTCAATGGTATCAAGATTGTTATAAAATCTAATAGTTCCACCACCATCTATCTTGATAATCAACATTCCATACCTATATCTTTTTTTGATGATCTTTCCATATCGCTTGCACATACCAACCCGTCCTTGTATAAATTTAGCAGTCGGTATTTGAGTGTCGGTACTTTGGCTTGATGGGCCGCTAACTGGAAGTGTTGTCGAATTTGAAGATCCATTGAGTGATGATGCGTCATCATCGTCCTCGTCAAAAAGCATTGTTTTTTTTTTAATTATTATTTGAAGTAAACACTATTTCTATCCCCCTTAGCACATATCCCTCAGCACAATCAATCTATCTTGCAATCATCTATACATTGTAATTGTTATATAATATAGATATAATAGGTAGGGCAAGGAAGGTGAACATCATTGCAAAGATATGTGGTGTAAGTATTTTTGTATGTGTTTAAGACTGGGCAGAAAAGGGCTGTTATTTTTTTCTTAGTATCTAGGCCTTTCGCAAGGGGATCAGGTACCTCCTTAATGGACAATGATGCTGTTTCTCACTAGTATCTTATATTTCAATTCTTTACTTTAATCCAAGTATCTGATGTTCAACTCATACCCAACATGCACATGATCACATTCTGTGTATACACAACAATACATCATCCAGACAGATATCTTTAATAAGTCTCTTCATTCATTTCAGACATGCATTTACGAACAACATCAGCAGTAATAACTTTATCCCCTGACATCTTCTCAGTCTCACTTAACATTTTACTTAAGAAACCTTCCTTAGCTTTGTGAATTCGTTCAGCAATCATCATCTGTTGTGATGGTGCCAAGTTTGCCATCCTTTGATCAACTCCAATCTTTTCTAAAGTAGACTGCATAAGAGCATCCATAAAGTTGCCCATTTCCTCTTGCCCGTTACATACTTTTGCAATTGTTGATTCGTCTTTTGTGGATGCTTCCTCTCCAGGGATTGTAAGTGGTGATGGTGGTGGCGATGCTGCCCCAGCCCGACGAAATGTCATCATTTCATCAGCTATATCATAAAAGGATATAAATGTTGTGAACGTGAGTGTATATGTACAATTAAATAAAATAGTCATTACAATTTGCAATGTTCACATGATAGTCATAACATTGCAAACGTGCACATGATATGCCATCCCTATTACTCACTTGACAAATTCAGTAATGTTTTGTGACTAATAAAAGCAACATCCTCCAAGTAATGACCTTCAAATCCAAGCTCTTTGGAATTATAGAAATACAGCAGAAAATATTGAGTTTTATACAAATAATGCTTCAAATGAACAAAAGATATACACACAATAATTACCTGCCATCGGTGCATAACTAAGCCTATAAATGGGAATTTTTATATCCTGTTTAGCACCCTCTTGTCGTTCTTCATCAGATAAAGTGTGCATATTGTCTGTCTTGCCTTGAATCTCAGCTGCCCACCAAACTGTTACTCCTTTCGCTTCCTGTGGCGGTTGAAGAGCAGCAGCTGCTTCCTGAGGCGGCGGAGTCTCTTCGTCCTCTTCATCATTAATAGTCCATTTTACTTCTATCTTATCACCAGATTTTAATCTGTGTATAATAACACGAGATATACATGAGTGAGAGGTTTATATATTTCATATGAGATAAGAATAATTTATTATGTATAATAACATGATACAATGTGAGTTGATAAGTTATATTTCACATGACACAACATATTAAAGTCTCACTTTAAGGTATCTGCAACATCATAACTTCCGGTGATGGTATACTAACTCCATTATTATCTCTACGACGCTTTGCCGCTTGTTTAATCTGTTCTTCGGGTGGTGATTTGAGCATGGTGTAGTCTCTAGGTGGTGTATTAGAGAAAGATAAAGTTAGTAACAGTGGTTGCACCGGAGTAAATTGAAGTGTGACAGCTATGAATATACCCACCCGCCAACTACTCAAACTATTGACATGTAAAATTTATAATTCACACTCCATTCATAACTTACATGAACAACAGAGTATATATATAACGATAACGGTATATCAACTTCAACCTCCAAATAGGTACGATACAATTTTGATTTGTTGCAATTTGCAATCAAAAATATTTTATTCCACATGTAAGCATATCCTTCACCACATTAATCTGATACTCACGAATCACGCCGCTAGATAAGACTGCCTGGTGGGCAGGAGAATGCCAACACTTTCCTTCATCTTATATATTAGCTAATTTATATACAATACCAAGACATTCCCTAAACATAGCAATACAAGTAGCAACAAATATCAATTCCCATCATATCACAAAACACCTGACCAAGTATCCAGACAGCTATCAACTAGTTGAGGGCTAACGGCTTTATCATCCATGAATACATCCACTAGAGCACTGCCTATACCGTCAAAGTTTGCTGAGCCTTGCTCATTCCCATCCACACTGACTTTTATACCTTGTTTAGTGCAATCGAATCTAAATATTGTTCCCTTTGTAGCCTGACCTCCCTTGCTCTTTACACCCTCAATGATTAGCGTCTCTAGCTCCTTTACATCAGACGGCGACCCACTATATCTAGGCTTGACACCTTCGGCAATGGCACCGGCTATTGTTTCTGGAAGATGCGTTTCACAGTTGATTGAGATGAAGAGAGACGAGAGTATTGTATGTTAGTACATTCATTTTGCAAAGGAAATCAAACGAAGGCAAAGAAAGTTCAAATGAATTAGTCAAATCGCCAAGACTTTATATTGAACACATGAATTCATAAAATAAAACAATACTAAAGCGGACTTTCCTGCGTCAGCTTTAAACGTCATTTCCAATACGAAAGATGTGTTGACTTCACGAGCAGAATTCCTCAATGCAGTTTGAGCGTCTTTCTTTTGTTTGCCTTTAGCAAATGGTGATAAAGCTTCAAGTGTTGGTGGCGCGGAGTACATTGCTACAGCATAGACATTGATTATTGCCTTCTTGCGGACTCCGACACCAACGAGATACAGTCCGTCCTCGAGCTTTGGTTCAAAGGATACGCCGGTTGCTTTATCCTTCAGCGGCTTCATTTTACTCTCGACTGCATCATAATTCTGCTCATTAACTACCTCTTCAACTGCTTCACTTATAGCAGCGATCTCTTCAACAACAGCCTCATTGCTGGCTGCAGGTTGAGGTGGTGATGTAGTACTCTCACCTCCAATCTGCGCACCAAGAGATTGAGCTCTGGCAATCTCTTTTTGTATTTCAGCCTCCAACTCGCGTATTCTTGCTTCCACATTTGCAGAATCAAATGAAGTCGGTGCTATTTCCTCGTTCTTGGGCTCTACCGGAGCTGGTTCTGGTGTGGTATCACTATTGTTCGTAACTTCTTCTTCAGTTATATCAGCAGTCACCTCGATAGTGTCTTGTTTGAGTGTTGTTTCTATGGTCGACTCGTCGGTCTCCTTTGTGGTAGAGGACTGCACTTCTTCACTTACAACCTCTTCTGTAACTTCATCTACAACAGATATGGCTTGATCACTTTCATCTATAACTGGTGGTGTCGTTGTCTCTGATTTAGATTTCATTGTCCAGTTACTCAATCTCTTCATCAATACGCGAAGAGAAAGCATTGTTCGCTTGCTTTCAGGACATATGTTTACTACTTCTCCTCCATTCACGGCTTGTGCAGTATCGGATCGACCTCCCATTTGGATACAATTCTCAACTAGTGATGGACTGACTGTACCATTGTCCATAAACACATCTACAAATGCCTTTCCTAAGCCTTCAAACTTTGCAGTCTGTCTGTAAGAACCAACGCTTACACTAACTCCCTCCTTTGTACAATCAAATTGCAATGTTTCTCCTTTATGAGCGTTTCCACCAACCGTTTCTACTCCTTCTTTAATCAATGCTTGTAGATATTGAACATCTGCATCAGCACCGACATAACGAAGCTTGACACTATCGGCAATAGCTTCGGCAATTGTATCAGAATCAGCTTGCAATATCATTTCCAGAACAAAAGATGTTCTTGGAGAAGCTTCTTCAAATGTGCAAACTGAGTTTCTTAATGCAGATCTTGATGATGCATCTGATTGTGGATTTGGGCCGGTCATAGCATCAACTAAAGCTGGCGAGACATACATTGCAACAGCATATATCTTGATACCCATCTTCTGCCGTATTCCAGATCCTACCAGGGAAAGATCATCAAGTTTGGATGAAAAGTTTGATTGATAGTCTTGCATTTTGGACATTGCACTCTTTAGCTTGTCTCTTCTCCGTGCTCTATCTTGTTTGGATCTTTCTGCATACTTTGCAAGCTCTGAAATATCATCATCAAGAGAAGTGGTAAACTCTGGCTTCAACTCCTCCCAATCAATTGTTTTGTCAGCTTCATTACCCTCTAGGAAGAATCCATACTTGTCTAGTAAGTCTAAACTTGTTCTATCACCTTCCCCATAACATATTGTAACTTCGTCTCCCTCACTAATCTGTTTCAATGCTTTTAAAGCAAACGTCGAAGTATCATCAAATTGACGTGTCCATTTATTCACGCTAATCTTCAAAACAGCTGTAGGAACATGTGCATGATTTGCCATATCAATTAATGGAATGAGAAATCCCTGTGCCTGTTCAACTTTTTGGTTGGTGGGGAAGACACCAAACAACTTGTCATCTTGATCGATATTTGGATCATTCACCATATTCCATGTAGTTATTCTTCTAGACCTCATCATCCAAGTAGCCCAACGTAATTCATCTTCATTAACATTATTCTTTTTAGCAACTTGTTCAACTATTTGTTTCCTATCAAGTGCTTCTTTTACATATCTTGGTACCTCTAATCCTTTTACATATTCCTCTGACCAAAAGTCGGGTGTTAATCCGGCATCATCTCCTGATGATGGTATACTGGGCAAGGTATTTATATAAGGAGTATATTCACTATCCTTCATGAAAGTCTGCAGAAAGTTTAATCCTTGATAGGCATCATCTAAATCATCGTCAGACCAATCTTTACTACCCTCAACTTCATCGAATGTATCGAATATTGGACAACTCAACGAGTCGCCAACCAATAATGCAGCATTATAGGGTACCTCTACTATAATTTCACCCTTATTTATATCCTTCGTTGCATATAATCCCCTTAAACCTGTTTGACTATTATTATCAATCTTTACTGAGGATTTGAAAGATTCTGAATCAACATTTTCTAGCCATCTCATCATTGTGTCGGTATTCTTTGTAGTTTCTTTCACTGCTAATATATTGTGTAAAGCGGCAAATTGCGGTGGTATACCAATACGAGTAATCCATAGGAGAGGAAAGATAGTATTGAATGCTGATATGCTTTTGATGTTTGTGAGGTATAAAAAAATAAATGACATGATCATAATCTTCCTGAGTATCGACGACGACCTGTTGAGGGCG
>Ga0214480_100844_pt1 | contig 14769 bp, 12 predicted proteins | sample M1_20Mar14CPVII9_3_FD_165042 | JGI IMG/M metagenome (GOLD analysis project Ga0214480, IMG submission 165042) | Marine eukaryotic communities from Monterey Bay, California, United States - M1_20Mar14CPVII9sort6BwellE17 | ecosystem: Environmental > Aquatic > Marine > Unclassified | place: USA... | reverse complement strand
CATCAATCTTATGAAGTTCACCCTTGGAATCAGTCAAGATCACAGGCTGTGAGAGAGATCCTTTTGCCAAAGCCTCAATTTGATTTTGAAGTCCCCCGATGCAGCCTAGCTTATTAATCTTAACAGCAGTTGTGTCCTCCTCACTGGCAATATCCAACTCTTCTTCCTCATCAGTTCCAAACAGATCGTAATGGAGCTCAGAAGCAGACGTACTAATCGTTTGACCATTTCTCTTATTTAAAAGGTTGTTCCCTTCCGAGCTGATGGATGTGTCCTTTGCAATAAAGACGGAGGCAAAGCTAGATGCCACTGTAGATGCAATTGTTAGTAAGAGACAGATGCTGAGACCGATGATAAGATTACATTGAGACTTTCTGAGCAAGCTTCTTCTCAAATTCGGCATGTTCCTTCTCCCTTACTTGACCACAAAGAGAGATTAGTAATTGGACGAGCTCTTCATAATCAATAACCCCATCCTTGTTTGCATCCATACTCCTTAATACGTCAATGATGAGCTTCCGATCAGCACTATTAGGTGAGAGATTGAGAAGGATAGGAGAGTCTATCGTAAGTTTATCAATTTGGATCGTTCCCTTCGAGATGATTGAGAGGGATCGGCCGAGCTGATGACCTTCTTCTACTTCATTCACCTTATCATTATTACCTGTTTCAATGTCATCGCTATATATCTTGGTACTATTGTTCATGTTTGTAATTGTTTACTACCGGTGTTTAAAACTTCTATATCCTATCGCTATTGAATGAAATGAAATTTCCATATAAAGTTATGAGACGATGTATTGCAACAATACAATTATGAAGACCCGCTGCTGACCCTATTATATTCACTTTTACATAAATAAAACATCAACATTATCTCCTAGCCTACCTTATCTATAGCCAAAGTCACGAACGACATAATGCAGAGAACAGTGAGACACAACTCATACTCGTACTACTATCGCCTCCGAAAAATGTATCACACAACCACCCACTTCCCTACCCCATATAAACACTAATGATGATCTCACCTTTTTGGCTATCAAAATACAAAATACCGCTATATCAGCCAATAAAGTAGGAGGAAAATGCACTATGCCACCTAATAAATGAAAGGTAAGGGGAGACGTGAATACGGTATCATCGCCAAAATTATTTTATTCTTTTCAATAATTTAACAAGAGTTAGCTGATAGTGAGTTGCGCACGTGCTAAATCTATGGAATAGCCATACTTCTCATGTATTGTGTTGTAACGCCGCAGGCAGATAACGCAGAGTTATTATTCTAATATAAATCGAGTTTATTAGCTGCAATTTGAAATAGAACAGCGGTAGGATAGATCCAACAATTGTCATTGAGATTTCATTGCAATTTCAATTGCAAATAATATCAATTATATCTATGATGGAAGTACCTCTGGAATGGCAGGCGATATTACTGCTTATTTGTCTTACATCAGTAGCTATATTCGTCTTCTTTTGGAGACGGAGTGGTTCTTCTTTATCACATTATATCAAGTCCGCCGGGATGCGTTATATTGCAAGAAAGAGTATTAAAACCAAAGATGAATTACTATTTCAAGATCCTCCGTCGAAGGAAGATTGCCCAATCTGCTTCTTTCCAATGCCTAATTCAGGTGTAGCTATTGGTGGAGTTGGCTCTGTTTATCAATCGTGCTGTGGAAAGTCAGTATGTAGTGGGTGTTTGGCAGCAGTGCGTGATATGGAGGAAGCTGAAATGATAAAAGGAAAGATGAAAACATGTTGCCCATTTTGCAGAGTAGAGACTGCCACTTCCGACAAAGAGCATATAAAGAGAACTAAGTTACGAATGAAAGCTGGTGATGCTAATGCATTCAATATTCTAGGAGAGCAGTATAATACAGGAGGTTAGGGATTACCAAAAGACAAGAATGAGGCAATTGAATTGTGGACCCAGGCGATCGAACTCGGATCAATCAAGGCACATTACAACATCAGCTTTACATTTTTATCTGACGAAAAAGTAGCAACATATAAGAATATAAAAGATGAACACAAAGCTATACAAAGTACGATTCGTCATACGGAGATTGCAGCAATTGGTGGTCATGAACTGGCGAGGAACAATCTTGGTGCTCAGGAGGCAAGTTTAGGCGACATGAATCGAGCAATGAAACACTGGATGATTGCAGCAAGGGCTGGGTTCGATATTTCTTTGAAGCAGGTCGGTAAAGGGTACAAAGCTGGATTGATTACAAAGGATGAGTATGCAAGTGTACTTCGTGCCTACCAATCCAGCCTAGATGAGATGAAGAGTGAACAAAGAACAAAAGTTATCAAGCCCCGCCCTCGGAAGGACCGTCTATTAGAACTTGATGAACATCAGTTTTAGATGGCTAGTAAAGTCATAACTAACAATACATAACACATAACGCATTTATCAAGATTACGTCCCTCTCACTTCTAGTCACTTTTCCCATCTTCCTCATCATCTTCTTCTATCATTTCATTGTAATTGTGCCTTGTCAATAGGACACTAAAAAGAGATAATACCAACAGCGGAAGAAAAGTTGCGTCTAACATTCCCGACACTCCAGACACTTCATGTGCTAAAGTAATCAATACATCACCAACACTTCGTGCTAATGTACCTGCCTCAGTTGCTAAGGGAGGTATTTGTTAGTGGAATTGCAAAACCATATCATATGCACATTTCAACTCAATCCACAGCCATACGATTATACATTCACACCTCGGTTTAACAAAATCCAATGCCCAAATCATAGGTTGGTCTGTGACCATTGTGCACAATTAACTTCTACTTACCTAAGAAACCTGTATTGAAGATTCCCTTTGCAAATGACTTTGGTATAGTCTTGGATAGCAAGGCCATGTTGGGGCCTTCCAATGCATTCGTGGAGATGAAAATACATATGCCAAAGAGCATGTACTGAACCACAGAGTACTTTCCAAGGAAGGCAACAAATCCGATAATACTGCAGGTCATGACAATCAACGAGGCATAGATTAGCTCTCGATCTTCATACCGGTGGCTTAATCTTGCAACAACGATGTTGGCCGGGAACATTAGTAAACCCAAGAAGGCCAAAAACATGCCGCTGTTTGTCGAATTCCAGCCAAAATAGTATGAAGTGATAGTGGGACAGCTGCTTAGCAGACACTCGAGTACCAACTTGAGGACAAAGTATACCAGCAGTGTCATCATGACAGGCACATTCTTCCATATCGGAGGGTCATGTTTCTCCTCTCCATGTTTCGCTAGAAGATATGAACTCTCTCCGCCACTACCACTCTTTGCTGTAAGTTCCAATGATGACTTCTCCCCAAAGATGTGTTTTCTATCTGGTTCTTCAAAGAAGACAACTAATGGTATCAGAAACGTAGACCAAAGGAAGAGCATTACCCAACCGGGGGCAGTCTCTTCACTCCAAACCTTGTTATCTGGGGAATATGTCAGTTTACTCAGAATGGCGGCAAATAAAGGGCCTGCGGCCATACCAAGAGCTGCCGCGGTTACAAAAGCAGCTGATGCGGCAGTTCTATCCCTCTTTGAGAAGGTATCAGCAATAAACCGACGATTGATACTCCTAGCACTGCCAAATCCATTAAATAGCCTTCCAAGCATGATTAAGTGTATCGAATCATAACTTAATGCCATTGCATAGAATACATTACCAAGGATAGAGCATACAACAGCAAAGATGAGTGCTGACTTGTACGAGTAATTACTCCAGAAACCATACAGGACTGTCGCAACAAGAGCCGCATTTGGGGTCATTCCTATAATAATTCCCAGCATACTATCACTTGAGCCGACTCGTGTGGCATACTGACCAGCCGTAGGTGCACATATGTAATAGTTCGTCATGTAAAGGAATGTTGATACAAGGTTTAACCAGCTTGATAACTTTTGTGCATTCGTCATTAAATCCACTTGCTGTCCTGGTATTGATTCCTCGTCCGAATAGTCATCAATGAGAGCCTGAGCGGCTACAATATCGACATATTTTGTATTTTTTTTCAGTTTATCCCGTGATAGTTGTATCAATTGTAATAGTGGTTCATTCTTTGATGTTACTGTTGTTATTGACCCTCCTAATCCTCTTAACGAGGATGATAATTCTGTGGTATTAGTCCGTTCGTGATGTTGTTGTCCTGTTAGAAGTAGTCCAGTATCTGTTCTATTTCGTCTGTGTCTATCCTTCTGTCGTACTCCTTTTTGTTTCAAGGGTAATAAGCTACACTCTATATCATATAATTCCGCAAATGCTCTTCGTAATGTATCAACCAGCGAAGACAATCCACCATCATTAAAGAGTTGCTCTAAATGAGAGTTACGGTTGGAGAGATATGCATGAGACAGCTTGTACTTGATGACCTTATCGTGCTTCTTCAGTATCTTACGAACTGCCGTGACATTCAAATCAACAAAGGCAACAAATCGAAGAACCAATCGAGCAGCGGTGACATATCCTTCATATATATGTTGCAACTCGTTTGTAGATTCATCAATTATATTCTTTAACATCTTATTACCCTGATTGACATTGGTGACTAGAGTATACGTAGTGTCGGCATATTTGGCACGTCTAATAGCTAACGTATCCAATTCTAATGCAATAGTACCCTGTTCTTGTAATACAAATAGTACAGTCTTTTCTATTTCTCTATCCAATGCGTATCTAAATTGCAAAGATGATAATAATGTCTGTTCACATACAATCTCCGTAGATGGTAAAGTAGAGAGTCTAGATTCTGATTGATAATAATCATTTGTGTTCATTCCGTAGCTTGCATCAAATGATATAGTTCGACTTCTGCTATTCTTGTGTGTTGGTTTATTTCTGTTAATACTTTGTTTTGCTTCATGTATGATATTTTTCAGTTCATTATAATCAATGCAATGATTTTGCCAATCGATACCGTGTTGATTGCATTCATCCTCGAGACGCTTACCAAACTCAACCATTGTATATCTAACTACTAATTCTGTTCTTCAAAGCATATGTTCAGCCACCACACCTGCTATTAATACCTATAGGAAATCGTAGATTCAGCATGGCATTGGCATTTTTTCAGAGAATCCTTTGGTATCCTTTTCTCTTGACGATTCACGTGTACCTAGGAAAGATATTAGACAATAGAATCTTAAAGTCTCTAAAGTCTATATAGAGTTCATGAATGTAGATTATTATCCAATATACATATGCCAGCAAACTCAGCAAGACCATCAGACTCTAGTTTACACTATCTTAGACTTCACACAAAAAACATCAAGTTTCTTCTCATCCCCCCCATCTCACCAATTCCTTAGGGTATGGTTCGAGCTCTTTCTCTTTGCACGCTCCTCATTTCAACCACAGATACTTGATACGCCCGCAATGTAGTTGCATACTCTTCCTTTGTCACAAATCCATCTTTATATCCTTCGCCTACTTTTTGCAAAGAAAGTTCGTATCCACTTCTTGCAGCAATCATCCAGTGTTTCTGCGCTAGATCCATGTTGCCTTTCATAACCTCTATTATTCCAAGACCATCCCTTGCCCTTTCATGACCTCCAATTGCTGCAAGTGTATAATGATGGGTAGCTTTATCAATATCTCGCTCAACAAGTTCACCTTTAAAATATTCATGAGCAAGGTTAAAATGTGCTGTGTTTGACCCCAGAAGTAATGCCTGATTATATAATTCCAATGCTCTGTCTATGTCTTGTGGCAGGCCCCATGTTTCGTTTGCATATGCGCTCCCTAGCATATAAAACGCCTGAGAATCCATTAACTTCATCCTTTTCTTTACTCTCTTAATATACTCTTCCTCGTTAGAGGGTATTGGTACTCTACACATCTCACACAACATCTTTAAATTCCCTTTAGCCATTTCTTCATCTGATGCTACCATGCACCCTTGGCATATCATCTTTCCACAGCATGGTTTATATTCTGTTTTGATCATAGAATCTCCACTAGAAAAGGGTAGCAGCATACAAATCGAACAATCCTCTTTCGGTGGAGGTTCTCGGAAGAGTCTACTATCAGATATTACTATCCTACTGAAACCGTCAGATAGGGTGTCAATATCAGTGGTGTCTATATCATCAGCATCACCAAATTCATTCAACTTATTTTCAATGTTCCTCACTTTCTGTGCACATGATGTGCACCTTTTTGTGCTTGATAATATTTCATCTCCACTGCCACCGCCGCATACTACACATGCTAATGTATCATCTAACGAGCTCATCGTCGTACTTCCTTTGAATATATGTACTGAGACAACTTCTATTGCAATAAATCACTTCCCCTTATTTTTGAATGCTGAACTTTTGCCAAGAAAGGATACCGTGCCGACACCAATTTTGACGACGATGTGAAAGATGGATAAAGGCGCATAACTCTAGCAAGCTTCTGTTAACGGCAACATAGTGAAGAGATCACATTTGTATGTACCGATAAAAGAGGGAGATAAAGGTTTCAATAGTTAGTGGGAAGATCCACCGCATTTGATAAGTGGTAACTTAAAAAAGTAAATACATACATCATCAGCGCAAGCACAAATGATCGTTCCTGAAACTCTCTGTTGGGTACCAAATCCATTCATTCCAACCCATGACATACAATGTTTATACTGTGGTAGATTAGAACAAGTTACATCATGCCCCAAAGAATCAACATCATCGTCGTCATCATCAACTACAGGTAGTAGCAAATCTGCATCATTCATCGAATGTAAATTTCAATGTGGTGCCAAATTCTGTAATGAAACATGCCGTAGCAATGCAACGTCTTTACAACATCATGATAAATTATGTGTCGGTCCATTAACGAGTGATGATCCATTGTACAAACTTAAGATATTGGCATTGGAAGGTGGTGAGAATATATATGCTACTGTTATGTTGGCACTTGCTGTAGTGTTGATGTCTGCAGCTAATGATGATGATGATGAGATGGTTAATGACATTTATAATAGTAGTAGCTCGTCTACCTCAACAATAGAAAGTCAAACAGCTATTGATGAACAACACAACATTGCACTGTCTACACATGAATTGATAATTGAAATTATAAAACAAGAAGATGCACCAACATTGCAACAGTGGACTATGTTGCTACAGTACATTAATCAAAATTATACACCAGTACATATACGATCCAACTATGCTATTGAATGTGATAAGATTGCAAAAGATAATAATGATGCTGCTGAACAGTATGAACATCTATTAACTCTTGCTGAAACATTATCATTCATTGAACTTGTTGATGAGGCTGATCAACATTTTCCACCAATTGAAATGTTCTGTCTTTTGAAAACGAATCAATCATGCTGTATTGTACAGCATTCGTGTATACCATCTCATACTATCGAATACAATAATGGCATGCAAGATTTGAAATATATCCGCACTACTAGTAATGAATCAGGAGGAGATGATGTGAAGAAAACTAACAGTATGTTGACATGTTCGAGGATTAGTAATAATGATTTATTTGCAGATTATGAAGAACGTACATTTGCATTACAACTAAAAGGTATTGAATGCAATTGTATCCGATGCAAGTTTGAACAACAACAACAACAACAGCAACAACAAAGTACAGAATTATCAAATAATGACTGTTGTACCATGGATGAATTGAATAGTCTCATGGCACTTGCTCGATCACAGAGTAGATATGATGATGCATATGATATTGTGAATGCAATGATACAGTTGACACCTGCTTGTGGCAAGGTATTATTATTACAATCGAGAATAGTAGGATGGCAGGGAGACTTCAGTAAAAGAGAAATATTGCTAAATGAAGCTATAAGTTTGGCAACTTCAGATCAAGAATCCATACATGCTGCACTTAGGGAGGCAAATGCATATTATCGTCGTGGTGATGATGACGAAGAACAATCTGATCCTTCTCCATGGCTTACTGCTGAAGGAGATCTCGAAGATTATGTATTCATTGGAGAGCACATCTTGGATGCAAATGAGTGTCAGCAGATGGTAAAACTTGCAGAAACGTATCATGGCAATAAGTATGATGGTGATAACAACAATTGGACAACATCTCGTCATTATGCCGTACCAACAACAGACGTACCAATCTATCAAATACCAGAGTTATTAATATGGTTCAATGAGCAGCTCAAGTATTCAATATTCCCCGCCATGCATACAAACTTTGATATTGATAATAGTTGCTTCCGATTGAGAATCTTTGATGCATTCCTTGTCAAGTATGATGCAAGCACTGGTCAGAAACGATTACCATTACATAATGATCAATCTGAGTATTCATTAACAATAGCCATGAATTCAATAAACGAATATGAAGGTGGAGGGACATACTTTTGTGAAACTAATGAGACAATGAAGACTGAAGTTGGAGGAGTGATAAGCTTCTGTGGCGACTTGCTACATGCTGGAATGACGATCACAAAAGGCAAGCGATACATAATAGTATGTTTCATCTACAAAGAGGAGATATAAAACAATAAAAATGTACTTATAAGCTAGTGGTGTTTAGTGGAGAAGTCGTTGACCATGAAAATGTCGCCCTCTTATGATTTATTGAGATAATATAAAGCCAAGACCCAACAACAAGAATGACCCAACATGCGACACCAAATTGCTTTCGCCTTGAGAGGTATCAGATGTTGATGCACCAGTCTCAGTCGTTGAAGTTGAAGCAGTAGACATAGAATCCTTGCCGGAAGAAGAAGTCTCAGTTGTAGAAGAATCCTTACCCAATAAAGTACTAGGACTGGGAGTCACAGCTGTAGAGATCACGTCCTTTGGTGTGGTTGTAGAGGTTTCACCTTGAGAAACTTCCACCTTTGGAACTGATGATCCCTTTTCTGGTAAACCCAAATTAGTACAAGTAGCATCGACACTACTAGCACAAACCTGTATGGCCAATCCACAGTCCATGACTTTTATTTGCAAATGGATGATCGGGATTATTGCTCGTCTCTCCATATCCATTATCACCATCTGAATAACAAAAGAACCATTCCTGCCCGCATGTGATATCCCAATCACTCTCCCCGAGATCCTTCCAATTACACGAATAGTCTTCACGAAGGTACCAACTTTCTGTTGGTTCATTAGGCTTGCATTGATGTGAGTATACAGTCAACCCTTGCTCACCACAATTATTAGCTGATCCGCCCCACGCGATGGCACATACTTCCTCATAACTTGGATTATCAGAACCACATACATTTTTAATATTACCTAATCCGTCGTTGCAATCATGGCAGTAAGATCGTGATCCGTCAGGTTTCATACACCGATGAAGCTCTGAAACTTCCTCTTTCACTCCTTTGATACAGTGACCATTAATCCACCATTGAATCTGATGAAAGGAAATGCATATCATAATTCATTTGTCAAATAGTATATGTCATAAAATATGTCATATGCACAAAACAAATACAAATACAAACACAAATATGCTCATACCTGACCGCCCCATTCTTCTTCTAAGTTTGCACCCGATTCCTCATCCGTGTAGCATTTTTCAATATAGTATGAATAATCATATGTTGATAATGAGCAATCAATAAAGGGTGTAGGCGGACCGTCCTTCCACTTGCCTAGTTCTTCCATTTTCCGAGTTCTATGACGATTGGCAGTAGTGATTGGTATTAGGCCAAGAAATATTATACCACCGCTGATTATTAGAAGGGTATTGCAGTGTTGAAGAAGAGACATCATTAACTATACTGCTTATCTATACTTTGTTTAATAGACAATGACGTATTGATATGATGATAATAGTACCTTCTCCGTCGGAGTTGTGAGTTGTGATGGGGTGAGGTTATTGACGATGGGCGCCGCACGCGTCGTAACCCCCAAGGATACCACCAACACCAACAAATTTTACGGATAATTTGATTTTAGACTTGTTAATGTGTACGATATGTGCAATCTCTCCAATAAGCTCAAGTTGACGGCAACATAGTAAAGAGATATATGTGAATTATAAAGAGGGAGATAAGGGTTGTTTCATTTGTTAGTAGTTGGAAATATCCACCGCCATTGCCATTGAAAAGGAGATACTACTGAAACATCTAAAAAAAGTTCGATATGCCATCAACAAAGAATACAATTGCTATGGCTGCTTCACTGTTCTATCTCTCCCGGTATGTAAGTGGTAGAAGAATACCGAGAAGATCCTCTGCATTTATAGGATTACCAACGAATCAATTTGCAAATCATCAGAGGCAAGCAACAAAGTTTATGAGCACAATATCACCACAACAGATCTTAGACACTGAACAGCCATCAACTACAATACCAATTGAAGAAGAACCATTCAAGGTTAATCTACTAACCCTACCATTACCAGAATTAACAACTCTCCTAACCTCCTGGGGATTCCCATCATACCGTTCCAAACAGATACATAATAACATCTTCTCCCAAGGTATATTAGAATTTGACAAAATGAATGATATACCCAAAAAGTTACGATCAGTATTAAAAGAACGTACAACTATTGGTTCATTACAATTAGAAGTAGAACAACAAAGTAATGATGGGACGAAGAAAAGAGCATATAAGTTACATGATGGACAAATGATTGAAAGTGTACTAATGCCATATGAAGATGGTAGACGAACAGCATGTATATCAAGTCAGGCGGGTTGTGCCATGGGTTGTGTGTTTTGTGCCACTGGTCAGATGGGATTTGCAAGACAATTAACTAGTGATGAGATATATGAACAGGTAGCACGTTTTGCTACAGAGTTAAGTGGTGAAGGTGAACGATTGTCAAATGTTGTAATGATGGGTATGGGTGAACCATTGGCAAATTATCGTAATGTCGTTAGTGCCATTAGAAGAATGAATACAGAATTAGGAATTGGTGCACGAAAGATTACAGTATCAACAGTCGGTGTAGTACCAAACATTAAGAAATTAATGAAGGAGGATATACAAGTTCGATTAGCATTATCATTACATTGTGCAACGGAAGAAGAACGTACGGCGTTACTCCCAGCCAATCGTCGATATGGTGGACTAGACGAGCTAATGTCAACTATATATGACTATATCAACTTTACGAAACGAAGAGTTACATTTGAATGGGCATTGATCGAGGGTGAGAATGATACGAAGGATGTTGCGCGATCATTAGGTCGGTTGTTACAACGGCATAACATTCGACCTGATATGGCACATGTGAATCTTATACCGTTGAACCCAACGGGAGGGTTTGGTGGTGGACCTTCTGGCAGGGCAAATGTGAAACAGTTTGTGGACGTATTGGAGAGAGAGTTTAGCATTAGTGCCACGCCGAGAATGCGAAGAGGAATCGATATAGATGCAGGCTGTGGTCAACTCAAAGCAGCTGTTAAGAAAAAAGAAGATCGTCAACAAGAACAGCAAAAAGCAATGTTAATACCTGAAAATGGTAGTCTTCCAGTTGTTGGAGTATACGAAGACGAGGAACAAGTAGAAGATGAGGTTGAAACAAGCACTGGTTCTGAAGCTGTGGACTTGAGCCATGGATCGGTTGTAGACTTTTCAATTGATGAAGGGTTTGTAAATCTGGATGAAGATGGGGATTCAGATGATTTCATTGATCCAACATTTCAAGATGAATTTGAGCTGGAAGAAGCAGATAGGCTCATTTCACTTGTCAAGGGAATAACACTGCAGCCGCTCGCTCCTACTCCTGCCCAAGAGGTGGTATCATCAGTATCAGTAGAAGAGGAAATAGAAGATACATCCCCTGTAAAGGGACCTACAACAAAGATAACAGACGAGGAGGCCATACGTAAGGCTAAACGGAGAAGGAAGAAGTTACTCAAGCAATTAAAAGCCATTGATAAGTTGAAAGATATGGAAAATGCCGGTAAGGTACTGAATCAAGAACAACTAGACAAGGTAGCAAAAGAAGAGGAATGGAATATAGAACTAGAGTCTGTAGAACATAACTTGATGTGAATATGAACATTTATCCTAGTACCCCAATTGTTCCCCAGTTTTGACTTTTTGGCCATATCTCCAGCATACTATCATCTTGCCTTCGCGTATACCTACTTGTTTGGTCGCACCAGTAAAGTATGCTTATATTCCGGTACACATGCTGACTGGGTCCTCTCTTTACTCTTCATCTCATCTACTGACACTTGATACGTCCGTAATGTATTTGCATACTCATTTTTAGTCACATACCCATGTTTGTATCCTTGTCCAATTACCTTCATAGAATGATCAAACCCGGCTCTTGCTGCAATCTTGAAGTGTTTCATTGCTCGTATGTTGTTTCCCTGACGAGAGACAGTCGATCCAAGATTATTTCTGGCTATTTCGTGTCCTCCAATTGCTGCTAGCTTACAATAATACATAGCCTTTGCCAAATCTTTCCCAACGCCTTCCCCGGATTGATAAGCACTAGAAATAGATATATATCCTTCAGTGACGCCATTCTTTACTGCCTGAACATATAGTTCAAATGCCTTCTTACTATTCCTTGGTAACCCCCACTCTCCATTTGAGTATGCCTGCCCAAGTCTATGACATGCTAAGGCATCTTTCATTCCTATGCGCTTCTTGACACGGTCAATGTGTACTTTTTTTGAAACCCCAATAGGCTCCCTGCAAAAGGCACAAAGGGGCTTCATTTTACCCTCTTTCATTTCTTGACTTTCTGCAACAACACATCCTGAACAGAACACCTTCCCACAACACGTCATATATATTTTACTTATTCCACAAACTCCATTAGAAAATGGCATTGGTAAGTAACAAATTTGACATTCTTCCTTTGGTGGAGGATCTTGAAACAACTCTTCATCTGATATTGAAACATCTCCATAATTATTTTGTTCACATGATGTGCTTGTTTTCTTATCAGTACTAGACCCTGATACACTACCCGATAAACCAACATTACCAATACCCTCTGATATCTCATTAACATTACTATTTGATGTTTTATCATCTCCAGCGCATCGTAATTCAGCCGCACGTTTTCTACATTCCTTCTTGTGTTTTGGTCTGTGGGAAATTTGACATTCTCGATTGCAATATTTTACCAACTTACACGCCGTACATGCCTTGAGATTATCACCACTCTTACCACATGCTGCACATACTGACATGGATTTACTATCGCCGACAACAGAACTCATGATACTATCCATCCTATATTCTTTATCATAATCACCACCAGCAACCATTAATTAGAGAATTTTATCATGAGAGTGTAAAAGGATACCGCCATGAAAAGATGATATCTTCTGATCATCTATTGTAAGGTCGCGTTGAGTTTGATGTTGTACATATCGCGTGGAGATAAATATCAAGCTAATTGCAAATATGCAAGCATTCTACATACTGCTGTGCATGCAACTATCGGCGGTGCTCATCGTTCGCGTAGATTCATTCTCTAACAACAATCTTCCAACCAATCAAAAACACCTCATTGCAAATCACAACCAACAACACATTCGTCAATCAACATTTACACTCTTTGCTAGTGCAGATGATACCATAGATTCAGACAATATAATGACAGGAAATAGATTAATAGTATTTGGACTTGGTAATGTTGGTTCACTAGTTGCCGAGAGGGGTTCCTCTCTTCAAGTTGATAATGTATTATACTTTGAACATGTCTATGGAACAACACGCACTACAAACGATAATATAGAAGGTGTACAAAGCATTGGATTCCATGATTATCAAGAGTTGATAAAGATTATTTCATCATGTACTCATGTTCTTGTTACCATACCACCTCTAAATCCATCAACAGATATCAATATCAATCAACATTTCTGTGATCCAGTTTTAAATTTAAACCATTCAAAGTACTCAATCAAAGATATATTACCAGCCAATACATGGGTTGGGTTTATATCATCAACATCAGTATATGGTAATCATAATGGTGATTGGGTTACAGAAGAATCCGAAACCAAATGTGAAGCTGGTACAAGAGCAGAAGTATATCTCAAAGCTGAGAATGAATGGAGGAATGCAGCAGAAGAATGTGATTGGAAATTACATATCTTTAGATGTGCTGGATTATATAGTAATAATCGATCAGCATTACATACAATACGAAAGAATGGTCTAGCAGTTGAGACGACAGATAATGCATCAACTACTAAGAAGATTGGGTCACCAACGTCACGGATTCATGAAGAAGATGTAAGTCGAGCAGTATTATCAGCTATGAATTACAATGGGTCAATATCCGGGGGCACCAATCTATGGAATCTAGCAGATGATGAACCAGAAGTTAGATCAAGAGTTATGGCATATGGTGCACAACTGCTGGAAGAAGCAAATCTTCTTCCCACAAAGAAGAAAGCTGAAAGTAGTAGACAAACAGTTACGACAAAGACAAAACCAAAACAATCGGAAAGAGCAAGTAGAAGATCAATAGATAGAAAACGAGTAGATGCACAACGGATGAAGGATTTACTTTTACCTCATGGAAAGTTAATATATCCAACATACCGAGAAGGATTGAAATCTATATTGAATTCGAATAGAAAGAAGTGGTCATCTGATTCCGCTACATTAAGAGAGAAAGAGATAGGTACCACTTTATAACTCTATATAACTTGGCATTGATGAAAAACATGCAGGTTTACCTAGTTTAACAACTGCAACTAACTTACCAACATTCGTATTCCTAACTTCTACCTGTCCTCATACTAGACAGTAGTGCATGTCGAACTTTACCAGGATTGTCTCTCTGACTTCTTGTGGTTTCAACCTTTGTTCACTCTTCATTTCATCAC
>Ga0214480_100843_pt1 | contig 14776 bp, 13 predicted proteins | sample M1_20Mar14CPVII9_3_FD_165042 | JGI IMG/M metagenome (GOLD analysis project Ga0214480, IMG submission 165042) | Marine eukaryotic communities from Monterey Bay, California, United States - M1_20Mar14CPVII9sort6BwellE17 | ecosystem: Environmental > Aquatic > Marine > Unclassified | place: USA... | reverse complement strand
GTTATACCCCCCTCCCAAATCTCAGCCTAGTCTAAAACACTATACCCCCCGGGGGGTATAGTTCGACAGACATCACTGTATTGCAGCATTATCTTCGGAAGAGTAGAAGAGGTATGCTCTTGTATCATCATCCACATATATTGTCAAATCTCTTGCCATTTGATTATTGGGTCGGAAACTTTGTATACATGTAAATGGTCCTTCTGGTCTATCACTTGTAGCCACGCCACTTCTTGCTCGTTTGTAATCCATACTATCGATATGTAACCACATTACAAACTTGTTAGTTTGTTCGTTGTATACTACTTTTGGACGTTCAGCAACTTTATCAACATATAAATCATGTTCAGTATCATTTGTTACAGCTGGCAAGACATTCCCTTCATATCTCCAATGCAATAGATCTGTAGAAGAATAACAAGATATGCCTGTAAGATCAACTCGTGTACCTCCCCAATCAGCGTTTGACGGGGGTAGGTATGTTTTACCAACTTTGATTTCACCATACCAATAATATGTATTGTTGTAGAATATGAGTCCACCACCATGTGCATTAATTGGTTTGTTCTGTGTATCAAAGAAGATAAACCCGGGATGTATGTACTTATTTTTATGATCTATTGATGATGAAATGATTGGTATAGTAGTTGTAGATCGTATACCCTGAAAGTGTTTGTTTGTCAATACTAAGAAGAAACATATACATAAAATAGTAATTGTAATACATGATGGGAGGTAGCTATAGTATCTTCTTTGTCGATGATACACATCACAAGCATTTTTTGAAATTGGAATTAGATGTGAATGCTCATTCATTTTGTTGTTGCAATGGTTTCGTCGCCTCATGAAACGGACTCGAATATAGAAGAAGGAGACCTTTTAGAAGAGATTACCAAAGGGGGAATAAAGAATCTCTCTTATCTCTTCCTCCTTTATTCTAAGTGTATTGTATCGGTCAATGCGCATCTACAGACAAACAAACTGGCATATATATGCAGATATCTTAGCCATAATACACTTTCTGTCGACTCGACTCTTGATTATTCCAGCCAACTGTAAAGCACAAGAGGAAAAGGATACCATTAAGGTATCCTAGCCACCTTAAAATGAACTAATTAAATGGAGATAAAGCCGGCTTGATAAAAGGGAGATAACATCATCTACACGTCTGCATATTACTTCTAGAAAGGCCGAGGCGATAAGTTTTAATATTGTTGCAATAAAGCCTCTAGGTATAGAGTAATGCAAAAATAGTATATCAATCCCCAACACAATACATATTAACCACCTCAAAAATGGCTGATACTAACGATCAGTCAATGACTGATGTTACTACCAACTCTGATGATCCATTGACATATCTTTCATCATTATCAGAACCATTGAAATCATATGCAATCAAGGCCTTTTCTCCTCCGCCAACAACATCAGAGGATTCCACCGCTGATGATGATGATACAACCACGAAGCGATTGGATGAACTTGAAATATCCACACGGTCTCATTTATTAACGTTAGTTGAGCAGTTACACAGTATAACTAATGATAACGGCGAGCAGGCTATATCACTGGCAATTGAAACAATATTAGACTATCTAAATAGTGTCACATTATTATGTCTACATGTTACCCGTCATCACACCTCAACTACCTCCACAACAACAGCTAGTCAATACTACTCACACCTAACAAACATATCAATAATTAAAAAGTTACCCTTTTTACTACTAGAAGATACAATCGATTCATTACCACTTCAACACATCCAAACAATCTGGTCCTCCTCTCAATACCCCACCAAAACCATCTCTTCACTAACTTCACAAAATAAACTAACCTCACCCTTAATCTTCACAGCACCATCCAAACTAATCCTATTACGTATATGTAATAAAATATTAAAACTATTAAGTAATTCCAATGTTGATTGTGAATTTGCAGGTACAATAATGATATTATTAACTAAAGTTTTCCCATTGAGTGAACGTAGTGCTATTAATGTATTGGGTAGTTTTAATGTTGGGAATGAGACTGTGTTTGAAAGTGAAATTGAGTTTCATGAAAAGATTAACTGTGCGGATGGTAAAGGAGGTGAGAACAACAAAGGAGATGGCAAAAAAGGTAGTAGTAGTAATATTGGATATGACTTTTACAAAACATTCTGGGGTGTACAACATATATTCACAGATCCAACAACAACAATATTATATTCTAAGAATAATGGATTATCACAAAGTGATGCTGCCAATGCCTATAATTGCTTCATGAAGGATATTACTTCTATATTAGTTGCTTTGGAAAGTAGTAGTACACCTGTTTCTAAATCATCAAAAGAGGATGAAACCTCATTAACAACAACCACTGAGGAGGAAACAACAACAACAACAGTACGACATCACAAATATTTAACATCGAGTCAATTACTACATTTACAATTAAAAGATGTTCAATTACGTATACACTTCTTAACACAATTATTAATTATAGTATCATATTTATCATCACCTACGGTAATATTGCCAACGGGTGTTGCGAATACGGCGGGTAGTAATACTGAAAAGTTAAGTAGTCAAATTAGGGTTGCACAGATGAAACAATTGAGTTTGATTGAGAAGAGGACTATGTGTTTGTTGTCGAGTACTACTCCTCCTGTTGGTAAGTTTGTTGTTGTGCATATATGTGTGTAATGATTATATGTATATGATACTAACCCTCTTGATCTTTTAATACACTTTCTCAAAAAAATCATATAGGTGAAAACATGCTGAAATGTTTAAAGTGGATATTAAAAGAACGTGAAATTATATGGCGTAATTGGAAACGTTTTAAATGTAATCCAGCATTAGATAAGGTTGGAAGTGTGTCGGGTAGTAGTGGATTGGATGTGAAGAATAAGTTATTGGTTGGTAAAAAGCGCAAGGCTGCTGCTGCCTTGGAGGAGGATAAGAGTAAAGATAAGAAGAAGAAGGATGATGATGCCATTCAAATTACAGACTTGGCACGAGATACCACCAGTCAAGATCAAGATACAAGTAGCTCATCACTACCACCCACACTCAAGACATTCCTTGAACCATATACTGACGCTCTCGATCCTGAAAATGGTATCGAAGGTGAGTATCATCCCCGTAACGATTCGGTATATTCATGGCGTGCATTACGCTTAATGGCACGTGATCAAAACGGTTCAGGCCAACTGAATAAGTTTGATAAGATCCGTCGTAAGGATGGTGACTTTGAAGGTATGGTACGTGATATGGCCAAAGAGAAGGGTGATACAATTGGTGGTACTTTACCGGAGGACTATTATGCAGAGGAACCTGATGATGATACACCAGAAAAGAAGGATGTTGACAAGGATGATGCTGCAAGTGTTGGTACGCCCGAGGAGGAAACTATTGCAAAGAAGGAACAGATGGAAGAGTTTGAGAGAGCAGCAATGGAATGTGAGGATGATTTGTTAAATGATAAAGATGACGGCAAGGAGAAAGGGGTTGAGGTCAAGTCTGGGGAAAAGGCTGAACCTTCCAAGAAGGATAGTGGAGTCAAGAAGGAAGTAAAGGATGACAACAAGTCCGAGGAGAAGATTGATAGTAAGTCAAAGGAGAAAGGCGCATCGTCAACGTTGAATGGTCAAGAGAAGAAGAAAGACGAGCAAAAAAAGTCGAATCTGGCAGAGAAAAAGAAAGAGGACGTGAAGAAGAAAGATGAGCCAAGGAAGAAGAAGTCTCCCGAGAAGAAGGATGATAAGAAGAGGAAAGATGAACCAAAGAAAGGTAAGGAAGATAATAGTAAGGCAAAGGATAACGGAAAGAGCAAACGGGGTGGTGGGAAGTCACAGTCTAATGAGAAGGATACAAAGAAGGATGCGAAGAAGGATACCAAATCAGATAACAACGGTAAGAAGACTGGACGTGCCAAGTTCACGCCCCCTGAAGGTGATAAATCAAAACAGAAGGACGAGGCCATCAGGAATAACTCCTCGAGAGGTAGACAATCAGGTGGTAGGAGAGGCAGCGAACGTAATGAGCGGCAGCAGCAGCAGCAGCAGCAGCCCGATCGAAATGACCATGGCCACAGAAGAGATAACAGCACGGATGGTCGACGAAGTCAGATACCTGCCCCTTCTCATAACCGTAGTCAGAGTAGGGACGGAAGGGATAATCATAGGGGGAATTCAAGTAATGATATTGGGCGAGATACAAGTAGGGGTCGAGATGCCAAGTCACGATCTCCTCCTAATGACGGCGGTGGACGTAATGCACCACGCTCTGCTTCGCAAGGGAGTGGACGAGGTGGTTGGCAACCTCCCCCTCAAGGCCAAGGCCGTGGGGCTTCCCAAAGGGGCGGACGAGGTGGCGGTAGAGGCAGGGGAAGCAGGCGTTAAGAGTAATCAAGAGAGAAGAACTGTTTAGATAAGTTTATGTTACACAAATACAGCCGAGTTTGGACAATGAGCCTCTTGAAGATCTTTCACACACACTTACTATGACATCAAACTTATATGAGAAGATATGCCTACTTTGATTGAACATCTAGCCAAGTTGGATACCACCCTTGGGATGAGACCATCCAATGGATCTGATACATTTACACATACCATACATCACAAAACAAGCTATGCAGTATATCAAGCTATATTGAAGTGACATTGGGAACATCACGGATCATCAAGTTTGTTTATATCCTTCGCAAAGTTCCCAAGAATCATATCCTACAGGGTATATCTATTATTACAGATTTGATCATCAAGCAATATGTTATTGTACAGTGTCTAGTTATTTTACGGTTCAATCTATTAAACAAGGTATCTCCCTATACCGCTAATGGGCACATTATTCTACTCATCAGAACCTTCAGTATACTCTTCATCAAAATCCTCATCATCAAAATCAAACTCCTCCGCTTCCTCATCTAGAAGTTCATCTAGTATATCTTCAGATGAATCTTCATCATCTAGTTCTTCAGATGAATCATCTCCCAATCGAAGATCTTCATCAAGTGAGTCTTCAGATGAAGATTCATCATCTAGATCGATGGTACAAACCCCTGTCCTGTCAGTTCTAAACTCCGCCACAAGCCGATTGATTCTGAATTGACGACGGAAACCACGGGGTGACGCTACGGGAAGATTTGCCCATGTGCAGCAAAGAACTTCACCCTCTTCACATGTATAACGAGTTGTATCTTCTGGGCAAGAATATACCTCGGAAAATGGTCCGTTGCAATCCACCCGAGCTAGCTTACGTCCTCGACGAAGAGAAGTAGGGGTATCATCTAAATCTAAATTGACACTAATATCCGCCGCAGCACATACAGCAGCAGTTGCAAGTAATAGTAAAAGCTTCATATTATTCTAGTATTGTTTGATTTGTGTGTTTTATGTCTGGTACGCATGTTAGTAACGAAGAGAAGAGTAATCTTTGAGGTGGGATAGGATTGAGAAGTCCCACTTCATTCAGGATCCCATCATGGTATCCTTTATGAGAGTTTTCATCATCAATCATCAGCCATCAGCAATGTGTTCATCTGAGTGAGGTCAGAGGGGTGATATTGGTTTGGCCATAAGATAGTTGCCTGTTAAAACATGTTGCAGAGATGTCATTCTTTGTTACAGCGTCGGCAATCGTCGGGGTTACGAAGCCGATCGACAGCAGCTGCAACATCATACATCAACATTAGAGGTGTTCACAATCAACTACTATCATCATCAAATAGACGGGGTTTTACGATGATTGGTTTACTTGATTATATCATACACAACAGTACGAAACATTATAACAATGGAGAGCGGTATCTGCATGTATCAGTACAACTAAACAGCAAACATGATGTCTCTCAGAGTATAAGAAATCGATATCCAAACTTTCGACATTGCAATACAATCGAAGAACTAACTCAAATGGCATATGATTACAAAGATACTATATCACCTCGTGACATGTGTGCATACTGGTCAGCAACATCCAAACATCTTCAACTACTGAGGAATATGTCAGCTCCAAATAATACTAAAATATATGATCAGATGAAAGAACTGTTAGTAAAAACAATTCAATTTGAAAGATATAACTATAGAGATCTAGCAACAATATCCATAAGCATGGCAAGAATGATAAAGAAAATTAGTAATGATCGTAATCAACAAATACTACCCAATGGAAGTCTACATGATATTCTCATTCATATACTCATTGGCAACAACTCAACGAACAAACAACATATATTCACAGAGATAGCAAAGGCATCGGTACCAATACTTGATAAGTTTGATGCCCGTCATCTGTCAAACTTGATTTATGCATTTGGACTTGCTGAAGTTACTGCTATACATGATGTGGAAGATGATGGTAGTACCTTCTTTGATATACTTGCACAGGCGGCCATAACCAACTTGAATGAGTTCAACGAGCAAGATATTTCCAACATGCTATGGGCGTATGCGGCGTTGAATAAACAACACCCTCAACTCTTTAATGATGTTGCAGATCATATCATTGGATTCGACAACCTTGTTGATTTCTGGCCGCAGCATCTATCCAACATAACTTGGGCATATGCCACACTCAATGAGAAACATCCGATGCTAAAGAAAGTTGCAGAACATATCATTTCACTTGACAACTTAGATCGGTTTGGTTTTAGGAACATAAACAACATTATATGGGCGTATAGAACTGCAGGAGAAACGAATCCAAAGTTATTCAACAAACTGACACAAGCTCAAGATAAATTTACATCTTGGGATAATAAGCCCATGAAACGTTTTGGAGATAGTCAATCAATAGAAGAATTAACTCAACTGGCACATTGCCGTAGAAATAGAATGAACACTCGTGAAATGTGTGCATTTTGGGCTGAAATATCCAAGCATGTTCAAACGGGGCAGAAAAGATCTCCTCCCAGTATGAAGAGGAAGAATGAATATGCTCAAATGCAAAGGCAAGTGGATGACGTATTAGGCCATACATTACAAGATATCAACTCATTCGGTACCAGAGATTTAGCTACAGTTGCAATTAGTTTAGCGAAGATTATGAGGAAGAATAATGTTGACGAAAAGACATTTGATAGTAGTGCACATCAAGTTCTGAATAATGTCCTCATTGGCAATAACTCAAAGAACAAACAACATATATTCGCAGAGATTGCAAAGGCGTCGGCACCAATACTTCATGAGTTTGATGCATGGCATCTGTCAAACCTGATTTATGCATTTGGACTTGCACAAGTTACTGCGTCGATGGATGATGATAGAACCTTCTTTGATATACTTGCTGATCATATTGTTACTCTTGACAACTTGAATGAGTTTTTGCCACAAGGGCTATCAAACTTATTATGGGCGTATGCAAAATCGAAAGAGCCTCACCCAAAGCTGTATAAGAAACTAGCTAATCACATTGTTGCACTTGATAGTTTGGATAACTTCAAGCCTCAAGAAGTATCGACCATTATATTGGCATTTGCAATACAGCGTAAGCAACACCCGATGCTGCTTAGGAAGATGGTGGACCATATATTAGGGCTCGAAAATTTAAGACATTTCAATGAACAGGTTCTTTCCAATATACTCTTGGCATATGCGAAGGCAGGAGAAGCATATCCTCAACTGTTTGAGGAGATAGCTGATCACATAGTTCAACTCCCCAACTTAAATGAGTTCAAACCACAGGCTCTTTCGAACATACCATGGGCATTTGCAACTGCAGGAGTGTCACATCCTAAACTATTCAAGAAACTGGCAGAAGAAGCAATCAAAAGACAGCATGAATTCAAACCTCAAGAGATAGCCAATTTTATGTGGGCATTTGCAACAAATGGACAAGTCGACAAGCATCTATTCTCATCACTTGTACCATCAGTGAAAGCAAACCTAGAAAAGTTCAATTGCCAAAATTTGGTAAATGTTGCTTGGGCATATTCAGTTGCAAACGTTGACGCGCCATCTGTATTCAATGATGAGTTTATAACCGTTTGTCTAAAGAAAGAGAATGACTTAAACATCGAAAACTTATGTCAGCTTCATCAGTGGCAATTGTGGCAAGATGAGATCAAGCCTGACATTAGTTTACCCGAATCTTTCCAGATAAAGTGTTATGAAGCATTCGTCTCTGAAGATCCAAGACCATCAAGATTTCAAGATAATGTCGTATCCAGTCTATCATCCATGGGTTTGCAACCACAAGAAGAATTGTTATTGGAGAGTGGATATCGAATAGATACAGTGGTAGAAGTAAATGGAAAGGAAATAGCTGTCGAGGCTGATGGGCCATCTCATTTTATCGGTAGAAGTAGAGAACCAAATGGTGGAACACTTCTTAAGCACAGGCAAATTGCTGCTCTAGATGGAATTCAACTTGTTTCCATACCATATTGGGAATGGGATAAGCTCAACAAGGGCGGTGACAAGAAGCAGCAATATCTTCAAGAATTGTTGGGTGTGCAAGATATTTGTACATGAGTATACTTACTACTGCATAAGATAACGAGAATTATCATGCTAGTAGAGGTATATAGAAGCTACATTGATATTGATATATCGACAGATCATTTCAATTTCCATTAGTATAGTACATTCATAATTTCGCCTCTTCTTTCCGATAAGTCAAACACAGTGAGATCTTCTTCTATGGATGTAGCCCACTTGTAGGAGATGGATTGAGTAGACTGTCTTTATGATCGGTATCATCTTCACCACTGAATGCACTCTCAGGAATGTCACACGGCTCCTCATCCTCTGATAGAACACACTCACTACAGAATTCAACGACCTCCCTAGGATCCATATTAAACATATCCTCAAATACGTCACAATTGCCTGTTGAGACACACCGATCGGCACAATATCTCATTGGATCATCTGGAAGATGCACGTTTCACAACATATGAAGATGAAGAGAGGAGAATAGTAACTTCTGTTAGTATATTTTGTAATGGCAATCAAATATAGGAAAACAAAGCAATAACACCGAGACTTCGTATTGAACTCTTGGATTCACATGATGAAACTATACTAACGCGGACTTTCCAGATGCCACCTTCTCATCCTTTCTTCTACGAGGTGATGATATCGATCGATCAACTCCACTGGTAAAGCCTGGTACATTAATTGTTTGATGTAAATCTGTTTCAAAGTCAAAATTTGATGGGATTGTAGGCTCCATGCGTTCCCATTGTTTGCGTTTCATAATGTATTCTGCCTCGGCTTTATCTTTGTTCGATAGACGTCTCACTTCTCCATCAATCCTATACGGATAGACACATACATGAACATATCATATGAACAAAAGAATCAGATGATCAAGTCAGACACACTGCAATCGCAACAACATAAAAAGGTACGACGGCATGATTCTAAACAATCTCACTGCAATTGCAAAACAACAACAGTTCTTCTCTTACATATCAGCAATATGATCTTCGAGATGTAGAATTGTCGGAGGACGATGAACTTGTTGTGTTTGTTGAAAGATAAAAGCATGAGTCGGTATGAGAATCAAACTACCAGTAACGGAGGTTGATAAGATGTTGGTAGATGTCGATAGCTTCATGGTACAAGGGAAAACAAGAAGGAGAAGAAGAATAATATGTATGAATGATGTCATGGGTTGGTTGATGATGAAATGTTTTTTTGAGGATACCGTATCTTTTAAGGATACGGCGATACAACGTACTCAAGTTGAGAGTGGTTTGTAAGTGGCGGCAATTGTTACTATGATAGGAGGCCGCTTCATAGTGGTGTCTATTAATAGTGGCGGTGTGCTAGTATTGACGGCGGCAATAGCAGATCATCTTTGAATTGAGGTAACCTGAGTCTGGTCACAGAAGATTTCTGCAGGACTATAATTTAGAATAAGAAGTTCTTTGCAATTGCAACACAACATAAATCAATTTGTTGTATTGTAGTTATTTAACAATGGGAAGAAACTGTTCAGAGTGTGGCGATTGGTGTAGTAGTAGTCAATTTAGTAGCAATCAATGGAGGAAAGGCAATGGTTTATCACGTTGCAAAGATTGTGTTTCGGGCATTTCTCAGCAACAATTCAATGGTGGCACAGGATTTAGAATTACCACGTATCAATGTGGCGTATGCTACAGTGAATTTGATACTCAAAACGAATTGAATATGCATATGCAGGTCCATCGTCCTCGTAACTTTTCATGCCCAGTATGTGGAGATCAACGATTTGCATCAGGAGCAAATGCTGTGCAACATGTAGAGAGTGGATATTGTCGTGGATGTAGAGGGAAAGATAATGCTCGAACTCAGATATATCAATTTGCTCAGAGACAACGGAGTATGCATGGGTTCTTGAATGGTGCTCCTCTCTTGACAAATGGTGGATACAACGACCATGTTATTGACAAACCATATAAATGCAATCAATGTGCCAAGACATTTCGTAATCTGAGTCAACTCATGCAACATCAAGATAATAAACACAACAATTCAAGGTTGAGGCTTGGGTATTAATATATCTATGGTACATTATGAGTTGTACAGATTCTTTGATTCAGTATTAGTATCTTAGAATTATCAAGTTTTGTAAGATATGATAAAGAATTAAACCAAACTAAGGTTGATTTGTTTAGAAGAATGATCTAGAAAACAATACGCTAGGTTGCAAATTAATCTTCTTCCCTTTTTGTCCACTTAAACAGTCTCGCCTCTAGATCGTTTCCGATAGAGGGCTGTGTAGCAATTTGTAGATGCTTCTACTACTACTATCGTACTACCTACTGATCCTCTATTGCAATAATGATATCTCCTTGTTGGCTAGGTATACGTACGGACCCTCCGTACCTATTTTTGCACTTTTTCAAATGCCAATATCTCAGCTTCTAGATCGTTTCTAGCCAATCTAGAGTGCACCATCGTGTTCTCCACCCTCGAATTGTACGGATAACATCATCTTAGCACTATTGTTGTGTACAACTGATCGAATTATGGTTCATCAAAGGTCGACTGTGCAAAAATTCAAAAATGGCATCCGTACCTATTTGTCAAATCTGGTGACGAGCATAACTCCACAACCATAATGAATCAGCAGGTCCATGGTGGCTCCAAATGACGGCAATAACATGGTTCCCATAATGCAACAATCCAAGGCGGTCAATTATTTATCTTTATTTAATTATTTAATTGCAACTACATCAACCCATGATTTTGACCCCACATCACCCTCTACTGAGCAGCCTCTACTACTTGCCACCACCGCCATCGATAACCCCACAAACTTCATAGATGTTAACAATAACATTAATGATGAGATTGGCAGCGGCGGTACGGTAGGAATAGCCGCATAGGAGGCTGCAGACGACATAGTTAAGTAGAGGTGACGATTAGCAACCAAAATTGACATCCGCCCTCTACTAACATATGGATTAAATTAAATATACGCAATATCAATACCCCACAACTTACATCCACCTCAACCTAGTTATACTTAAGACGTCTGTAATTGGATTTACTGTACAAATCATTATATTTAATGTTCTATCTATTAATTACTCACAATAAAAAAAATATCAAAATTCATGGTACACCCTTACTTAGAATTAATATATCTCGACAACCAATGGTCCTATAAATAAAAATGGTGCAGTATATTGAAGCCAAGATGTTGCTTAACAATCCCATATGCCGATATATGGTGTAGGGCGACGGGAAGGGTGTCTATTATACTGCTAAAGATAGGTACGGAGGGTCCGTACCTAAGATACCGCCAATAAGGAGATACAATAAATTCTTCCTTTATCTTCTTGTGATCTATAATTGTGCCAGTGTTAATGCGAGCACAAAAAATAGAATTGCATTTCAATACCATCAACATTCATATCAAAAATATACTCTCTTCGGAAGTGATGCTAAAGTTTATGCGAGAACGGCAAACAGAATAGCATTTCAATACCATCAACATTCACATCAAAATTATAGAAAGATATCTTCTTCTACTCTCTTACAAGGAAATGATGTACCACCGGAGAATATCAATTCTGATAATGAATCTATACGACATGCTATCAATAAACTTGTTTCAATAATAGATCCTAACGGAGATGATAGTAAATTGCAATCATCATCTAAACAATCATCAAAGGTACATATCATAGGATCAGGATTATGCCCAACATTACTCAACTTACCACTCTCAACACTACATATTCTATCTGGAGTTAGTGGGTACTATTGTACTGCGTGGAAGTGTTTGCTTTTGTTTGGTTTCTCTTCTCAAGTAAGAAGAATGGGGATTGCTATGATATTGGATTCTGGAGTGGAAGGTATGGACGCTTTGTAATCATAGCGTTGAAGCATTATCAGAGCAGTGATATATGATACATCTAGTAAAAAATTTACACTTCTATCCTGGCACATGAACTGAATTTACAACTGAGATAAATATGAGTACTCCCAAAAGATCAAATGAGACGTCATCCATATGCAGTACTACTATGACAACGATATTAGAAGTCATTACATTAGTGCATTACGGACCTCAATATATATATATACGAGTCCAAAACAAAGAATTAGATATAAAGGCCTTTGAGGGGAGAGAAACTGGGTGCGTGGGGTTACGGTTAGACGGTTAGATAGTGAATAACCCTTGCTATACCGGGGTTTAAACCAGCCCATTTACGGGTTCTCATGAAAATGACCTGAGACAAAACAGAAATGAACGACAAACTAAATCAAACCATGTACTCCTCGTACTACATCTGGATTAAAGAATCAAAAGATATATTAAAACATAAAGAGCATTATTAAGAGGTAAGTCCTATATGAGATCATTACTATTTCATAGTGTAATATTGAGAGGAGATTATAGGCGGAGCGAAGGAGAGAGTAGACATTTACTGCCATTGCAATTTGCAATACAAATTGTATCTTTTGGTCGACGACACTGATCAATAATTATCATATGTCTCATCCTTTACAATCTCCATTCTTTCTTATAAGTGTAATACAGATTACTATTAATATCATTATCAACAACATATTATAAACACGCAATATCTATATAATATACACCTCTATGATGTGGGTACAGAAGAATAAAAGTGATAAACAAAATAAGACAGTGCTGCGGTACCACCGATCTCATGGCACTGCAGTCAAGATGTTTATGTTCGTGTCATTGATGTTGAGTAGTATTGGTGGTGGCGGCGGCGGCGTGTATGCGAGCGCAGCAGGTGTAGTAGATGATATTTCGAAAGAAGAATCATTAACTGGTACGGGAGAGGGAGGGGCTGAACATATCGATGTTGCAATGGCTGCTGCTGCTACTAGTAGTAGCGAAAGAGGATACACTACCTACTCTGTTACCAATGGATTAAAGCGTATAAGTGAGATTCGTAATAAACATCTTCGTGGACCTACTGACGGCTCGAAGAAAGAAGGAGAAGAATCAAGTAGTGAGAACCCATTAGTTGCAGTATCCGAGGTGAAAGATGTACTAAAGTCACAGGCAAGTTTTGATATAATGTTATTTGTGTGCTGTGTTTTATCTCGTGCAAGATATCTTATATCTCATGATATGCACTTTTAACATATATACACAGGTTGACCATCGTAAAATGATGCAAGACTTGGTACGCAATGGTAGTGAGGAGGAAGTTTCTGCCTTACTTTCATCTTATATTCGTGATGCATCGTCTGTGGCTAAAACTGCAATTACTTCTGGTCATGATTCTCCCAATCTTAGTGAAGAGGATATGCGTGCATTGGATTTAGTGGCAACGGCAGAAGATCAGTTACGGTATCATGGCCGAGCATTGTTAGAGGAAAGTGGCGGAGAAGATATTAGCTTGTCTAGTTTTGATATGTCAACTGATGAGTTACTTGCTACCCTTGGTCTCGAAGATGATAATATTAATGATGTGGAACATTACGTTGATGTGTTGGAAGGGATTGAGAGGGATACACTATCCCATGATTCAAAGAGGCGTCATAGACGAACAAGTAAGCACACTGATGATGACTCCTTACCAAACAACTTTCAGAAAGGCTCTTCGTTCGTTGGTTCTGATGAAATCTTCCGTGATAAGGCTGGTGGACGTCGTATTAAGCTACCTAACCTGCAAGTTATCAAGCAGTTAAAGGCGGAGATCGTGTCCAATAGTGGTGGCCGACGTCGTCTAGAAGGCAAAGATAAACCTCCTCAGTGTCAAGCATGTGAATCTGATGACTACCAATGTAACTGTCGACGCCTTCGTGATTGTGCAATTAACATGACGATGTATGACTTATCAGTGATGACCCTGGGAGGCTATGTAAGTTATCTGTATCATATAGTTAGTATGCTTCTTTGATGTGTGCTAATAAGATCTCCTCCAACTGTACATTCATCATATCAGGTTGAGAAAGACCAAGCCAGTGATACGTTTGCTGAACTTACGGTGGATGATATGACAGAAATCCATGTATTCAATGCAAGGAATAAGCTGCCCGAGAGAATGGCATATATCAAGGCACTTGCAAAAGAACCAATTTCTGAAGAGACTTGCAGTAGTCTACTGTCTCAGCTACTCACGTCGTGTCACAAAGATAGCTGTACAAGTGCAAACACGGACATGTATCAGCAGTCAGTCAATCAAGTATGTTCATTTGTTGACACTCAAATTAAGGTCAAAACCAAGACAGTTGGTCAATTCTTTGACTTTCAACGATACACTGTACAGCTTGGTACACCGCACTCGTCCAAGTTTGAAACTCCATTGGACGAGAAACGAGCTGTTGCTTGTTGCAAAGATGATGTACCTGTTGGCGAGG
>Ga0214480_100842_pt1 | contig 14792 bp, 19 predicted proteins | sample M1_20Mar14CPVII9_3_FD_165042 | JGI IMG/M metagenome (GOLD analysis project Ga0214480, IMG submission 165042) | Marine eukaryotic communities from Monterey Bay, California, United States - M1_20Mar14CPVII9sort6BwellE17 | ecosystem: Environmental > Aquatic > Marine > Unclassified | place: USA... | reverse complement strand
AGTTTGCCTTAGTGTGATGTGGTGTCCTCATACATATATTCACACTCACCGACGCTCATCAAAATGCAACATCATTATAGGTTATTGCTGCCAATACGTTGCCAGGAAGTTCTGATGGAATATCATTCTACATTGGCAAGGTGAGTTGGTTTCTTTCGTGTACTTAGTTTTAGTGTTAGTTCTTGCCTGAATATACATTCTAATCATTCTGTTCTGTGCAGTTCGATACGTCGGTCTTTAGTGACATTGCTGTGTGGGCAGCTTGTCTTGGACAGGTGGTTTTCAGTCTCGGCCCCGGACTAGGTGTGGCTATGTCATACGCGAGTTCTCTCGATGACCCACAGGTCAATATAGCAAAGACATGCGCTATCGTCGCAATCGTGAATGCTCTCTTCTCCATCTTCGGTGGCTTCTATACCTTTGCTGTGGTGGGGAATGTAGCGTATGTCACGAGCGACCCAATTAAAGACATCACTGATAATGCTGGACAAGGCCTTGCGTTCTTAGTTGCTCCAATAGCCATGAATTCCTTCGGGTCAGCAGCTAACGTGATGTCCGTATTATTTTTCCTCATGTTGTTCACCCTTGGGATTGATTCTATATTTGCCTATGTTGAGACGATCGTAGCCTTTATTGATGGTACTGCTCACATGTTCAAGAAGGAACGGTATCTGCGAAGATTGGCAACAATGTGAGTATGGTGTGTGGCATTCTTTAATCACCTTCACTTATCATGAGTATTCTTGCTGAAGTATACTATTAATCTTTTGCTCTATCTCGTGTTCTATAGGGCTTTCACCTGTTTGGCTTTATTCTTGACGGCAATTCCGTACGCTTCTAGGCTTTCTACTTATATGACGGATGTTATTGACTACTTCTCCAACACGATTGGTAAGTACTATTGAGAGGTATCCTGTTGTCCATACAAACAATATCTGAGCTTATTCTCACTTCTCGGGTTCAACTTTGTTTACACAGGACTCTTATTCTCGTGCTTTACCATCATGCTTGCCATCTGTTTCGATTTCAAGTATAAACGAGTCATGGATACAGTGCTTGGTACTGGCCATTCTATCTCCAAATGGTATGCAATTCCAACATTTGCACTCGCTCCAATCGGCAGTTTATTCTTAGCCATGTACTTGCTGATCAAAACTATCATTGATCCCTTCCCGGGGTACAAAGAGGCCGGAATACTTGATGACTTGTCTTCTCTAATTGCAATTGGTTGGTCAATGTTAGCTCTGTTGCTAGTCTGTTACTTTGGCAATCTCTGGCGCTGCGAACCGTCATCGTTACCCCCTACTACAACAGAGGAGGATATTGTCGGAGAAGAGGAGATGAAGAAGGTCCAAGATGAAGCAGATTTTGAAGACGAGGAGCTGAATGATGATGGTAGAGAACCCAAGACAGTTGAATTGGCCGAACAAACTGATCCTATTGAGGATACTGAAGTACCTCGTGAGGAAAAGGCAGTTGATACCGAGGCTTAAACATGAACTTCTTAAGAAAGAAAGCAATTGGACATTTCATAATATTGTCAAAGGATTCTCAGTGAGTGATGTAATCTGTATAATGTCAATCAGCTTAAAAAGCTCCTCTTTTCAATATGTCACGGTTTGGTATCATCATGAATACCTAGTACTCTACCTCTTTCATACACAAAGTATTTATTCATCGCCTCTGTCTAATTTAATTGTGAATTGTAATTATATTTGAAGGAAAAGTAGTTTGATTGCAATTAGTATTCTCAGCTCTCTAAATCCACAATATCATGTGGTTTTGACGGCGTCATTCAACTTATTGCAATTATACTCTTTCATCTCATTGCTCTTTTAATTCAAAGCAGCGAGGATATCCTCAATTGATGCATTATCTCCTACCTTTTCGTCATAATGCTCAAACAACGGTTTACTTCCTTTGAACATAAACATGCCTCCTTGACGAAGGGTATCTTGCATATTCTTCGGCGCTAGATTCTTGAAACCAATGTTGTCTGCGGCATTTTTATAAGCCTCTCCTAAAGCTTTTAGAGAAGTCTCATCGTTCCGTGCCATCATATTATCAACAGTAGGAGGATTCCACATTGTTTTGAAGCCTTTATCCAGACCAAGAATCTCTCCAACGACAGCTCCCTCATCACCAAAGCATAGTTCTTCAGATATACCCAATTGTGTAGCGAACTCTCTTGCTGCTTCTCCAGATCCAATACCAACAAAATACAACTTTGGGATTGCTGGAAGCACTTGCTCTTTTAAAGCGGCTGCATGCTCCCAGCATAACTGTATACGTAGAGAGGTAATCAGAGATAATAATATGAGATATCAAACATGGAAACGAGAAAATCATTTGATACAAAAAAATGCATATGATATGCTCATATGAATATGATATGTTCACATTTATGTTCGTATGATATGTTCAATTGCACATATCACTTACAAATCATCCATAGTGACGTAAGAAAGCTACTGCCGCAACCTCATCTGCAATACCCAGTGGTGTGTTTGCTCTCCATTTAGTTGGTAAGATGACGGATGATCCATCTGTTCCAACTAAAGGTGTTCAGTACTGGTGCTCGCTGGTGGTGCAATTGCACTAAATCCATTGGCAGTAGCTGCAATAGAAGACGATACGAAGAAGCAGAATAAAGTTAATTAAGTACAGTTCTTATCAGATTAAACTATTGTAGTAAAGAGTCAACACAAATTATACTCATCATAACGAGAGAAATCATATTATGAAACATACCAACGCAAACCGCCGCGAGTAATAAAGTGCCGCGTTGGACCATGATCTATATTTACTGTAGTACAACAGTCTCCAATAGGCAGAAGTGTCTACTTCTCAATTCTCACCAGACTGCGTCATCGTCCTCTCGTCAATACGAGATGAAAAAAAGACAATACAACTCGTTTACTCGCTGAAGCCGCGCTGCTCTCTGCCAAAATTGCGAATTGGCTATGAGATATTACATGCATAGTATACAACCAATATGAAGTATAGAAGTCGATCACAGCTTATGGTTTTAGCTGCACTTGCAGTGAATGGCGGTGGTGGTGGTGCTTCAGCAAGTAGATTGAGAAGTGATAGAAGCTCCTCGGTATTACCAATCACAACACATAATCTGCATATTAATGACATACGTGGTGGTGGAGTAAAGAGTAGTAACAGTCAAGATATTATAAAAAGACAAACACTCAATACATTACATCAAACATCCTTCCTCATGGTTGCAGCTACAAGTATGGTTGTGTTTGCTCCACTGCCTTCATTAACCGCTTATCTTGAACGTTCTATATCAAAAACAACATCAAATACTATGACACCACAAGCTAAAGCAGTACAAATCTTATCAATATTATCAGCAGTATCAGCTGCAATTGAACTATTCCTTTCACCATTGGTTGGTGTTGTAATTGATACGTTTGGAAGGAGAATCCCCATGACATTATTCGCCTCAGTAATTGGCTTTGCAAATTTGGGTGTAGTATTACATCCTTCGATTGTTACTATATGTATATCTAGAATGGTAAATGTGTTGCTTGGGGGTTTCTTGGTTATTATTGCAAATGCTGTAATCGCAGATTTGTTCACTTCAACATCTAATAGTAAGAATGATAAGGGAAGTGGTGAACAAATGGGTTCAGGAAAGTATATTGTTTTGTCATTCAATTTTGCTATGCCTTTTTTGATTACCTTTGCAAGCCGTATGCCCTAACATGAGTTACTATTGTCTTTCTCTAACTTCATAACTGTGAAACGCCTATCTTCCAGTACTCGGAAGGCAAGCGGCCACAGTATCACTTGGCTTTTTATTTGGTAGTGTAGCAGGTGGACGATTAACTGAATATGGTGAAAGAATAGCATATGGATCTGCTTTGATCTTCTCAACACTTGCAACATTGAACACATTCCGAATGAGAGATAGCTTACAATTCACAAGGGATACTGATACAACAAAATCAGTATCAACAACATCGAAAACAGAAGATAAACCCAGACTATTCTCACAAGAGTCGGCAAAATGTATCAAAGACAAGTTGATCGAGGCACCGCTATCATCTATACAATTATTATATGTCTATGGCAAGCGTATGCGTACATTGGCACTACTGTTAATGCTACAATCGATACCAATATACATGGGCGATGTATTTCAAATGTTTGCAAAAGAAGAATGGGGATTAGCTCCAAAAGACTTTGCAAACATCGTGGCCCTCTTTGGTATACTTGGTATTGTGTCAAACATGTCCCTACCGCTAGTATTAGAATCAATGGGATTACGAACGTTCTCTCTCTTTGCAATATTGAGTTCTCTTCTTTTTCCCTTGGCAACAATATTTACAAATTCATATCGTCTTGTACTGTTAGCCGGATGTATAGGCTTGTATGGGGGTGTTCAAAAGGTGAGAATATGCATAACCTTTCACTTTTGTTTTGAAGTTTCAATCACTCACTAAATCTTCCCTATACAGATCGGTACGAGCAGTGCAATGATGTCATTAGCATCTGAATTGAACATTGCTCAAGGACAATTGCAGGGCGAGAAAGCTTCGATGCTTGCATTATGTAAAATTTGTTCTCCAATAGTGTATGGTTGGTTATACATCAAGGGCAAGTCATTTAGTAGTAGCAGTATTGCGGATGGCAATGCAGCTCAGATAATAATGTCCAAGATCGGATCGAGGATGCCGTTTGTCTTGAACCTTGTGCTGGGGTTAATGGCATTCCTTCTTACTTGGGTGTCTATGGGATAATATTGAACTAATCAATATTGCTAGACTTAAATGAGTTCATTTGAATGACCAAGTGCCATGCCATTACTTAGATTCTCTCAAATATTTGAGACGATATCCCAGGATACCTCAACGCAATGAGAGAATTTAAATAGCATAGAATGTTAAGACGACAAACTTTAATTTAATCTATTCTCTCTGCTGTCACCATTCTCGCCATCTAGTACACAACACACGGCGATCCATTTAACTAGTTTACTTTTGAAACAATACCAGAACTACTGTCAATGTGAATGATGTCACCACCCTTGAACTTCGAAGTAGCATTCTGTGTTCCAACGATACAAGGTATTCCATACTCTCTGGCCACAATGGCAGCATGGCTAAGCATTCCCCCATAATCCGTAACAATACCTGCACATAGTCCAATCACACAATTGAACGAAGCTGAGCAACTGTATGTGCAAACCAAGTCACCCTTTTTAACATTTCGTAAGTCTCCATCATTCAACACCATACGCACAGGACCGGAGATATTGCCCATTGCTGCAGCGAGCCCCTTGACCTTGTCCGAACTCTCAGAAATCTCCTTATCGGCGTCAGCTTGGCCCTCATCCCATACTCCACGAAGCAATCCGGTATCCAAGGCCCTCATAGTACGACGGATGTTTGGAGGTAATGCCATAGGATCTGTGTAATGATAAACAAGGTAGGTAAGTAAGATGCTCACATCATATGTACATTTACAAGACTTGTAATACTTACCTGGGTGTGGTGGCGGCGTTCCCAACGCTCGTGGCACTAGATTTGGATCGGCCTGGCAATGTAATCCATTCGACGAGCTAATTCCTTTGGTGTGGGAATTTCGACAAGTCCTTGATTTACAGCAGACCTACCAGTTGACAAAGACGACAAGTCACCACCCATTAGAGAGAGCGCCTCATCCTTTGCGGCCACACAGAGATGATCAGACTCTAGGATCACACCTTGATCGACAAGACGTCTCCCCGCTTCCAATAGTCCACGACGACATAACCCGATACCACTCAAATCTGTCTGTAGACCTCTCTCGTCACGAATACGAAAGAAGCGACGGCCTACATCCAAGATCTCTTCAAACTCTTCGTGCTTGTCTTCGGGCAAAGCACTTTTCCATTCATCAGCCAACTCACGAACCTTTGCTTCCGCCTTGTCTTCATCGTAGTCTTCAGTTATGCCGAGATATAATGTCTTCAGATAAAAACTAGGCTCTTCAATCATAGTAGGCACCACCAAATCATATCCTCCGGTAAGGCGAGTGCCGTACTTAGTTCGAACCTCTCTCATAGATTCTCCGAGCTCATCCGGCATGTGTAGCAGGCTGAGAAGTTTGGTATTAGGTCAGAATAGACATACAGATACAATGTAGTATAAGATACACTTACCAGTCAAGTGCCCACTTGGCATTTTGGTGTTGAAGAAGATCAGTTGCTTTCTTGGACTCCTTGAGTAAGCGATAAAGTTTGGCTAACATCGGATCTTTCTTGTTCAATACACCCCTAGACTCAGGGCTACTTGCCTCCAATAGCTGCAACGTCTCCATATCATTCCTTCCTGTCAAATCGGCCATGCGATTCATATAGTCCCCGACCACTACCATTGTAGGAAAGGAATAGGTATGATGCATTTTCCAAAATTCAACCGCCAGATCATAACAACGAGCAACATATACCTTGAGACTCCTAAATGATAGGCTGCTTGGATTCACAGATCGCAACTCCTCCAATAATGCCTCGCAATCAGAACGGAAGAAGTCAGAGAACTCTCGATAATCATCCTCGTATAATTTCTTACTCCAATATGCCTCTGCTGCTCGTTCCAACGCATCAGATGGCGGCATAAACTCAGGTTGAGAGAAGCTGAACTGATGTACAAAGCGGAAGTTGATTGTCTTGATAAGGCAGCCCTATTTGGTACAGAGAGAGTGTGAATAATATCAGAGTAAGAATGGAAAATGATCAAAGACCAATACTGCATAGTATCTCGTTGTAACTCACTGTTCTACGGGCATGATTTGATCCATACTCGAATCCATAGTTCTCTTGCATCCATTTTGATAATGGTCTTGGGAAGTGGGTAGGATCGAAGGTCCAAAAGCCTTCACCTGGAGGAATAAAACTCATTCCACCGCCGTTGCTTCCAATGGTAGTGATAGGACGTGTCTGAAGGATCATTAATTTGCCACTTTGAATTGCCCATTCAATATCCACAGGAATCTATATGCAATAAGAGATGTGCGATTAGAAAGATAACGAAGTAGTAAGTGTTAAGTATCATCTTATACTCACATTGTAAAAGTCCTCAATCTGCCTAGCTAGCATATTCAATTCCTAAATCAAGAAGATAGAAAGATTTGATGAATTAGGATAATGTTTGACACCTGAGTATACACATTCATTGAATACAAAGTACACATACCTTGAGATTGCTACTAGAAAGTACAGGCTGTTCAAAAGGTTTGTCCAGCTTTACTTTTACAACTCCCTCACTATTACCAGCACCTACCCGATATATAGAAAGGAGAAAGATGACGGAGGTCAAAGTCATATGAGTATACAAAGAGTTCAGAACATTTGTCTCACGACATACACTTACGAACAAACTTATGCTCTTGAGCATTGATATCTTGATAGACTAGCTTCCCTGTATACTTGTTGACTACGAAGCGATCTGGCGTTACCTCTCCACCAACAAGTCCTTCACCTTGACCAAGTACAGCTTCAATCATGACTTCACTTGACTCACCCCAAAGGTTCCGTGAGAAGCACACTCCTGCACAATCAGCTTCAATCATTTGCATGATTAGTACACCCATTTGCGGAGCAATCATCTTCTCTGGATCTGTGTTGTATGTTATAGTGTTGGATATTATGATTATTCATGTCCTGCCGAATAGCAAATGCATATACTATAACACTAATCTACTTACCATAAACATCTTGTTCACTCTCCTTGAGAAAGACTGATCTAGAAGCATAATCTAGGATGTGCTCCTTGAACATACTTGCCCAACAGGCTTTGATCGAGTTAATGATATCCTCAACTTTACTTTTGTAAAGAAAGGTATCATATTGACCAGCAAACGACTGCCCAGCTAAATCCTCAGCCGATCCTATTTTGTTTTGTATAGTTGTAATTAAGTTGGTTAGTTTTTCTAACACGAGCAAATGACACTGAATCATATTATGTGCATATAAATAATACACACCTGATGACCGTACGGCATAGGATATGTTAGATCCACTACTACGAGCCTTTTCGGTATTAATAAAGTTTTCAACGTTCTCTATAACCTCCTCCATTACATCAGTTGACATGATCTTCTCGCGGATAGTTGCCAACTTGGGTTTCATATCATGTCGAACCGATTCTACACGCAAGTCAGAAGAGAAGACTTCGTCAATCAACTCCACTACTCCGGCAGCCTCGATGTGTAGAGAGTAGACATATGTCGGTAAAATAAATGCAGACGCTATGGGTTGGATTTCGATATTGACAAGATATGATATAAGAATGATACGAGATAATGAGCATATGATAATGATACATAAATGAGCATATGATATGGGCATATGATATGAGCTTATGATATATGATACGAGCACACGATAATGAACAACAAACAAAACAATATCAAATGATATAACTTACGAACAGGGAAACCATATTTTGCTAATCTCCAACACTGTAATGCTTTACCACCGACTAATGATAATGTCGCCTCTTCATAACTCTCAAGCGGAGAGCCCAAAGACGAGTTAAAGTCGTTCAAATCTAGTTCACCCATACCTGAAAGAAAGTTCTTTGATCCTCTTGCTGATGCGGCTACAGATAACCTGCCACGCCGTCCCATATGGATAGATTGTGCTCTTTGCATAGCTCCCCTCATGATGATTGTATCTTATTATCTATTGTTTGTTCGTATTGCAAACGAGAATAACGTATGTAACGTGTTGTATTGTATCTTTTGCTTTTTATGAACCAGCTTTGCTTTTTATGAATCAGCTCTCTGTTTTTGTGTCGAGTGATGACAATATGATACAAAGGCTTATAATGTCAAAACACTGGAAGAAGCAAGATTGGGGGGCTGATTTGTAGGTTGCCCCCCAACGGCAAAAAAATCTCCCCCCTAACGGCAAAAAATATTTTGCCGCGGCAAAAAAAAAATTGCCGCGGCAAAAGCTGACTTGATGCCAACTAGTTATTAACATTGCAACATGATAGGAAGTAATAATACGTCTCAGCGGCGGGGACGGCGGAGGCATGGATGTAGTATACAAATTGCTGAAAATGTTGGCGACGGCAGCAGTGGCGGCGGAGTGAGAGGCTCAGCAGCTTTGCAAATATTGCCACCAATCGATCATCAAATTTCAGCTGGGCATAGGAGGAGAGGTAGAAGAAGTACAAGTATTGCAATCAAGTCAATGTCATTATCTCCTCTTTATACAACATCAGCAGCAACAACAACAAATGTACCTAATGACAATAGTGGAGTGGGATCGGTAGCCTCCCGTCGCCGCCGCTCTTCTAGCAACGCAAAGGGTAATGGCGTTGAGTTTCAAATACCACCTTCTACACTACTATCGACAGTACAACAATCAAATTATACGAATAATAACAACAGTAGAATTAGGAGAGGTAGAAGAAGTAGAGCTTCTGAAGCTATATATGAATCTCAACCGTCGAATCATGAAGATGACGATAATAATGATAGTGATGATGAAAATGAAGAAGAAATTATAGAAATTGATGATGATGACGATAGTATTGATATGCCGGCACTGTTACCGAGAGATATACTAGATAGTGATAAGAAAGATGAAGATGATACACCAACAACTACTAAGAAGAAGCCTGCCAAGAAGAAGCCTGCAAAAAAGAAGGTAGCTGCCTACAATCATCACAACTCTCCTACTACAACATCAGGTGCTTCACTTCGCCGTCTTGGATTAAAGATAGCAGGCTTTGACGTCAGAAGACAACAGAAAGTTTGTGAACGTACTAATAATGAACGGTTCTCTGCCAATTATGGTGTTAGTGCTAAGACATTAGAGGCAGTCTTTTTAGACATGAAAAAGAGAAATCCAACTTTGACAGAGCACGACTTTCTCCTGGCAGCTGATACATTGAAACTGTATTCTACTGAGCGTACCATGGCTGGTAGACATGGTTGCTGTGAACAGACTTATAGAGAAAAGTGGAAACGGATTGTTGCCGCAATTGCTGCATTACGGAAGGACAAGATCAAGTTCGATCCATCTGATTTTCCTGACGATCAAGTCTTCTTATTAACTGTTGATGGCGTTAACTTCCGTATCCGGGAGCCAAGAGTAAAGAACCCAGGTAGTCATTGGTATGATCATAAATCTCACTCTGCTGGAGTGACATACTTAGTGGCAATTGATGTTCGTAGGAGCCGTATATGCTGGATTGATGGGCCAAGACCTGGTAAGTAGTGACACTTTTGCTTCCTTGAACTGCATATAATGACTCATCCTTCTGTAAACTTAATATCACATTCAAAGCAAGTGCAAGCGAGAGTGTAGTATTCAATGGAGGGAGAAAGAAAGATAAAGATAAAGATCCCAACGCCTTGGCCAATAAGATTCCCGAGGGGAAGAAAGTTCTAGGTGATTCAGCTTTGAGATCATCCAAGAAGGCATCCACCAGAAGGACTGGGAACTCACACAAGATGAAGCACTTCAGATCAAGAGCTCAAGGTAGACAGGAAACTCTATTCAACAGGTTCAAGACCTTTGGTATCTTGGAACAGCGCTTCCGACATGGGTATGAGTTGCACAAGATGGTACTTGATGCTGTTGCTGTTATTGTACAGTATGATATGGAGAATGGCCATCCTTTGTTTGATGTTTAATGTAGATTATTTGGTAATTATAGTAGAGAGTTAGTACCTAGGGTATGAGAAGAGAAATTATCTCAAATGTTACCAGACCACCACGAACCAAACCACCAACATCTCCACTCTATTTGCCAATTACAGATCCATATCATTAGATAGTATATACGTACTGATGCGTGTATCCGTTCTCATCAAAACCAGCTCAACACTTATATGTATCCATATCAACCTCACGAGCGTATTTGAGAAGTTGTGCGTGAGACATAAGATAGATGTGTTGCGTAGTACTATCAGCCCTACCTACCAACAATAATCAACATTACATGAATAATACATTAAATTGGACCACCAAACATAGTGAGAGGATATGTCATATTATTTAGTATCACAAACTCTCTCATCGAAGCGCCTCCTTAACCAAATGATAAAGAAGGATAAAGATACCATCATGCCATCCATTCATTGCAAATTTTATTAAACATGAACTCATTGGCAGGCATCAATATAAAGGTATACGATACACATCACATGTATCGGTCTTAAAAAATCCAATCATATCATGTTCCAACGCCGGCAAATCCAACTGATGAACTATGCACTGCTGTGCACTACTACTCGTTCTCATAATTTTCAAGTTCATGCTGGACGAGACAACTGATCTACTCCTTCGATTCCTTGCTAATAGATATCATCCCAGCAGTGTTCAGCGCCCTGTAAAATTCCTCAAATTTGCAGATAACGCCGTAACTGAAGAAGGTGAGTATTTGTTAGGTAAGCGTAAATCCGAAGGAGGACACTCTGTAGAGAGTAATAGGAGGACACTCTGTAGAGAGGTGTACAGCAAGTATTTGAAGAGAGCCGAGCGAGGCACCAGTCTAAACGTACCACCTCTTTACTCACCCTTTCCTCCGACGGGACCATTGAAATTGTCAGAGGATTTAGTCAATATTCTTAATAACTCATCGGCACTTACACCACCTAACACACCTCCTCGCTCTTCTCCTCCACGCCGTAAACAACAAAGTACTCCTCCTCGTCCAAACCGAAAACAAAGGTCCACAACACCTCCACGCCGTAAACAACAACAAAGTACACCAACCATGAGTGATGTTAAGAAGGAAAGCACGATACCAACGTGGGAGAGCTTAGTGCAGTTGAACGATTATCATGCTGTTAGCTTGGATAATGCATCTCATAATCCTAAAGGGGTTTTGGGGTATAGTTACCAATTGAAAGTAGGGACAAGTGGAAGTATTTACACCACAAAGGGTGGACTCCTCATTGCAGCAAGTAGTGCAGAAGTAGCCGGCCTCATGAATCCAACGATTGTGGCAAATGGTAGCATCATCCGTACTGATGAACCAGTGGTGGATGGTCTAATTGCTGGTGCTCGAACTTATGGAGGGAGCAAGAAAGATGACAAACTGTTGGACATTGCTTTGGACAACTCCCGAGGAAAGGGTAAGCATTTATGCTCTCATTACATGTTTTCATATCATCTATATCTCACACTCACACGACATTTTCTATTCTTTGCTGCATTATGAAGACGCACAAAGGGATAATGCAGTTGATTTGTGCTTGGGTGCACTTAGTACCTCACCCTCCATCTTTTATAAAGATGTCGAGTCTGAAGAGGGTACCATCAAGAAAGTTCCTTTCCGTCACCAGTTTTATAAGCTACCCCCCAACGTGTTTGCATCAAATGCCCGCTTCAATCCAAAGACCACCGAGGAAATTAATGAGGACTTGAATGACAAGTTAGTCTTCATTCATGATGTAACAAGTCGGGAGTATATGAATATGGTCAAGGATTTGGCTGGCAAGATTCCTGATGAGAAGTCTACCGATTTTTCTGGCTTGAATGATGAGGAGAAGAAGCAGGCTTACCTGCCTGCCGTCAAGCTGCTCCTTAAAAGCATCATTCAAGTTAATGTTGGCTATTTCATGTCTGTTGAGTTTGAAGTTGAAGGGGACGAGAGGAAGGGTTTAGATGCAAATGCTTCATTGACCCGTACCCCATCTCTCGACAAGATCCTGGATGCATCACTGAAGTTGTAAGAGCTTATTCTGTGTTGGTATGCTTGTGAATAGATTATAATATCCTATCTAACACAGAGCTATTGCCAAACATATCTTCTATCCCCAAACATTATTATTAGGCGTGTAGACCCTCCTGCAACAGGAGAAGAAGACACAAGTGTACCTCAAAGTGATAGAGTGCCAAAATCTAACAAGCCAGATCCTGACGAAGAGAATGAGGAAGCAGAAGAGTTGGAGAGGGAGCGTGCAAAGCAAGAGGCTGACGCAGAAGCTAGGAGGCGTGCACAGGAAGCAGAGTTGGAGAGGGAACTTCAAGAGGCTGCGAGACAAGAAAAGGCTACAGCAGATGCTGAAGCTCGGGCTACTGCAGAGGCCGACCTATCTGCCAAGATGAAAGCACAACCATCTGATGTTACATCTGAAGATGAATCAGGAATCGAGGCGGACTCTATTTCTTTAGCTGTTAGTGAGTTGAGTATGACCTTGGGTAGTGATGACGACGAGATGATGGAGACTCCTCGTGATCGTAAGCCGAAGACTAAACCTACAGATCAAGGTGACAAAGAAGAATCCAAGAAGTTCAAGCAAGCACAGAGAAACGTAAGTCAAAAAACCAAGACAGAGGTTGGTAAAAGATCCCGAACTGAGACATATCAATGAGTTTGATATTAGTCTTGGTATTTATGATAAATAACTGTGGCGAGTACCAACCTGTCTATAAAAGATGATACGTATATAGCTCTGTCTACAATGGATAGTACGTATTTGAATTGACAGCATATAAAATATAATTGAGGATTGTTTACTTTGTCAAATCTGATTCTTTTTATCTTAATGTGATCTAGCTATTTGTTTTCATCTACTCCCCAACTGCCTGTACCTTATCATACTTGGCATTATGTCTCTTACTTCCATCAATGTTACGCTTCATCTGCCACCCAACAGTCTCCTTTACTCTACGCTTCTCTCTATTGACAGCCTTTGCAAATACTGTGTCTTTGAACTCCTTAAAGATGGGGTTCGATTGCTTCAGTTGTTTGGGATGATGTTTGTATTGTTCTAACTTCCCTTCTTTTGCTAGTTCAACTAATATCTTCTTTGTTTCACTAGTATCATAAAAAGGATTGCCATGACTTGTTGTTTGGCCTCTTGGAAAGGCAATACTTTCTCGTTCGATTGCAGCTTCATCAAAGTCTATACTCTCTTTCTCGGATGAAATCCCATTCTTTAGACTTCGTAGATTGTTTCTAAAGTTTTCATACTTATAAAGGTGGAAATGATCACTACCGTCGTCATATACTTTCGACGGAGGATCGTACCAATACGGATGCGATGCATCATCAAGAGCACTTTTTAAATAATCTTTTGCATCGCTCTTCTCCCATTTTGCAATTCCACTATCATTATTATTTCTCAATATGCATGATGAACAATTGCAGTCCTTAACTCTTTTATATGTTGTGGCTTTCCCTCCACGATGAGTGGTTGGATTGGTAACGCCTACTCTCGTATTTGTAGTATTATTATTGTGTCGATTTTTTGTAGGCACACTAAGAGGAGGAGGTGGAGTTGTCATCGTTTGCTGTGTTGGTTGTTGAATAGGTGGTATTTGAAACTCAACGCCACCACTTCTACCATGCCTAGCGGCAGTGGAAGATCGACGTCGGGAGGCTACCGATCCCACTCCACTATTGTCATTAGGTACATTTGTTGTTGTTGTTGCCGCTGCTGTATAGAGAGGAGACTCCATTGCAATACTACTTCTTCTACCTCTCCTCCTATGCCCAGCTGAAATTTGATGATCGATTGGTGGCAATATTTCCAAAGTTAATATCTTTTATTGCAGTAGAGAGGATCTTGCAAATCAGCCTATTTGCAACTTCAAGACGATAAACATATGCATGCAGGAAGAAGCGAGAATTGGGGGCGGAGGGGTAACGCCCCCCAACGGCAAAAATATCCCCCCTAACGGCAAAAAAAAATTGCCGCGGCAAATTATTTTTTGCCGCGGCAATAAATTTTTTGCCGCTTTTTGCTGCAGCATAAATTTATTGCCGCGGCAAAAAATGATGAATGGATAAAACAATTGATACGATAGTATATATACCTAA
>Ga0214480_100841_pt1 | contig 14812 bp, 11 predicted proteins | sample M1_20Mar14CPVII9_3_FD_165042 | JGI IMG/M metagenome (GOLD analysis project Ga0214480, IMG submission 165042) | Marine eukaryotic communities from Monterey Bay, California, United States - M1_20Mar14CPVII9sort6BwellE17 | ecosystem: Environmental > Aquatic > Marine > Unclassified | place: USA... | reverse complement strand
AGGCTGCTAAGGCAGAGGCCGAAAAGAAGAAGAAAGAAGAGGAGGATGCACAGAAACTACCATTCTTTAGAAAATATACTACAAATAATAAAACTAATGGAACTGATAATAATACGAACGAATCTACTACAGATACGAATACTTCTACAACAAATAACGATACCAATAATACAACAAATGTTGGATTTATTGGACCATTACGTACTGAAAATAATCTATCTGATATCGAAGACAAAGATGATGAAGACGTAGAAGGTGATAAAGATGAAGACGTAGTAGTTGATAATCCACCCTTAAAAACAAAAACTCCGTATGATATTATTGCAAATCTTGATTATGATGAAGAAGAAGAGAGGGGGAAGAGTGATTCCGATGACCCTCCCGTGGAAGGTAACAGTGTTATGCAGGAATATCTCAAAGCTGTTAAAGAAAGATTACAAATTGAATTAGGTGGGAACGAATTGGATGCATGGTTACTTGATATATTAAAGAAGAATGATTGGTGGATACGTACGAGCTATGTATCTAAAATCAGAAAGAAGCTCCATTTACCTAATCATTATGATGCCTATTATAGGGATGTCTTCGTTTGGCTACCAGATATACGTTGGAATGATCCTGGTAATACATTCATGCCGCCCTGCCCACATTGCAAATGTAACACCCGTGTCGGAGCCCATTGTTTCCGAGACAACCACCATGCAAGACTTGTTGTCAATCTCAACACAACATATTATATCATGAGCCGACGATACATATGTCACGAATGTAAACACTTTAACAAGGAAGCAAAGGCTAATCTAAAAGCAAGTGCAGAGCAGCAAGGAATTAATATGACAATACCCGACGAAGATCAAAACGAAAGAAGCTACACATTCATGGGGTATGATAAGCGTAGCTTACCCATCGAAGTGAAATCAATGAAATTAGTACAACACCACCAACAGAGGCAGCCACATCACAAAAGATTACCGAGCATGATCAACAACAACCAACAACTTCTATACAACAGCCAATATTCGGTGTTCCGTGGTGTAGTGTGATACAACCAGCGCCAACATTTTATCAACCAAATCCACAAGCATTAATACATCAGCCAAGAGCCATGAGCGTGGGAGGATTTACAATGGGGCACTCATACAGCAATAATCTCCAATTACCCAGCAAAAAGAAACGGCAACGAAAACAACGAAAACAACAAGAACCCCGATCGTGTGGTCGTTGTAAAGAATGGGAGAAGGATGAACAATATCTTTCTCTTAGATACCAATGTAGTGGTAAGGGCGGGGTGGGTAGGAAAGGATGCGAGTATTACACAGAGGACGGTCAACTGAAACCTTGTGGATCATGTGGTCGTGATGGTTGTAAAGGCGGCACATTGGGCAATACATGCACATATCGTGAGACATAAAATAAACATTAAATGTAAATACAACACAAATGATATAACATCTTCTTACCATTCTTCCGCAAGGCTGATTGTTGTATTATTCGACATGTGTTAATGTTAATGTCTCGCTTGATATTGATATTAGATACAAGCTTGATATTGATATTAGATACAAGAGCTTCATAATGCAAAACTAGACAAGGCAGCCACTCCAAACAGCGTATCCGAGATGTAGCCGTAACTCACCTGTAGTCCGTATAAGTAACGTCTGAAACACTTACAAATCATTTACTAATTGACGAATATTGCCAATTAACTAACATATAATAACAACCAATTAACGTTGATCTCTTCACACATAATACCAAATAACTAATAGATAATACCACTAAATCACTAAATAACGCATAATACCATCTAACTACCAATAAACTACCACCAAATAACGTCAATACCAATTAACTAACAATAAATACCACTAACTAACTATATCAACCACTATATCAACCAAATCTACGAATACCAACACCAACTAGTAACTACACCACATACGCCAACTAACAGCGCCACGTAATCGTTATTCGTCAACAATTACATTAAGTATTAATTTAATATTATGAGTACCAATAGTTCATTTGATACGATATGTTTTGATAGTTGCAATTGTGTATGACATCTTGTTCGAACACACTTTATTACGTATTTAATATATACGTGTATATCGGGGTATATTGGGATTATTGTTACGATCTTTAAAACTTGATTTAAAATATATTCAATACGTTGTTAATTCATTCAGTAGTCTTGATATTATTATACCAAGCAATAAGTTATATATTTAGTTGTGCGCTGATGAGTTGTTGTTTGTTTGTGCGTGTTGATTACGAATGGTTTGTTGTTGGGATGGAATAAACGGTTGTATTATAAAGACATATATGATTTAATAACTCTCTAAGATGACGCAGCTGCAATGTATCGATTCGTGTGCTTAGTATGTGAGAAAGCAATATATACACACGGCAATACACAAAGCAAAGTGTGCACTAACTGAATGATTGATTTCGAATGGTCAATTTGAATTTGCATTCTAAACTAATAAGGATAGTTTTGTCCTCTCTTTTTCCTCTTCTTTCCTCTTTTTCCTTCTTTTCCTTACGGCGCCTCCACCAGCATATTCCTTAAGCCCAGTAGGCAGGGCAGTGGAGAGATACCGGATACCGATCGCTAAAAAATGACAGTATTTCAAGTTGTATGTATTTGATGGGCGCGGGAGATGAAGATGACGGCTGAGATGACAGCTGACTATATTATGATTATGTGATTACTTTAGAAGACGGCTGAGATGACGGCTCGATAAATTGTGATGTTTTGATGAATGTGAAGGTATTTGCAAATCAAGCTCTAGTATGGTACACTACAATAGCTAGGTAGAGTAGAGCTATGTGAAGAAGAACAAAGTCTTAATACGCCGCTAGGATTCACACATTTAAATTAAGTATGAATTATGTACAATATCGTCAGAACACTAAACAACATGATAGGAAGGAACTCCAAAAATAGCTTTGAGAAAAAGCAATTCCTCCTGTTCTTTATTCCTTGTTCTTCTCATATCCTTTCATCCTTTGCTTTATACAACTAACACATAATACCCAAAGCCATTACAATCCCCATCACAAGACATGTAAACATTACAACTGCTGTAGAACCCCGTTGCAATCTACTACTACTTCCACCATTACCAATGAAATCAACACGTTCTAGCGCATTATTATAGTTCCAACCACCTCCCTTACTACTTTTGTTTGATTTTCCGGACACTTTACTAGCCTTCCCCCAAACTTTTGACTTACTAGACTTGCTCTTACTTGATTTATGACTTTTGCATTTCTTCTTCGAACTTTTGGATTTAAAATGCATCGTTACTTGATCATATGACATCCAACTAGCTCCTTGAGTATTATGACCATTACGATTCCATCCATCATCCTTGGACCCTTCCGTTGTTGAATGTATACTCATGTCATGACTACCCCATCCCCAATGACTTGATTTTTTGGATGACTTACTATAACCAAAGATTGGTGTATGATCTTCTACACAATCTTTATGATCTGATGATACCCATTCATAATCTTCACTACTATCAGGCATGCCTGCTGTCATCCAACCATCATCTTTTGAACCTCCATCTCCTTCTCCAGTAGACACTGGTGGTGGAGATTCAAGTGGTCTTGAAACAACGTTGGTAGGCGATGAGGTATCCAGTGGTGGTGCTACTTCGGTTGGGAATGGTGTTGTAGGAGTGTTGATAACTTGAGGTGGTGGTGTTGGCGGTGGTGTAACTGGCAATGGAACAGGTGCAGGAGTCACCGGAGCTTGTGTAATTGGATTGATAGTTGGTGATGCTGTTATTGGTGCAAGTGTCGTTGCCATGACAGTAGGTGGTGGTGTTATAATTGCCTCGGTTGGTTTTATTGTTGGCGTATCAGTTGTTGGAGAATTGGTTGTGGGGGGATCAATGGGTGGACGTGTTACACTGCCAAGAGGAGGTCGAGTAGCCAGTGGTGGACGTGTCTGTGGAGGAATTAACACCGCATCAATCACATGTATAACACCATTACTAGCCACAATACCTTCAGTGGTTACAGTGGCATCATTCACTTTAATAACTCCAGTTCCAACTCCTGATATTGTAACCTCATCTCCAATCAGAGTTTCAAGTTGACCATTTGTTAATGATAAACTCTGGGGACCATATGGAGCTACGTGATATTGTAGTATATTTTGCAATTGAACAACATTTGCTGGATCGAGGAGGGTATCAAGTGTTCCTGCTGGTAAGGCATTGAATGCGTCATTTGTCGGAGCTGTAAAAAAAATGAGCATAAAAGTGCGCATAAGATGTGAGTATATGAAAGCTTAACACATAATAATCTGCACACAAAACAAAACGCGTACCAAACACAACAAATTGACCTGGTCCAGCCAAAGTATCAACTAATCCAGCAGCACTTAATGCACTAACCAATGAAGAGAACTGTTCATCACTACTTGCAATTTGTACAATGTTTAAATTTGACGTATCCACAACGGGAGCAGAAGTAGTACCAGTACCTCCTGAATCAGGGATACTAACCGCTGTGGGGTCCAATGTTGGGAAGAATGTAGGTATTGGTGTATCAACTACTGGTAGTGGTGGACGTGTAGCTTGGAGTATACGCTTCTTATTTGATTGTGCATTGCTATTGTTGTCATTTTTATTATAATTTGTAGTTGCCTGTAATATATGTTTATTAGTTATAGATTCGTCACCATTAAGTAATCGTGACCATATATCATTATTGTTATCAATATCATTATTATCCTTCTTGTGTATTGTTGCGGCTTTAATTACATGACTGCTTAGTATACATCCAAGGATGATGGATTGTATCATTATTGGACGACGACGACGACGACAGCGATTGATACGCTGCACCATCATTGCAATAGGTATTTTATTGCAGTATTATTGTAAGTTAGCCGTTAAATAACAATAGAACAATAGATGACAAATTAGGCAATGGTTGGCATCAAAAGAGAGATGATATCGTACTTAGAGTTGCAATGGTGCTAGCGGCAGTGAAAATATTTTGGCGCAATCGGTGGGTAAAAAAAGAAAGAACGAAAGTGGCAGTAAAAGACTCACTGAACGAATAAATTCAGGTTCAGCGATCAAACGGTGCAGTTGGTAGAGCGTAGGATAATAATTTAAGCCTCTAGGAAGTAGTAGTGTTAGTAGCTCTGTTAGTATAGTGTGAGGATTGTTGTGAGTACTGGCCGAGGAGTATAATTAATAGTCATTATCGTCATATAGTTCATGCATTCTGTGAACCTTGGAGGGTACTTATTCTAATCTATGATAGCTGATGCTTTCATATCATCAACAACAGTGGAGTATTCTATACTTTGTCATCAATATTGTCGGTATAAATTGTATAACATCTATGTATGCACTGAAAGAAGCATTCTGTAATAATATACGTCCAATCATACCAGCAAATTCATATGCACATCAAACATCAATTAAAGATGGATTTGCAATACGTCAAGCATCCAACGATAAAGGGTCGGGAGCATTTGCAACTGTCGCCATCTCTAAAGGTGATACCTTAGGCGAGTATACGGGAGAGATACTAACAAGACGTGAAGTTGAGGCACGATATTGGAACTTACAAAAACAGAATAAGCATGATCGTAAGTGGAAGAATAGTCGAAAACGACGCAAGCAAGGAATAACTGGGGATTATCTATTTGATATGGGTAATGATAGTTTTATTGATGGGGAGGATGCTGATATAAGTAGTTGGTGCCGGTTTTGTAATCATGCTACTGATCCGAATGATTATAGTAGTAATAATGATAAAGAGAGTGATGAAGGAGATGATGAGCTATTACCATTTGTAGATTGCAATGCTGAGGCTCGTATGAGACTTTCGTGGGATGACGAAGAAAATCAAGTTAGACGGCTATTCTTAGTTGCTCTTAGAGATATTGAACCATTAGAAGAAATATGCTATGACTATGGAGGTGAATACTGGTGAGGAAGTATTACCTCATATACAAAATGATTGCAGAATCCATATAAATGACTTCATCATTAAAAAACTTTATTTGCTTTATAGGAGAGAGCAACCCTTGCCATCTTTAATACGCCTTCATATGATTTATTGCCCCCGATGAACCCCGCACTATGACAGAATGTACATCCCTCGATACCAGCAACACTACTTAAATCTTCATCACGCACTCCTCTCCATTTAGCTGGCAATGATAAACGATTCTCAAAAGCTTTCCCTTCAACACTAACACATTGAATTCTCCACATACCAGCTTGATCCGTGTATAATACAAACTTGATGGGAGTTGTCACCTTCAAATCATGCTCGAGCTCATAAAGCTGTGACTTCCAAGGTAAACCCCCAGCTGGTAGACATATAATCTCTCCAGATTCATCACATTCGAATCGTTTCTGCACAGCACCCTCAACAATTGATCGTGCTGGTAAATCACTCTCAACAATCTTTGTTAACACGCTCAAGAAATCTACACCACACATACTGCTTGCAATTTCAAACCGAGCATCTGGATCAGGGGATTTGCCAGTAGCTTCATCAACTTCATTCCATCGAGGATTTGTTCGACCCACGCGAGCTGATAATCCTGTACTATCAAAGTACTGTAACTCTAACTCATCATTATTATCTGGGATGGGCTCGACACCTGTATCAATTGCATCAATCGCCTCCATAAACGACCCATACATTTTAGTAAACACCCATTCCAAGTTTGAATCCTCATTCTTTAGCTCAGGGTAGTATTCAGTAATAACTTCCTTGCCGTAATGTTTATACACTAAACCAGAAGCACTCATCTTAGTACATCGTTCTTTAACTGTTCCATCTGGTTGTAACTTTGGATAAAACTTTTCATTATATTCTCGTTGATGATGATCGTATCTTAGGTTTGCATGATCATAGACTCCAGCGACGTCAATCACTATATCACACGTATCTAGTACAGCACTATCACGGGACCTTGTGACTGGTGAATGGCGGTATGCTGGTAGTTGCCGTAATAGCCATACACCTAATGCTTCATCGGCTTGGCTGTTTTATTTATTTGCCAAATTGATTCATATCATAATGGTAGATATTCATTAACCGATCAAATAATATATGTGTAGTAGCAAGGGGGGAAATGACATATGATGTGAACAAAAAAGTTGCATATATTAGTGTAGATTGGGAAAAAAATGACATATGATGTGAACAAAAAAGTTGCTAAGTATAAACAGCAGTTTAACAACCACATATATATAACTCACAATGTTCCAGAATGTGTACCAATTGTCTTCGTAGATGGTGTTAAATGGGATAGCTTGGCACGTTTGTAAGATGAAGTATTAGACATTATTTTAGTGGTGGAGAATAATTGCTTGTGATGATTGATCAAGTTTTTTTTCTTCCGTATAAAGTTTGATCCGACAAACCCTGAAGATGAAGCTAGAGTTGATAATGATATAGGCGATGATGCTCGAGCTGATGCGGTGGCAGTGTAGAAGAGGATAGCTGAGGTATAACAAAGACGCCGGCTTGCCATTGTCATTTTTGTCATTGCAGTAATTGAGTGGGCGAGACCAAAATCACTTAGTTCTCTCGTGTTCTGGAGCGGTCCCTAAAAAAGTTAGTCAGATTCTGACCCTAACCCCACTTTAGTCATAATTTTGTTAGTAGGCCACTGTATTTTCTGGCTCAGGTTGGCTAAAAAGTTTAGGTTAGACCTAAATTTATAGCAACATGTATCCGGCCACTGTTCATTAAATATGATATATATGACAATGCTCTCATGACAAATATTGCTATATATCACCTGAAGAATACATTCTGAAGTTAGCATATGATAAGTTTGACTTTTCATTTTTTGACCTTAGTAGCCTCACATTCTACCATACACCCCTTTAATACTGCGTCCCACGTTGGATTTGGCTCCAAGCGGTTGCTATATTCGAATTTTACGTGCAATTTTAGGTAGGATAGGGTGTTATAACCTTTGATATGGTCAATATTTGATGAATATATTGCAAAAGTTAAGTGCTGCATAAACCACCTACATTTTTGCTATTATGAGACTTCTAGGCTAAATATTGGCTCCTATGCTCAATTTGGTGGAATGAGACCACTATAATCGGATTCAGCATGGAAATCTGGTTCAGATAGGTGTTGTCCAATATTCTGCTCGACAATATTGGCCGCTAGTAGCCGATCGATGGCCGAAAGAGTCAGAATCTGACTAACTTTTTTGGGATACCGCTCCAGAACACGAGAGAACTCCGTGAATGGAGGATACCATATCTTTTTTTACTTATATTTTGTTGACACTTTGATTGATTGCAGCTGCGCTCTAATATAAATGGATCAGAATGAATAGTATATATAAATAAACAATAAGATAGAGGAATAAATAAAGTAGTATTGATAGTCTTCTTTGGGGAAGAATTGATAGGTGATAGGTATTCTACACCAATAATATAGTGATTACCGTATCTTTGACATCAAGTGACACCTTAAACAAACTCTTGGCCTGCTTTGCTTTTAATATGGTATATCAACAAATCATTAGAAATCGTAATCAATTTCTATCACAATTTAGTAAACAACAACAGTTTAGGGCGTTTGCATTAATAGCTGCAGTCACTGGTGGAGTTGCGGGGTGTATGACTTTTACTGCCTTGTTGAACTTCAAGACTAATAATGCCATATCAGGAATTGATATTTCAAAAACAAATATAAGAAGCAGAAAGACATTGCAATTCAAATCTAATTCTACTTCTTAACATAAATACAAGCTATGAGAATCCTAGGCAATGGTATAAGTTGATGATGGAGACCTCAGCGGAACCGGGTACCACGGTATAAAAGTATTCATGAAATAAACTGAGATGGGAATAGGATGGATATAGTCTAGTAGGTGCCATCGAATGTGTAGTAGACACTTAAAATGGGAGCTTATTTTACTTAATAGTGCTCCTTCGTCCTATTCTTTGTCCTCCTCTAAGATGATGATTACATTTCAACCCTAATCAAAATTGAAATTGGCTCTTAATCTCAACTCCCCCTCTCTTCAGCTAAACACAGCGACATAAATCTGTAGTGCACGGCCACCAAGTTACCGGATTACTTCCTCCACATTGGCTACATTGTTGGTCGGTAGTTGCCCAAAGACCAAGTGCTAACTCACTTTGAGGGATTGCAATACACGAACATCCCACAACACATCCAACTGAAGGTAAGCTAACTGTAGGCGATGATGTAGAAGGTGACTTTGAAGGCTGCTTGGAGGGTGTAGAAGTCGGGACATCAGTCACAGGACTCTTTGACGGCGATGATGTCGGCTTTACAGTGACGACAGGCTTCTTACTTGGAGATGAGGATGGTGACACCTGAAAGAATGAATTATAAACTTTTTAGACACACCCATCAAATCAAATGACAACAGCAAAGTAGACTACTCACGGTTGGATTTAGAGGTGCTCTTGAAGGATTCTGTGACGGTCCAACTGAAGGAGAAGAAGTGGGAAACTTCGACGGAGCAGCTGTCTTACAAGTACACTCCAAGATTTCATCTTGAGCACAAGAGGTATCAGAAGTCCCGGTGCTAATGGTGATCTCAGCATATCCAGCATTACCGTTAGCAGACAAATCAATACTATTCACAATCACATCAACATCATTCCCAGCGCCATCAAAGTCTGTAATGGTGTAGGTTTGTCCTGCTCCCATTTTTGCAACTAACAATGAGTCGGTGTAGAGGTTAGAAGTTGATGGAGCATTAAAGTCACCGGCTTTGTTAATAATGACCTGGTTTTGAGTCTCTTGAGTTCCTGAGTTAGAGCCTGTTGCCCGGTTGAGCATAAGATAGTAATCAGTAGCAGATGAAGTATCGAGTTTGATCACTACTTTTTCAACTGGGTTCCGGTTTGGCCATCCTACTTGTCCAATGAGCGCATAGTCTTTATTACCTTGATCTAAAGTCCAAGTATCAGCGGCTTGTGATGTAGTGGTATACCATCCCTATAATAATGTACATGAGGAGAAATGATTGGCAATATATTGATTTGTATATGCATATAGCTTTCATTACTCACCAGCTGGAACGATTTTGCAGCATTAAAGCACATCCTGGGAGTATCATCACCGCTGGAAGATGCGCGTTATCACATTTTGTAAAGACGAAAGAGAGATGATTGTAACATAAATTAGTACATGTGGGTTACAAAGGTAATCAAAAGAGGCAGATGAAGGTGAAACGAGTAGCTAGATCCCCGCATATGCATGGATAAAACAATACAAACGCGGACTTTCCTATACGAAAAACCCATTTGGCCTGCGCGTTTGTTGAGGGAAAGAGTGTTGTTAGTGAGTGAAAGCGTGTTGAAAAAGATATACCAAAACAGAGAAGTCTTACCTGTCTGGTCTTGATAGGTGATCTCATTCTCGTTCTCATTAGAATGTGCTCTGTATCGTATGGGCATAAGATATGTTAATTTTGAGATATTATATCAAATCATAAACTACTCATCAGCACATTGGTTCATAATAAACTTACAAGTTCATATTGTGTCCAATCTCATGCATCTGAAGAGACACATAAGTACACCTATTTTCCATTCATTTGTTGAGAGAGAAGTCAAACATAAGTTTGTGGGGAAATAAATGAGAACTATACCAACTCCAACGAGTTAATCTTACCACTCATCGTTATATACAGATAGCCATTCAAAACCACCATTGATGTAGGCGTAGCCAATCCAGTCTCCCTCCCTAAAGGTACCGGGAGGCAAACAATACATTAAATGATCTGCCAAAAGTGATGGTGAGCTAACTCCAAATTGAGCATTCAAAGCCGAAGTAACAGCATTACGAATGATTCCATCGCTAACTCCCAGTACATTTCTATTGATTGTCACTGTTGTAGCTCCTGTTTGGTGTATGTTTAAAGATCAAAAGGGCAATTAGAAAAGGAATCGAAAGCTTTTACATTCATGCACAGTCTTACCATTTGTAATACCAATCCCTGTAGCCGGCTGAAACTGCAGTTGATTGTGAGAACATGCAGCATACTGGGTCTTGAGATTAACTAGATCTCCATTTGTACCAAAGACTGAGTCTGACAACTGATCAGCTGAAGAAGTGGTAGAACTATCATTGGCAACTACCCTAACTACCAAGACGGTCTTTGTACCGGTGGTCAAACGACGACTGTTGCTCGTCGTCCATGGAGTGCTCTTGTCCTTAGACTTCTTCTTCTTTGCCTTGAACTTAATCTTATTCTGATTCAAACCGGATGTTGATGCAATACTTGCCTGCTCTCCTTTGGGGATTTTAATCTTACCCTTTGCTTTATCAATCTTAGCACCTTGAGGTAGATCAAGCTCAAGTTCATGATTAGCGACGCCGTGCTTGTTCTTCTTGACAACTTCCTTGGAGATATCTATGGCATAGGAGACACCATGTTTTGCACATTCGATACGTGGCTCATCAGAGTTGTCAGAGTTTTGTACCTCGACAAATAAAGTTTCATCGCATTCTACAATCGGTAATTCTTCGTCATCGGCCGGTTGTTTAAGGTGACGTGTTGTAAGAGATGCCACCGTCGTGATGGTTGTTGAGTTACCCCGGAGTCTGGTGCTAGTGTCGGTGGTGCTAGTAGCAGTTGCTAATGAAGTGTCGATGTTTGTAATGATTGACCCAAGGACATAAATTAAGGCGTGGTTGAATATATTCATGGTAGAAAAAGCGTGTAGCAGAGATGATATATAGTAGGGTGAGAAGCCTGTGATAATTGCAATGGAAGAGATGAGAATGTTGATATCTCTTTGGCCAAAAGTGAATCAATGGACAATGAAAAGTAAGCCTAAAGGAGACGACATACCTCATTAGCGTGAATCGATGTTGTTCTCATCACTCGTGCCTATGTTTTGCACATAAAGGCTGAGTACCCAGGTAAGCATTCCCACTTCTATACGGTACTCAGGTCGTACTTGGTTGGGGATGTCTCTTCTTTATGGCGTTGACTCGTTTGATAAGTAGAGACTTTCTAAAGTCTGACACAGTTCAAATAAGTATAATAACTCTGATATGATGATCTCTATCCCTAAATGGCTTAAGAGCTCTTTAAAAGTCTTCTTTCGTCTCATGATCGTATATGTGATCGAGTTTGTGAGAAATGAGTCCAAGTTATGTGGAGTATCATTTGTGTCTCTTTGGTAAGATTGATTGTCGAGGAAGAAATGTGACCAGCAGTTATGATATTCCATAGCTCCTCTGCTAAAGCAAACATCTCTACAGAGGTAGAACTGCTTGATGAGTATCTGCACACATTCAATACAAAGCCAACTTCTTAACTAATCTCAAACATGATGACTACTAACATAACACATATCCTGATCCTCCTCTTCCTCCTACCGGCACTTTAATTGGCAACATGGACCAACTTGAGAAATTATTCTTTGGTGGCCGATGGTGGTCAAATGGAGGAGAAATGCATCACTCTTGGGGTATAGGATCGTTCTATATCAGATTTCGTGGCTCGTCTCTACTGAAAGTAAGCTTATTTGTATGTTAGATATGTTGCTGTCTCAATCACGTCCCCCAGCCTCACTCAACATTACGACTTCTCTTTCATCTTTCCAATCTTTTATCTAAGGTAAAGATCAAATCGGGTTGGTCGGGTGGATTATTCTATACTTGCATTAATGATGGCTTGAATACAAAGTTATATCATCAAAACAGTGAAGACTATATGACCATTGCTGAAGATTTAGATCCTTCAATCCAGTACAATATATGGTGCAGTAGAAACAACGAGGCGTCATGGGGCGTGACAACTGTAAGTGTTTGACGTATATTGCAATTCCAATGGAGTAAGCTAATCAATACTTCCCGATATTGAAATGACATAGATTTCTTCAGTCGTACTCGATGAGGGAGGAGAGCTACTTCAAGCAACAGATCCAAATTCTGACGATAGTATGTTGCGTATCGAATTCGTGGGAGATAGCATAACAGCAGGCTTCAAGGTTTCAGCATCATCGGCCTCGGAACCAAGCACGGCGGCTAATCAAGATGTACATCTCGCTTATCCTAGGCGTCTAGCCGACTTGTTTCAAACTTCTGGAAAGATACTTCTTATGTACTCAGTTTGTCTTTATTGACTTCCTTTGTAACCCACATGTACTAACATAAGTTACTATCTCCTCTCTTTCATCTTCATAAACTATGAAACGCGCATCTTCTAGACTTTCAAGTAATTGCTCGTTCTGGCGTGTCCGTCGTGGATATTGAAGCGACTGGTGTACCCATGCCACTTGAGTATCCATGTGAGGATTTCTATTGGGATTGGCAAGGGTCGTGTCCTTCTTTACATGACTTCTCCTCGTGGCAAGCCGATGTTGTCGTTGTTAATCTAGGAACCAATGACTATGTCTACGGTTCTCCCATACAGCCTTGGCTATTCAAGCAAACCTACTTGGCTTTCCTACAGGATATACGGGCAAAGTATCCTGCCTCAATCATTGCTGTAATTGAGCCACTATTACAAAGCTGTAGCGAGGACTCTTTGCTCAGCGATATATCAGATGCAATATTACAAGCAGCTGTTGATATGAATGATGATCGAGTAATCTTTTACCCAACGGGTACAGTCGATGAACCCTGGCTATCCTGTCGAGATGATTATATCGATTATACACATCCTAATATTGAAGGAAGCATCAAGTTTGCAAACAAGTTGTACGAATCAATGAAGGATGATATTTGTTCAATCTTCCCCAGCAAGTGTGGTGTTGAAACAACAAGTGGTAACGTTCCAGCGACATACTGTGGCAGCAGCTCTTGCACTCATCAAATATGGGATACGTTGGCTGGACAGTATACTTGTGGGTCACGAATCGTATGGCTACAAAGCGCTCAGGGATACTCTGAATCTGAATCATGTACCATTGTCCAAGATGAATTCCCTACTATTTGTCTATGTGCCCCTGATTCATCCCCTCAAAACAGCTCTGGTAAGGCAATAACTATGAGACCGTCATCCACACCGACAAAGAGTCCAATCAAGTTACAGAAGACTGATAATAACATCTTTGTAGCTACGTCGGTGCCCTCTCCGACGCCTCCTCCTGCCCAAGCAGTTGTAGATAGGACATCTTGTGTTGCGATATCACAAAGTGAATTAGCACCTGGTCTATGGGCAACAACAGATGAATTATGCCGCCAATGTGAGCCGCCTAATCCTATTTCATGGTGGCCGTGTGACTTATCGCCTCTTCTATGCCGCTGCAATCCAACAGAAGTAATTTCTGCCCCCACACCTCCTCCAGTTGTTCCTACCGAACCGACTGCAATCTCATGTGTTGCCGTTGACCAAGAAGACTTGGAAGATGCATCGTTGTGGGCGACCACAGACGAATCATGCAAGCAATGTGAACCCCCAGACCCTATAACTTGGTGGCCTTGCAATACTGAACTATGTTTGTGTACATAACCCAGCAATTAAGAATTCACCTGGAAGTTCATATTATTAATGAAAAGAAGGTATAGGGAGCATAATTCTAAGGTTAGGAATCGATTTGAGTCAAGTCGACACTTATTAATGTACAAAAATGAATCTTACTTGAATAGATATCTGGTTGGTTATGGTAGGGTAGGCACTGATAAGCATATCAATCAACTATATCTGCCACATATCCATATTTAAAATCCACCACCAAAGCCTCCAAAACCGGAACCTCCTCTATCCTCACTCTCACTTGAAACACGGTCATTATTAACAAAGCCGGTGACTTTAATGCTCCATCAACTTCTAACCTCTACACCGACT
>Ga0214480_100840_pt1 | contig 14820 bp, 9 predicted proteins | sample M1_20Mar14CPVII9_3_FD_165042 | JGI IMG/M metagenome (GOLD analysis project Ga0214480, IMG submission 165042) | Marine eukaryotic communities from Monterey Bay, California, United States - M1_20Mar14CPVII9sort6BwellE17 | ecosystem: Environmental > Aquatic > Marine > Unclassified | place: USA... | reverse complement strand
TGCACCGCCACGATGAGGACATAGGGAACATTTAGGTCCGGGTATATTAGCATTCCTAGTCACAGTATTGTCTTCTGTATTGGCACTTGATGATGCACCAACATCTCCATCAGTAAAACGTATAGGCATCCGTGGTTGTCGACGAGGTTTCATTTCCGTGTATCGGCAGCAAACAGCGCATTGCCATTGTTCCGATTGGCCATTGGAACTATTCTCTCCATTAGTTGATGACTCGTTTGGAGTAGAGAACTCTCCCTTGTCGAGACAGCAATTCGAGTGTGCCAAGAGCCCACATGAGACACATTCTTGTACTCCTTCTCTCCCTTCACCTTCATCACTCCAACAAACAGAACACTTCTTTTCATCATCAGATTCTTGGTCTGATACTTCCCGGAGAACTCGATGAACTGCTCCTCCGCTCATATTACCAGCATTTAAGCAAACAGTTCTAATGAGCCCATCCTCCAATGGCACGCAAGCGAATTGGGGAGAATTGGATTGTTTGATACTATGAATTCCCCCGCCGTTTATTGTTGGTGCTGTCCCTTCCGATGCAGCAGTATCACTAGATGCACTCCTCTTGAACTTCTTCTGAGCAGACTTCTTCTGATTAAACTTGAGCAAAGTTGCAATTATATCACTTCTATCAATATCAGGATGAGGTACCTTAGACCCAAGTTCAAGGTAAACAACAGATCCATTTGAAGTACTTCTATTAAGAGCTCTCTCCTGAGGAGTCTTCCCAATTGAGTGATTGTGTAATGCTGTATCAATTTCATCATCTGTACGAGATTCAGGGCAATGAACACTCTTGAGGGAAGGTCCACTATCATTCTCTGCCTGATTTCGTGTCGATATTTTGCGTTTACGTGAAGAACTGGTGGTAACAGCTGGAAGATCTTCTATTGCCTCTTCCAATATGATTCTTCCATTTAATCTCACGCCAACTTTAACTTCAACTGGTCTTTTACACTTCAATGTGTCAATTCTTTGTCCCGTCAGTAAAGAGTTGAAATTAACTCTATTGCGTGTCGAGGGTAGAAAGGGTTGGTCATCTCCCTGAATGAGGTTACTCCAAATAATCCTAGTCCGACCGACCTCTGTTTGTTTCGATCGTTTATTTGAACTATCCTTCTTTGGATTTGATAGACTATCGGTAATTCTACAATCATAGGAGCCTAGACGATTGGCAAGCCCAGCCTTATCCAGTCTTTTCACCTTGTCCATTGATACAGTCTCCCCAGATTGTATACTCTGTGGGAAAGAGGCTGGACAAAGCATGGGACGGATAACCTTCCGCGTATTCTCTGGTATTTGACCACTTTTGGTTGCAATCACAGACGTTGAGGGGAATAATGTAGACCTTGAGGAAACTCCTCCCACCTTCATTGACATCTTCCATTTCCGTACACAAGATGTTGCTAGATGAATCTGAGTACTAGATCTTGACCTACTCTCTGCCAACTTCATATCACTATTATCAGTGATGTCAACATCAAATCTCCGTTGTTGCTTGTAAGGACGGAGTCCGCCATCTCTCTTTTTCCAATGGTATGGCAAGTGGGATAACATTTCAGCGTTGTTTGAATCTTTTGATATTAGATCCGCTTGCCATTTCTCAGCTAGAGTTACTGAGGTGACAGTGTCTTTGTCATTTACCACTGCATCCATAGAAGATGGTAATGGAACTTGGGTGGAGAGCTCGATAACGCCAGGGTCTTGAGAACGCCTCGCCGCGGCAGAAGTTGATGCAGAATTAGTTTCAATATCATCTGGATTGCTGCTGTAATTACCCCTCGATTGTCCATTCTCGTATCGACCAAACCCAAACGGTCCTTGAAAGTCCCCAAAGGGTGCACGGAGTTCATCTTGACAATGAGTGATAACATCCAAATTATCTATATCCCTTGGCATAGACTTGGCCAGCCTTTGAGGTAATCTTTTAGAAGGATCTGGAAGATGCGCGTTTCATAGTTTATGACGATGAAAGAGAAGTGATTGCAACAAATGTTAGTATATGCGACTTGCAAAAGCAATCACATAAATGCAAACAAAGAAAGTCCAATTCAAATAGCCAAATCATCAACACTTCATATTGAATACACAAATGTGTGTGATAAAACAATACAAACGCGGACTTTCCTGACCAAGGGAAAGAAGGTGGTGCTAAGAACTTTTGATTGATCGTATTCGCATCTTGATAAAGAGCTTGATTGTAAGCAGGACCATCGAGACGGGCAAGGATCTGAACTATTAGGTCGTCGTTGGGGATTTCAACCTTGCTAATTGAACTATCAGAATCACTATTTTGATCTTCTTGGTTCCTTTTGTTTGTTTCTTCCTGTATAGAGGTATTGTTGAAGGGAGATGATTTACAGAGATACAATGGTTAATCTAAAACTTAATAAAGACGTAATTCAGCACGTGGCTGCTGCACAACCAACTACCCCCCTTCTTAGGCCGGCATCCGGAGCATAAAGACAACAACAACGTGCTTACCTTCTTGCCCCCATTAGAATGAACTTCCTTATTGGATTCCATTTTCTATGAAGTGAATTAACAAATTAAGGAACAACTAACTTTAAAACGCCAATTCCCTTAGAACTACACCCACTAACACTAATCCTAAACTTTCGAACTAAATCCAATAACACTAACCCTTATCCAAATTGTTTATCTGTGCGCTTAAAGGCGTATCTGCAAAGTTAATGTTGCCTATTCTGACAAGATTGTTAAGATTGTTCAAGTTTGAGGGTCCAAATCCCCTGTATTGAAATTTTAAGGAAAGGTTAGATTAAGGAATACACAAACCAGAAAGATAACACAAATGCCTATTGAATAATGGGGGAAGCAATACCGTACTTCCGTAAAGGGTGTTCCAATCCAAGGATTAAGAAGTTGCAACACAATAGCCTAAAAGTTAGGCAAATTCACTTAAGTTCACTACCTAAGAGTTGACTTACTGTGATGTTTAGATGTGTTATCCTACTGAATTCGAACCAGCTCGTAAATAAGATGCCACAGGTATTTATCAAACAATTAGAGAGTTCCTTGCGTATATATATTGACTCTCCGTCTATCACTGCCTATTATAAGTTGCCTAAGTCCTTACTAAGAAATTGTGTATGATATGAATCTATCTTTCAATGTAGACACATATCTTAAAGTGGGTATCCTCCACGGGCGGACATACTAGCTTCTTGGCAGGCGAATTGCAATAGTATCATTAGCATTAAGTATATTGCATTAATCTAGCATATTGCACTAGTCCACTCTGTAGGCAATCGCTTATTCTAGTCACTGTCCTAAGAGCAATGGCGGCTAAGAGTGCATTCTATAGCTTGTCGTGCTGGGTTATGAACAGCTGCCAGGTCGGTGTCTGTTGCTGTTGTATTTCTGATACTACTTGTGGTACCGCATGTACGCCCCAACCATTAGATGCCAATACTTGAAGTGATTCCTTTGTGCCTATGACATGTGGAAAGTCGACAAGAGTGTCTGCTTCTTCTCTTACCAACTCAATATTTGCAATCACTTCATTTCCTTTTGATTGCTCGTCTTTAAGAAGCTTTAGTATAAAGGCTCCATCTTCTCCCGATATTAAAACCGAAACAGGCAACTCATCTTCATCATTAGATGGATCGTTCATTCCTAGTATTTTCTCACCGCTCATGACAAACAATTCATATGGGTGAGAATTAACAACGATGATACCCTCTGCTTGGCGATGATTTGATGCTTTATTAGTGAACGAGCAATTCCCTCTTTTTATAATTTGCACATGACCATCGTCGTCATCAACTGGACAAGTCTCTAGAGATGACGAGGAAAGCTTGCAGCCTATTTCGTCATCAGGCGGAGGTGGCTTAAGTATCGCCTTGACAACTACGCCTTGTTCATTTTGCTTTATTTGTGTCATCGACGCCTTGCCAAAGAAGGCTGGACTACAGGGATAGTTTGCAATGGGGTGATTCTCTTCCTCGGCTTCACTTGTTTGTCGGTAAATAACGACATTGCACCTAAAGGAGTTACTCTCCATATCAGCCACTAAAAGAGTGTGTAAAGAAGGGAGCGTGTTAGAAGACCAGTTTGTTACTAACCAAACAAGATACAAACAAACCGATAAATCAACTCACCTACAACATGTCTTTGATAGCCATCAGTAATATCATCTTCTGTCGAATCATCCATCAAGGTTGCCTTGTCACCTCTGTTCAAGCCACCTTTCCCCAATTTAATAGTGGACCTATCTAGGGTCTGATAATGCATTGGGGTCGTGACTGTTGACGCTTCCATCTGAGTGAAAGGAGCAGTTTGTACTACCAACACTATTGAAGGAGTGAGTTGATCCAAACTGTGAAAAATAGAAACTTCAATTACTTCTCCTGAGTCGATGTGTCGAACTATAAATCCATCGCCTCCGGGAAATGAGCTCACATCGAACTCGCCAAGAGGAGCACCCATATCATACCGAGTTGAACCTGGGATTTGAGCATTTGTTGAATACTGTATCTTGTCCTTCTTTGTGGGGTTCTCTTTTGATGATGTAGCATCTGGTATGTTGGGACAGCTCTTGCTCTCGTCGACCTTGATCCCATTAGGATAGAAAGCAGTGCCATAGAAACACGCTGATGACAGTGCTGTGTTCATGCGTTCGTCTACAGCATCCTTTTGCCTCAAGATATCGGTTAATAAAGATCTATGAGCAGTATTATAATCTAATGAGCTGCCGTGAAGTGCCATTGCCCATTGCATATCAGGATGATGGTAGTTTGGACAACTTCGTCCGAGCTTATTACCATTGCCTTTACCATGTCTATCAAACTGGTGATGAGCTTGATTCTTCCCTTCTATTTCTGAAGAAAATATCCCAGCATCATCGGATGCTAGTAAAGATGATGCACTTTGAAAAGGCGGCCCAGATTGCAGATTATTGCCATGCTTACTAGCTACGACAACTTGATTTCTCTCGTGTATTGCTGCCGCGTATATACTTTCCTGTGTCTTGGTTGACCACTTTTCATGCTCAAAACTTGGGACAATACTCTCTTTTGTACTGTCGACTTCTTTGGCAGGCAGCACTGCAGTAGATGCTTCAAGCTCATCTTTCGTATCGGTTTCAGTACTAGGTGACAGCCTTTCTTGCAAAAGTAAACGGACTTGCTCAATCTGAGTACTTATGCGGTCATCCTGATCTGTTTCTGCAATGGGAACATAATGGATTGGATGTGCCTCGGTAGTAAATATCCATTCTCGTTCATTATCATTGTGGAGAATGTTGTGCTCGGCATCAAATGTCAGCCAAAGATACTTTATTGTCTCGCTAAGAAAGTAGCTTGGCATCTCATTGTGATGTTGTATGTTGTTGACTCTTTGCTCGGTTTGGGGATCTCGATTGCTCCCTACAAAGTCTAACAATCCGGTTGTTGATGGGCCAACTTTTGACACGGTAGCAAAGCCGCACGGTTTCATGGATAACTTGTGAACAGCATGCAATGCGAAATTAGCGGCCCATAACCAACTTGAGGTATGATGTGTTGAGTTTGTCTTCGAGCAAGGACCGCGGTTATTACCATGCAATCCTAGAGTAGCAAGATGTAAAAAGTAGCAGCTCTCTAGTAACTCGGGTCGCAATGGATGCACATCTCCAACCCCTTCAGTCTTCCAATGCACAAAGTTGAATCTTTCTGGAAGTAGACCAAGATATTCTCGAACGAGGAAGAAACTGTTTAAAGTTGCGGCGGAAGGTGCAAGCTCTCCTACCAATACTTGAAGACCTGGATAGAAGGCCATTAAACTCTCAAATACCTGTCTTACATGACCAGATAGACCATGATTTAAGTCAACGTCCACATACCACTCTCCTAAGCGAGAGTTATCATGAACTCCAGAGTAGACTCTTGAAAACATAGTCCAAAACTCCTCATCTTCGGGAAATAGCAAGTAGTGTTTTATCAGATACTCATAGAAACTATCAGAATTACTACCAACTCCCGAGAGATATTCTTTCCATGCTCCACTTTTTGTATCAATGTGCTTGCCATATAAATGTAATTGAGGTTGCCCTCGTATCCACAACGCTCGTGTGGCTAATTTTGCAGCCTTGCCAAAGGATTTGTCACTAGTGAGACGAGAAAGTAATTCAAACTCCAACGTGAGGGTTCCTGCGCCTGCTAAGCTGGCAACAGTTGTTTCCCCTTTTGGAACTCCGTGAAGTAAGTTCACCGTCCCGTAGGGTATACCTGTTTCTGTATCAAAGGCGAATAGAAGCCTCTTTCCAATATCATGTGCTAATTCAAGAAGATATCCATCATACTGCCACATATTATCTGTTGATTGGATATTCTCGTTGTTGTTTGATGCACATTCTTGCGCATCAGTTTCTTCCCAAACGCATTGACTACTAGCACCACCATTATCTGCATTTAGTGGTGCACCATTGTCTTTGTCATTCGTTCTACTTGATGTCGAATTCAACACTTCCCCATCAAAGCCCCAGACTTCAGTCTTGATGACCACATTTGACATATATGCAATAGCCAATTGATGTGCACTAAGTAATCCTCCCAACACTCTAATCGTTGTCTCGAATAGACTAACATTTGTATTTACAGAAAACAAACCACCTTCTTCTCCTTTGAGTTTGAAACTTGCACTCTTCTTCTTCCCACTTCCTTTGGCAGCTTGAAACTCCTCTTTCATCCTCTCATCAAGGAACCGAAGTCGTTCTACACTTCGAGCAAACTCAGTGTAGTTCCCCATAATGATAAATGTGTCAAGAGTATCAATCAAAGTCAGCGCTGGCACCCTCACAAGGCTAAATGTTCCTGGTTCACAAGTCAAAGGCTTCAATTCGCCAGCAGGAAATGCATTATAAAAGTAGGAGTCATAAGCATGCATAAACATGGACTGAAGAAGTTGTTTATTTGCTTCAATTTGAGATGGCGGCATAGGAGGTAGTGCATCACTAGAAGACGTGCCTTGAAGATATGTCTGTATTAAATGATCAAACTCAGATGGATCAACTGTTGAAGAAGAAGAAGATTGATCGGCAGTATCAGTACTGTTAGCGGCTTCTTCTTTCTTCTCCTTTTCATCGGGACATGTATTGCATGCCTTGACAATATATCGACATGGAACTGGCTCAAACACTTCTTGTATCATAATGTTGCCATCATTTTGAAATAGTTCCTCTAGCATACTTTGTCTACTACGCTCACAGCATTCGGCACTGTATATTACCTTACTCTGACGTTTTTGTGTTCCTTTGCATATATCCCCATCCGTGTAATATTCCACAATCACACCTTGAGGTATTGGAGAATCGATTTCTTTTGAGCCCCATGCATTATTTACAATATAATTGTAGTCTAACGCCCATGGAGGTAAAAATGTACCAAGATTATGAACCGTGGGTATAACAAAGTGTATACTATTCGAAAGTATCGATGTTGGGGGGAGCTTTAATGTTTCTACTGGTTTGGATATGACTTCATCCACATTTTCGGGTATGGTTGATGGTTCTAAATGCAATTGTGATAATTGTTGTTGTGGCGTGAATCGATATGTCCAATGTGACCCACGAGAGAATATGCTACCCTCATTTTTTGTAGCAATTTCTCGTACATTGAATAATGAAGATTGCTGCATTCCCTCGTTCCAATATTCACTAGTAGATGTTGTTGGTATTGTTGTTTTATCTAATTTTGTCTGTTCTTCATCATGCATAAGTTTTTCATAATGTGAACTTACTGATAGGTCATATAAAACATGTCGTCTATTCGACTTTCCCTTGCTGCTACCACTACCAATTTGACTGTTTATGTTACCATCATCTTGCTTTGTAACTGACTTTTGAGTGGTGGCCTGTTGATTGCTATTACTGTTTTGTTTAAAGCTATTAAGAAATGCAGTTAGTTGATCGGGAGTGAGCTCAAACACATTATTACCCGACTTTTTATCTTTCTTATCACCATTATAAAAAGAGGCAAATAAATCAGATAGCTGGGCAGCACTAACAATTGTCAATGTAATAGCAACAGCTATACACCAGAGTTTCATCTTCAGCATGATAGTTTTATTTTGAAGGTGGTGGTATCTCCTTAGGATGAAGAATGGTCACCTACAAGATTATGGGAAGAAATACTAGAGGAACATTAATAAGGAGGTCATATTATATACCATTTTTGCCGCTCTCAATACATACAACAAACAACAACTCATACCCCGCTTCACATCGATGTTATTATAAAGGATACCGGTCACCACACTCTCATAAAAAAATTACAATACCAGTTGTGCTCGGCGGCTTGCTATTACTTATTAGACCAATAGGATGGGCCTTCCTTCGCCTCGCAGTAATGGTAGTGGTGACCTAAGTAGTATATCACGTCAATCATCAAGTATCCTTGACAGTATAACAACAGGAAAGTCCGTGTTAGTATTGTTTTGTCATATAAAACTCGTTCAATATTGTATTGTTGGAAATTGAGTGCTTGCCATGGTTTGCCTTTATTTGAATGTTTTTGCAAGCCGTATGTACTAACAAACATTACAATTATCTCTCTTTCATCTTCATAAACGGGTATATTGCGCATTTTTCCAGAGGGTTGGCTAGAATTATTTCTAAATGCCGCAGAGAAACGCAATTTTTCAAGATGGACCGAGAATATAAATGATAAATCAATAACACACCGTGCGACGAAGAATACATTCGATCGTATCGCCTCTTTACTCCCTGATACTGTTGCTCCGAATGTTATTACTGCCGCTGGCTTTGCTTGTCTAGGTGAGTTCATGATACATACTTTAACTTTTTCCATGCATATCATATGCACAAAAATTATAATGGATTGTATTAATATACTCAACATACAATAAACTATATTTCACCACCACAGGTCAGGCGTGGTATGTACAGAATTTATATGGAGAACTATTTCCAACGGCATGCACATGGTTTGCCGTGGCAAATATACTAGTCTTCTTTGTAACGAATAGTATAGATTCTCGACATGCCGATCGATTACGTCAACGAAGTGCTTTGGGTGAACTATTCAAGTATAGTTGTGATTGCTGTTCGGTAGTATTCTTCATTATATTGGTTACGTACTGCTTGGGTGGAACTAGTAATGTTACACAGTGGTATGCAGTACAGGCTAGTCAATTAGTTATGTTTACCAAACATTTAAGTGCATTCCACAGACATGCAGGTTTACGTTATAATGTATTGACTGGTCCTGGAGAGGTTATTCTAACAACAATAGTAGTATTGGCTTTAAGAGCGATCACTGGGTTGGATTGGTTATTACAAATTTATGAAGTCACACTACATAGATTCATGACGCATCTGGACGATAAACATGATATTGAAATACATGATGGTATCAAGGAAATTATTACCGATCCATACAGGTTAGGTCCAGAGATGATTCAATTACTATATGCAAGTATGTATCTTACAGCATTGGTTAAAACTCTTCTACTTAAGAAAGATCATAACTGGTCTAGGTTTGGAATTATTTTCTGTTTGACAATGCGGCTTATCCCCGCTGTTTTTATACGCTGGGGATTTTATCCAGCCACCAACGGTCTGACGGCAGTAGATGTTGTTGTGGATGGTCTATTCTTGGCGGTACTTACATCGGATGTTACCCTTGCAAAGATGGCTGGGAGAGAAATCCATCCCTGGGTGGTATTAATGTCTAGGTGAGTTACTTTCGTTACATGCTTGTTTATTGTTCTCATCTACAATTATCTCATACTTGTTCATTGCATCTTCACCCCAGTGCTGCAATTCTCAGTCATGCAACAATTATTTTCCTCGTCGTTGTATACTACATTGCGGTGTTTGCCGATTTATGTTCCTACCTCAATATGCCTTTAATGACTGTGTGTCGCAATGTTTACTGTGATGGTGTATATGATCTATGTCATATAGGCCACAAAACGTTGTTCAAGAATGCACTAACATTCGGGAACCGTCTCTATGTTGGAGTTGTGGGAGATAAAGATGCATCGGCTTACAAACGTCCACCGATAATGTCGCATGACGAGAGGTGTGCAGAAGTGGAAGCCTGTAAAAGTGTGACAAAAGTTATTGAGAACTGTCCCTGCTTTGGCCTAACAAAAGAATTCCTGGACTATCATCAAATACATGTTGTGGCTTATGGTGAGGAATATCTTGAACGCTATCCAAATCCAGATGATGATCCATACTACTCGGTGCCAAGAAAACTGGGCATTGCTCGTCCTTTACCTCGAACAAAGGGTCTGTCAACTTCTGATCTGATCAAAAGAATTCAAAGAGCAGCTCCCGCTGAACAAAGAAATGATGCAGGTGGAGATTAGGGAAGAACTTATGCTGTGGTTGTGGAGGGTTGCACATATCTCATGTATAGGGACGTAGCGTGTGTATTAATAAAGTGGATGTGTTGGATGTGTGTTGTATGTATGTCGTGAGAGAGTAAAATGTAAACAGAGTAAAAGATTCTATGTTACACATCTAATATTTAGTCTTCTAATCTGAATCACTATCGGTAACTTCCTCCGCCTTCTCTTCCGCTTCATCTGATGATTCCCCTTCTACATTTTCTTCTGGAACTGGATCTTTCATATCCAAATAACTCTTATCAAAAAAGTGTAAACGAATGTAACCATCCTCGGCACCACTAGCATAAGAGCGTCCATTGGGATTTATCGCAAGGGCATTAATAGGTCCAAAGTGCCCCTTCACTGCACCAAATTCCTCTTCATACACTAAATGGAAGAACCGAGTCTCAAACTTTCCCACCTTACCAGACGTTGTAGTTACACTCATGGCATCCTGACCACCACCCAATAAAATGTGATCTTTCGTTTCTGAAATAACTGCATCGTTCACGGGACGATCTGTCTTATATGTCTTCATATGACGCAAGTCCACGACATCATACAACTTGGCTGTAAAGTCTGAAGAACTTGTGATAAAGAGAGTTTTATCCTGATTAAAGCTCACTCTGTTAATCTTCTTCTCATGGGGAAAGAACTCATCAAGTTCCTCACCGGTCACCGGGTCATACAGACGGATAGAACCATTGTCGAATGTTACAAAGAGAGCCTCATTGAGGTTAAGCCATACAATGTTGGTAGCATTGACACGCTTTCCATCAATCTTGGGCAAATCAATTTCCAACCTAGGACTATCGGGATAGTTTGCTGGGTCGTCATTTTCGGGAGCATCGTAGACTGATATTTGTGCATTATGTTCAACAAATGGGTCGGATATGGTAGCAAACATGTTAGACCCATCAGCCCAGGCTACACCACGAACTGGACCGTGATGTTCAAATGTTTTGATACATTCCCCTGTCTCACAGTCCCATAGTTTGGCGCACCTATTTGATGTATTAGTACATAATGATTTGTGTGGAATATTTAGAAAAAATAGTTGATATGTGAGCTGAGATTTTGACATTACACTTCTCCTACACAACCAATCAACTCAAACTTACGCATCAGCACTAGCTGTTAATACCCTTTTTGAGAAGCGACAACAATCTAAATCCCAAATAGTACCCTTGTGACCATTGAAGGTGCCCAACCTTTCACCATTCTCTGCTCTCCACACAGATGGTATGTGATCTTTAGAGCCAGTGAAGAGTAAATCACCGTCAAAGTTGTACTTGACAACGGTGATGGAACGTTCGTGTCCTTTAAGTAGAATAGGTCTCTGTGAATGTATTGCAGTATATCATAATATATAAGCATTTGTTGAGTACAATAACCACATAATAATTTGCTTGCATTGCAAAGAAACTTCACAAGATGTGCATTTCTCACCATTTCTTAATATTTAAATTCAACTAGAATAATAATCTGTCAATAATCGTGTATAACTATAGAACCAGGGCGATAGTGGAGGAGTGTAGTAGATGAGATAAGAGAGGAGACGGCGTACTAGAGTAAAATATTACAAAGGGTGAATTGGAGGCTACAACGACGGCCAGACAAATAAAAAAATAAAATGGCACTCACTATTCGATGGATTTATTGCTTCATTGCTTTGACCTCGATCACTAGAGATATTATAGCCTTCTTTACTACTATTCACGGCATGTATCTTCTCCAGTTAGTAGCAGCATATAGTATACTACCAGCCATTTCATCATTTAATTCTCCGCATAGACATGTAATATCATCTGACAACCATAGAAGCAGTCTAACCGCTAAAAAAGCAACACGACATGACAATCTCTTTTGGCCATCAACACCACCATCACCTATTGCTGTAGATAGTATAATAGTTTCTGGTGATGATGATGACGACGACAATGTCGTCGACGACGATAATATTCTTGATTTGGCATTGGATTCTGTTGTCAAAATATATGCAACCCATAGGTAAGTTATGATATAGTATGCATGTTTTGCAACTAGAGGTATGCCTTCCTATTCTCAATTTTGCATCATATCTTTGCACTCATACATATACACTAGTGAACCGGATTATCATATCATGTGGCAAAAACAACACCAAACCACGTCTACATCATCTGGCTTTGTACTTAATTGCCCGGGAATTGGTTATAGAGTAATGACAAATGCACACTCTGTAGAATATGGAAGTGTAGTACAAGTACAACTAAGAGGAGATGATGAGAAGCATGAAGCTATAATTGAAGCAGTTGGTAATGAATGTGATCTAGCATTACTAAGATGTGATACTCTATTTGATGACACGGCGACTGCAATGCCATTAGGCCCGCTTCCTTCTTTGCAAGACGAGGTAGAAGTCTTAGGTTATCCAGCAGGAGGAGATTCTCTATGCGTTACCAAAGGAGTTGTTTCGAGAATTGAAATGCAAGAGTATGCCCAAGCTGGCGCTCGATTGTTAGCTATGCAGATAGATGCCGCTATCAACCCAGGAAAGTCCGCGTTAGTATTGTTTTATCATGTGAATTCGTATGTTTGCCTTTATTTGATTGCCTTTACAAGCCGCATGCCCTAACATAAGTTACTACGTCTCTCTCTAATTTCGTTAAACTGTGAAACGGCATCTTCAGGCAACTCGGGTGGGCCTGTGATAAACGAACATTTAGAAGTTGTAGGGGTAGCCTTCCAAGGGATAGACGAAGATAGTGTTGAGAATGTAGGGTATGTGGTACCTTCTAGTGTTGTATTACACTTCCTCGAAGATGTCAGGAGGAACAAACAATATAAAGGCTTTTGTCACTTGGGGATAGAATGCTCATTTCTCGAGAATCAAACATTTCGTCAGTACCTAAAGCTTGATGATAAGGAAGACGCAACAATAATAAATGGGAGCGGAAGAGCAAAACGCAAGAAGAGAACTGGCGTGATGGTCAGAAGAGTACAGCCTACCTCAGGTGGATATAATATTCTACAAAGCAATGATGTTATACTAGAGATTGATAGAATACCATTGGGAAATGATGGGAAGATACCATTTCGGAGAGGGGAAAGAGTAGATCTCGGTGGCTATATCACATCTTTATTTGAAGATGATATTGTTCATCTTAAAGTCTGGAGAGATGGTAATGAGATTGATGTTTCATGTCCGGTTTCACCAGTACAACCACTGATACCTTCTCACTTCAACAATAAACCACCGCCATATTTGATTGCCAGTGGGTTATGCTTCACATGCTTATCGATACCGTATCTTGAGAAAAAGCATGCGTGGTCTGACTTCTATACTGATAATGTTTCATATCTTCTAGGTCTTGTGAATAGACCACTGAAGCAGGAGGGAGATGAAGTAGTCGTCCTTGCTCAAGTACTTGCTCATAGAGCAAATCGTGGTTATGAACACTTCTTCGACTTACATCTCCTCAAATTCAACGATATTGAAGTTCGATCCTTATTACACTTGAAAGACCTGATTGACAATAGCAATGCAGAGTACATGACATTCGAGTTTGCCCCGAAAGATGGTGGTAGACTAGTTGTATTAGATCGAGTGAATAATGAAGAGGTTACAAAAGAAGTTTGTGTAGAGCATTCGATAGGGAAACACTTTGTTTTGGGATCATGATATGGATGGTAACCCTAGAGGAGTCAACCCTCATCTCAACCGTCTAGTCAGCTACATAGATGATATTTTGTACTTCTAAACAATGGTGAAGATATAATCAATGGGGATTATATCTATATCTGGTCTAATGATAATAGGTTCAGCTTATCAATGCAATGGTAGATACTTGCTAATTGCTCTTTGCTTTACACTTTATTTCATGAGCTCTTAAATGAGCTCAACGCTATACTCAATTTCGTTTTCCCACAGGCTTTCGGAGAACGTCGGGCTTCAAGTGGTGGTATGCCAACATGTAGGTGCTAGTATAGTGGTGGTTTGGCATTGTATATGTATATAACAAGTTGATGAACACTCTCAGCACCTTTGTAGGGCCCTCCACCATACTTTTACTGCCAGGCGTTGGCGTTTTTCTGCCCTCAGGTGGGTCAAAGTTTCGTTTTCCCACAGGCTTTCGGAGAAGGTCGGGCTTCAAGTGGTGGTATGCCAACATGTAGGTGCTAGTATAGTGGTGGTTTGGCATTGTATATGTATATAACAAGTTGATGAACACTGTCAGCACCTTTGTAGGGCCCTCCACCATACTTTTACTGCCAGGCGTTGGCGTTTTTCTTCCCTCAGGTGGGTCAAAGTTTCGTTTTCCCACAGGCTTTCGGAGAACGTCGGGCTTCAAGTGGTGGTATGCCAACATGTAGGTGCTAGTATAGTGGTGGTTTGGCATTGTATATGTATATAACAAGTTGATGAACACTGTCAGCACCTTTGTAGGGCCCTCCACCATACTTTTA